>ERZ838827.1683-NODE-1683-length-15477-cov-2.729477_pt1 | contig 15477 bp, 15 predicted proteins | sample MGYA00519881_ERZ838827 | MGnify/ENA primary metagenome ERZ838827 (study PRJEB31850, sample SAMEA3708842) | human gut metagenome | biome: human gut; feature: human-associated habitat; material: faeces | place: China | collected 2014 ...
TGATGAGCCAGTGCGAGGCCCAGGGCTTCCGCCGCATCACATTCTTCGAGGACCGTCCGGACGTTCTCGCCCGCTACACAACCGTCATCCGCGGCTCCACGGAGGACTTCCCCGTCATGCTCTCGAACGGCAATCTGACCGAAGACCGCATGCTTGAGGACGGCCGCCGCGAAGTCACCTACGTCGACCCGTTCCCGAAGCCCTGCTACCTCTTTGCGCTCGTCGCCGGCAAGCTCGTCTCGCGCGCCTCTAAGTTCAGCCTCAAGGACGGCCGCACGGTGGATCTTTCCGTCTGGGTTGATCCGCAGGATCTCGACAAGACCGAACACACGCTTGAAAGCCTCAAGCGCGCCATCCGCTGGGATGAGGAGCGCTGGGGGCTTGAGCTCGACCTCAACGACTTCAAGATCGTCGCGACGAACGACTTCAACTTCGGCGCGATGGAAAATAAGGGCCTCAACATCTTCAATTCGCGCTGCGCGCTCGCGAACCCCAAGGTCGCGACCGACAGCGACTACCTGCGCATTGAGGGCGTCGTCGGCCACGAATACTTCCACAACTGGACGGGCGACCGCGTAACGCTTCGCGACTGGTTCCAGCTCACGCTGAAGGAGGGCCTCACGGTCTTCCGCGATCAGGAATTCTCGGCCGACATGCTGGGCGAACCCTCTGCCCGGGCCGTGCAGCGCATCCGCGACGTTTCTGTTCTGCGCGCGGCGCAGTTCATGGAGGACGCGGGCCCGATGGCGCACCCGATCCGCCCCGAAAGCTACCAGAACATCAACAACTTCTACACGAGCACCGTCTACGAAAAGGGCGCGGAAGTGATCCGCATGCTCCAGACGCTCCTCGGCCGCGAAACCTTCAGAAAGGGTTTTGACCTTTACATCGCCAAGAACGATGGTCATGCCGTCACGTGCGAAGCCTTCATCAACGCGATGGCCGAAGCTTCCGGACGCGACCTCACGGAATTCGCCAACTGGTATTCGCAGGCGGGCACGCCGCGCGTTACCGTCCGCAGGCACTGGGATGAGGTGAACCACAGGCTCACGCTTAACGTTCGTCAGTCGACGCCTCCGACGCCCGGTCAGTCCGTGAAGAAGCCCTTCCTCATTCCCTTCCCCGTGGCCTTCCTCAACAGCCGCGGAGAGGAAATGCCCGTGCAGCTTGCGGACGAGGACGAAGCGCCCGCAGCCGGCACCCGCATGTTTGAGCTCACGGACGAAACGACCGAATTTGTCTTCGGCGGCCTTGAGGAGCAGCCCGTCGTTTCGCTCAACCGAGGCTTCGCCGCTCCGATCATTCTCGATGCCGGCCTCTCGCAGGAGGAGCTCGCCTTCCTCGCCGCCAATGATCCGGATCCCTTCAACCGCTGGGATGCGATGAACCGGCTTCTCATCGACGCCGTTCACGCCCAGACCCGCGCGCGCCTTCTGAAGACGCCGGAAGACGTTTCTCCTCTCGTCATCAGCGCCGCTTCGAAGATCCTGCGCGACGAGAATCTCTCGCCCGCCTTCAAGGCCGTGGCGCTCACGATGCCTGGCGAAAAGCTCGTTGCCGAAGAGGATCCGCTCATTGACCCGCATGCCGTTCATGCCGGCTGGATTGCCGTGCGTCAGGCGATCGGCGAAAAGAACATTTCAGCGTTCCTTGAAACGGCTCAGGCGAACATCGTTGAAGGTCCCTACGAGCCGACCCCCGAAAAGGCCGGCAAGCGGGCGCTGCGCAACCTCGCCCTCGGCTATGCCCATGCGGCCGGTTCTCCGCGCGCCGCCATCATGATCAAGGATCAGTTCATGACGGCCAACAACCTCACGGACAAGCTCGCGGCGCTTCACATGATGGCGAATTCCCAGACGCCCGCCAAGCAGGATATGGAAGTCGACGCCCTCAAGGCCTGGTACCACGAACCGCTTCTCATCAACAAGTGGCTCACGATTCAGGCGACCGCGCCCTCGTTCCCGGGCGAAGCCCGCGTGCTCGAGCGCGTGCGCGAACTGACGCGCTGCCCGTTCTTCTCGCTCAAGAACCCGAACAACGTCTATGCGCTCCTTCTCGGGTACTTCCAGCAGAATCCGTCCGAATTCCATCTCGCCGACGGATCGGGCTACGCTTTCTGGGCCGAAATGGTGCTCGAACTCAACCGCATCAATCCGCAGGTTGCCGCCCGCGTGGCGCGCTCGCTCGACAACTGGCGCCGCTACACCCCCGCACTTGCCGAAAAGATGCATGCCGCCCTCGAGTCGGTTGAAGCCAAGCGCAGCGAACTCTCGCCCAATGTGGCTGAAATCATCGAAAAGGCGCTCGGCAATCCGCTCTGACCTTCCCTTTTTCCATTCTTCCTAAAGGAAACATTGTTGTGACTCCCCTTTCACTTCAGGAATTCCTCTCGCGCGAGGAAGCGCTCGCCGGCTCCGACCCGGTTCTCACCCGTCTTCTCATCGGCATCTCCGAGGCCTGCAAAGAAATTTCCGCCAAGGTCCGCGAAGGCGCCCTCGCGGGCGTGCTCGGTCTTGCCGGCAGCGAAAACGTGCAGGGTGAAGAGCAGAAGAAGCTCGACATCATTTCGAACGACATCTTCGTTGAAGCCGTCGCCCGCACCGGCGCCGTCTGCGGCATGGTGAGCGAGGAGGTTCCCGAACCCATCGCCGTTCCGGAGGAGCTTCCCCTCGGACCGTATCTCGCCTGCTTCGACCCGCTTGACGGCTCGAGCAACATCGACATCAACGTCTCGATCGGCTCGATCTTCGCGATCCTTCCGGCCGAACGTCCGAAGCGCGTCCCGGCGCCTCAGGACTTCCTGCAGCCCGGCAGGAACCTCACGGCGGCCGGCTACTGCATGTACGGTCCGCAGACGATTCTTGCCCTTACGCTCGGCCGCGGCGTCTTCCTCTTCACGCTCGACGACGTGACGGGCACCTTCCGCCTCACGAAGGAAAACGTGCGCGTTCCGCGCGAAGCCAAGGAATTCGCGATCAACATGTCGAACCAGCGCTTCTGGGAAGCGCCGGTCGTTCGCTACATCTCCGAACTCCTTCAGGGCAAGGATGGTCCGCGCGGCAAGAACTACAACATGCGCTGGGTCGCGGCCATGGTCGCCGAAGTGCACCGCATTCTGATGCGCGGCGGCATCTTCATGTATCCGCGCGACTCGAGAAATCCCGAGCGCGCCGGCAAGCTCCGCCTCCTCTATGAAGCCAATCCCATGTCGATGCTCATGGAGAATGCGGGCGGCGCCTCCACGAACGGCCACGAACGCATCCGCGACATCGTCCCGACGAACATCCACGAACGCGTGGCGGTGTTCCTCGGCGCTGCAGAGGAAGTCGAAACCGTGACGGGCTACCACAAGGCTTAATCCTGTCGGGCGCCGGCGCCGAATTGAAAATGCCCCGCTGAACTTCATTCAGACGGGGCATTTTTTTGCTTCAGCCTTCACGCATGCGTTTTGCGGCAGGCAGTCAGAAGAGTTCGCCGAAAAGCTCCTTCTTCTTCTTTTCATCCTTCACTTCGCCTTCAGTGGCGGGAAGCACGTTCGAAACCTTCTTGTCGATGTCGAGAAGCTTTTCAGAAACGGCATTCCGCTGCGCGGTCTGCTCTTCCTTCAGCTGGTCGCGCAGAAGCGCAAGCTCGCGGTCCTGCTGGTCGCCGCGCTCCTTCATGAATTTATTGAGCTCCTCGGTCTTTGCCACCATCAGGGCTTCGAGCTGATCCATGCGCGCACGCATGTCCTTGCCGAGCTCCGTAATGCGGCTCTTGTCGGCATCCTCCGCCGCCTGACGGGCGATGCGGGCTTCCTTATGCGCCTGGCGAATTTCCATCACGACGCTCGCCTGCTGCCAGATCGTATAGATCATGAGGAGCGCAATGATGGCGGCAAAAGCCACCACGACAATGATGCCGAGCGGTGCGGTGATTTCGGTATAGACGAGATTGACCGTCGTTTCCTGCGAAAGCGCCGACCAGTTGATGATCAGAAACACGGCGAGAAGCACGAGGATGAGCATCATGCCGAGAGTGCGAAGCTTCACGTTGAACTCCATTGAATTTGGGCAAAAAACGGGCGTCATACGGCAGAGCCCGGCGCCTTCCTATAATAACTCGCAAGGCATTCTGCCCGATTCCCGCCAATTCTGAAATTTGTGTGAGCCCTAAGCCATGAAGACCGATCCTCGTTTCCCGCGCCTGCATATCGTTGACCATCCGCTCGTCCAGCATAAGCTCTCTCTCATGCGTGACAAGCGTACGAGCACGCGCGATTTCCCCGTTGCGCTCGAAGAGGTTGAAACGCCCGTTGCCCACTGCTGGTCCCCGATGCTTACCGGCAAGAAGTGCGTGATCGTTCCGGTTCTTCGCGCCGGCCTCGGCATGTCGGACGCGCTGCTCACGCTGATGCCCTCTGCGCGCGTGGGGCACATCGGCCTCTACCGCGACGAGAATCATCGTCCGGTTGAATACCTCGTCAAGCTCCCCGCGCAGCTCGACGGCCGAACCTTCATTGTTGTCGACCCGATGGTCGCTACCGGCTACTCCGCCGCTCATGCCGTGGACGTTCTTAAAAAGCGCGGCGTGCCGGGCGAAAGCATCCGCTTCATGGCGCTTGTCGCCGCACCTGAAGGCGTCGAGGTCTTCTCGAAGCTTCATCCGGATGTGGATCTCTATGTGGCATCCCTCGACGAACGCCTCAACGAAAACGCCTACATCGTTCCGGGTCTGGGCGACGCCGGCGACCGCATTTTCGGCACGAAATAAGCCAGTGGCCTGAAATTTGCCCGAACGCCTCCCTTCACGGGGAGGCGTTTTTTTATGGTCCTTCACCGTCCGGCATGCTTCATTTTTTTAAACGTCAAAAGTCAGTATTAACCCTGATTACTGCTTTTACATAAGGTTTAAATAAGCCTTTTCATACGTATATACGCGTATTTTTAGAGCGCGAAGCAAGATACATGCCGTTTCGTTCTGCAATATTTATTGACGAAAATCAAATAGAGCAGGTCGCCGACAGCTCATCATTCGGTCAAAGAGATCCGAATCCCATGTCCGGACGATGCTCCAGGACATTTCCCCTTTTTCCAACTTCTAGGACCATTCGAAAATGGCGACTGATAAAGAAAAATATTCCCATACGCCGACCGCTACGGACAATGTCTGGGGCGTGGGCCTCAAGGATGCCAAGCGCCAGAGCAAGTGCACTGCCCGCCTTGACGTGGCGCAGTCCGTCACCGGCCTCATCCTCGGCATCTTCCTTTTCTGCCACATGGCCTTCACGGGTTCCGTGAACTTCGGCAAGGACCTCTTCGCCAACCTGATCGCCACCTCCGGCGGCGTCTGGCTCGACGGCGCCGACCATGCCTGGATGCACGTCGTCTTCGTTGGCTTCATCTTCCTCTGCGTGATCGTTCACATGTTCTGCGCGCTGCGTCGCTTCCCGACCTCCTACAAGCAGCTCCATGACATCCGCTCGCACGTCAAGCTCGTTCATCACGAAGACACGACCCTCTGGTGGGTTCAGCTCATCACGGCCTTCTGCCTCTTCTTCCTCGTGTTCCCGCACCTGATGAGCATGCTCGTCAATCCGCACGGCTTTGACCCCAACCTCATCGGCGTCCACACCTATCACAACGGCCTCCTCTACACGTTCATCTTCCTCGTCTGCACGGAACTGCACGGCATGATCGGCCTCTATCGTCTTGCTGTTAAGTGGGACATCTTCGCGAAGAACCCCGAAACGAAGATCATGGACCAGCGCGCCGGCAGCGACCGCACCGGTCTTCGCAAGGGCATGCTGATCGTTGCTCTCCTTATGATCGTCGGCGGCTCCATCACGATGTGGACCAACTACTCGATCGGTGCTGAGCAGATCGCCAACAACGCTGAAACGCAGCGTTATGAGTTCTCCGAAGGCGCCAGCTGGTACAACCACGCCAAGTAATCCTTCGCAAAGAACAGCTCGTCGTTCTCCTTTCGTCTCCTCTCAGAAGGAGGAGACGAGGCGATGCAGAAACAAAAGCTCCCGTAAGTCGTTCAGGCTTGACGGGAGCTTTTTTATGGGCTTTCAAAGCCTCAGGCCGCTTTAACAGGCTTCACCGCCCGTTCAAGCCACCGGCGGCAGCGGTCGGAAACGCGAGGCATCAGGAACGCGAGCCGCGCTTCATTGAAGCGGTTGAGATCGTCGGCAAGGTCGCCGAAGGGCTCAGGGAGCGTTCGCGTATCAATCGGCATCATCGTGAGCGCATCGAACCTGAGGAATCTGCCGAATTCCGTTTCAATGTCCTTTTGGCAGACCATCAGATTCTCGACGCGGATCCCCCAGCGTCCGGCCCGATAGAGTCCCGGCTCGTCCGAGAGCACATTCCCGGGAGCGAGCGGAATCGCCCGGGCGCGCGGCGAAATGGTGACCGGACCTTCGTGGACATTGAGCACATAACCGACGCCGTGTCCCGTGCCGTGACCGAAGTCGAGCCCCTCCGACCAGAGGTCGATTCTGGCCGCGAGGTCAATGCCGGCGCCGGTCGACCCTTCGGGGAAGCGGAGCTTCAGAAGCCTCAGCATCGCACGGGTCACAAGACCGCAGTCGCGCTTCATTTCAGGAGTCGGCTTGCCGACGGGCGTCATGCGCGTAATGTCGGTCGTACCGCATTCATACTGGCCGCCCGAGTCAATGAGGAGAAGCCCGTCGCCTTCGAGAGCAACACCGCCCTCTGCGGGCGTCGCATAGTGCGGAAAGGCCGCATTCGGCCCAAAGGCGGCGATGGTGGGGAAGCTTTCCTCAAAGAATTCCTCGTCCCTGGCGCGCCAGGCATGCAGCATCCGGGCGCAATCCGCTTCCGTTACCCGCTCGCCCTTCGTCAGGCGCTCATCGAGCTCTGCGTAGAACTCTGCGAGCGCCACCGCATCGCGTTCATGCGCTTCGCGAATGGCCGAGATTTCTTCGGGAGTCTTCATGCATTTGAGCATCATCACGGGAGAAGCGCCCGAGACGCGCCGTTCCTCCGGAATCAATCCGAAAAGCGCTGCATTCGTGCGTTCCGGATCGGCAAGGATCCGCAGTTCCTTCGCCCAGCGTTCGAGCACTTCGGGGAGCTTCTCCGGCGAAGCGAGCGAGATGCCGTCGTCCATGAGACGCGCCTCAATGCCGGGAAGAAGCCTCCCGGGATCGAGGAAAAGCACGGCGTCTTCTTCGCTGACGAGCAGGTTCGCGAGAAAGACAGGGTTGCAGGGCGCGTCGTCGCCCCTCAGATTCGTGGTCCAGGCGACGTCATCTAAAAGCGTGAAAAGCGCCGCAGAAGCGCCTGCCTCACGGATGCGCGCTCTCACGGCAGAGAACTTCTCCGCTCTCGACCTTCCCGGACGCTTCATTTCCCTCACGGAAGAAAGACGCGGGAGCGGCCGCTCAGGCCAGAGCGCCTTCCAGTCGGGGAAGCTGCTTCTCAGCTCCATCCCTTCATGGGCGAGCTTATGGGAGAGCTTCTCAGCGAAGTCTGCCGAGAGAAGCTCCATGTCTGCGCCGACGGCATTACCGGGAACAACATGTCCTGCAAACCACTCGGCAATCATCTCTACCGGCTCCCGGGTGAGCTTGAGAAGCGAGATTTCCCCGGGGAGCTGAACCCCGGCCTGCTCCCAATAGCGGCTGTCGGCCAGAAGCGCTGCTGCGCCTTCGGCAATGAGAAGCGTGCCGGCGCTTCCCGTGAAGCCAGAAAGCGCCTGCCGAAGCTTCCAGTCATCCGGAACATACTCGGAAAGATGAGGATCCGCCGTCGGAACAATCACGCCTGCGAGACCAAGACGGCTCATCTCTTCTCGGCAGCGTTGCAGGCGCTCGAGCGCCTCCTTCGTTGAATTCATAGGCACTCCAAAAAATAAAAAGCTTTCAGGTGATCAGAAAAGCTTGCGGATCATGACGGTGACGGGGAATCCCACGTGCTGCTCGCTCTCGCTGTCTTCGCCGATATCGAGCGATACGACGCGCCAGCCGGCATCGCGCAATTCGTCAAGCGTGGCGGAGACGCCGAGATCCGCACAGGCAAGAGGCGTTTCCTTCATGCGGGAAAGCACCGTCACCGGGCGTTCCGTTACGCAGGTTGCCTCTGAATGATAGGGCGCGTCCAGAAGGGGATCGCGCGAGACGGCACTGCTCAGTCCGCCGCGCGCGGTCGTTCCTCCGCCCGTTCCCACGGGCGCGGCGCAGCCCGAAAGAAGGGCTGCGCCAGCAAGGGCGAGAAGAAGCGCATTCACTTTAAGTTTCGTCATGGCGTCACGCGGGAAAAGCAGAAGTTTTCCGATTCTAAGCGAACCGCTATTCGCTGCGCGGCTTGCGCGGCGGACGAGCCCCGAACTTTTTCTTAAAGTTTCCGGATTTACGGAATTTGCCAAACTTCTTTTTCCCGCCGTCATGCTTCATGCCGTCGAGGGGCGGCGTGCTCCCGTAAACCGTCCGCATGCCGGTGCGGTCGAAGTCTTCGGCAGGCGTCGTCTGCGCGAAGGAAAGCGTCGTCGGCTGGTCATTCCCCCAGCTGCCAGAGCTCTGCCAGGGAAGCCCGGAGGACTTCTTCGGCTGACGCGGACGATAGTGAATGGAATTGCCGAAGTTGTCGTCATCCTCGAACCCATCGTCCGTGGGGAATCCCTGAGAAGGCTTGGGCTTCGCAAGGCGCGGCGTCTTCTTCTTTTTAAAGAAGTCTCTGCGGCGTCGACTGCCGCCGTCTTCCTTTTTCTCCACGACGGCAGGAACCGGAGATTCGCCCGATGAAGCAGCATCGGTGAAGGGTTCCTGGGGGCGAGCTTCGGCAGGAAGCGCCTCCATGGGGAGATCTTCCTTTTCAGACGGACCGCGGCGCTTCTTAAAGGGCGTGCGGAGATTCGGGCCGCCCGCCTTTCTGAACTTCTCGCGGCGCTTCCTCGGCGCTCTTTCACCTTCTTCCTGAGGAGGCGGGAAATCGTCCGCTGCGAGCGGCACCGTCAGCGCCTCATCCCGGAATTCATCACGCTCGGGCTGAGCCGGCACGTCCTTCACGAGGCGCGTCCTGCGCTTTTGGTTCTGGTTCTGGGGCTTGCGCAGGCGGGTTGCGTTCGGATTCCTGCGATTGTCCTTAAAGTCCTTCGTGCCGCGGCCGAACTTCTTCTGCCCCGGACGCTTTGCGCCGGGCTGAACGGGAAGAATGCCTTCCATTTCAGGCATGGGCTCTTCCCGGCGGCGCTTCGACTGACGAATGGTACCGCGCTTGCCGACCATCTGATGCGTCAGCTTTTCGCCGCCCTTCATGGCCCGGCGCATGCGGTCCTGCGCGGCGCGCAGCTCCACCGTATTGGAGGAAAGCGGCTCGGTAATGGTTACCGTAGGCTCATACGCTTCGCTCGGACGATAGTCGGATCGAATCGTGAGCGTGCGGCGATGGGGCTGAGGCACGTCCTCAGAGACGTCTTCGGCTTCAGACTCGTCATCATCATCCTCGTCGTACTCATCGTCCGCGTCGTCCTCAAGCTCATCGCCTTCATCATCGAAGTCGTCCTCATCCCCGAAGTCTGAGTCGAGCGATTCATCAGCCTCTTCTTCGCAGAGGTCGTCCTGCTCGTTCTCATCGTCCTCAGATTCTTCAGAGTCTTCGTCCTCTTCTGCATCTGAGTATTCGCCGGATTCGTCTTCATCCTCAGGGAGATCATCCTCTTCCCAGTCGGCAGAATCCTCATCCTCGTCCTCTTCCCATTCGAAGTCGTCATCCTCTTCGGTCTCTTCGACGGCTTCAGGTACTTGAGGTTCTTCTGTTTCTTCAGGGATTCCGGCAGCTTCGGATTCTTCGGCTTCTCCAGGAGCCTCGTCTTCAGGAGGCTCTGCCGCGGGAAGCGCTTCGAGCGCCACCGGTTCCTCAGAAGCGGAGAACGGCTCTTCCTTCTCCTCAGCCGTCGCCGGCTCCGCAGAAAGAGCGGTCTCTTCCTGCGGTGCTGCAGACTCATCTGCGGAAACTTCAGGAAGAGCCGGGGCTCGGCGCGCGGCTTTCTGCCGAAACCGATGTCCGAGAGCTCAAGAATTTGTCTGACCGTCACCCCGGGCGCAACTTCACATGAGCCCGGAGATGCCGGAAGTTCGGGCGTTTCCGGAGCTGAGGCAGGAGCGGCTGCGGCTTCCTTCTTACGGGGGATCTTTCCGGCTTTGGCAAGCGCCTCTCCGAAGGCTGAGAGGAAGGCTTCCCCGGGATGCGACTCCCTCGGCCGGCACACTTCATAAGCGTCGTCGGGAATTTCAGGAAGCACGATATCGGCTTCAGGGGCCGCCGCCGGCGCTTCCACGGGATCCGCGTTGAGGCGCTCCCAGACGATGTCGAGACGCTCCTCGCTGGAAAGGCTCATAAGAGCTTCCCTGCGCGCAGCGCAGGCTTCCTCCGTTTCCATCAGACCATCCGGGAAGCCGGAGCTTTTCTTCTGTCGAAGAACAAAGCGCAGATCCGCAGCAAGCTGAGCGCGAAGCGAGACAAAGAGGTCGATATCCTCGCGGTGAATGTAGGTGCGGACTTCGCCGGGATGATCCCGCAGCACGGCAAACGCCGCAATGCGTTCATAAACCGCAGGGGACCCCTGCAGATTCATGACGAAGACGTATTCGAAGGTTCCCGGAGGGATGTATCTGAGATCCTCCGGCGTTGCAACCAGGACGCGGCTCTTGGTTCCCCGGGCTAAAGACCTTGAGACGCCGGACCAGCCTTCCGAGAGAAGCTTGTTGTTGATGATGCGCAGATCCAGCTGACCGAGTGCCGCTTCAAATTCAGTCGCTCTGGCGCGATGCGGAACGACGACCAGAATCCGGGAGCCCTCAGGCAGCTTCGAAATGTCGGTCCAGAAAATGCAGTATTTGGTTGCCCTCGGAACCAGGTCGAAGCGCTCGAAAATTTCGGGCGGCTGGTATCGGGCGCCGGGGTGAAAAACCCTGCAGCCGGGAACAATGTCCTCCGCGGCCTTGACAATGCCGTCGCTCCAGAAGTTGGAGAGAATGCCGAGCGATTTGAGCGATTCAGGGGGAAGCTTTCCGAGGAGCGCCTTCAGCCGCGCCAATTCATCCGCGTTGACGGCAAAGTACTCGAAATACGCCACGATGACGCGCTCAACGCTGTCAAGCCGAAGACCGAAATCGTCTCCGACGCGCTCAAGGAATCTTGGGGGACCGGCGACGAAATCAACGCCAACGAGCGCGCGGCGCCTGCGGTTGAAGTCTTCTCCCGGACGAGCAGGAAAGGTATTGACGCGCGACGGGTAGACCAGTGCATCCATGCGCCAGCAAAGGCGTGCGGCAACGTCGAGTCCCGGCGTAATGATGAGGGTGCGCGGAGCGCGTCCGCGCTCGAGGCCGGAATCATTCTCGGGATTCAGATACTCGGCGAGCGCCAGAAGTGCAGCCGTTGTTTTGCCGCTTCCGCCATGAGCGCAGATCAGATGCGGGTGACCCGCGCGGAATTCGCGCAGAAGCAGAGCTTGAGCCGGCAAGAGCGCAGACCAGTTCCATTTCTTAAGCTTCTGCTGAAAAAAATCAGCCAGATGGAATTTCGAGAGGTTCACGATGTTTCCAACTTTGAGCCCTCGCCGGCGGAGAACCCTTTTCGCCCGCTCACTGGGAGTGAGTCGAACGAGGGCCGTCCGGGAGGCATGCAGTCCGAATGCACACGGAATTTCCGCTGAGTCGGAAACTGCATGAAATCAATAAATTCTTTGGAAGCCCTCCGGCAGAACGGCTTATCGCTCCTGCGGGTATTCCGCCCTTGGGTCGGGCGGAAAGGGAAGCGCTCCTGGCCTCCCGGGCAATGTATTTTGTGGCGCGCAGTGGAGATGCTTCGCGCGCTTCGGGATGAATGAGGCAATCGGCGAGGATTTCTCGATGCTCTCGGAGACCTTGTTGTTGTCCCTGCCCGCTGCAAAGCGCCTGACAAAATCAGAACGTCCGAATCCGGGGCTGCCGCATCAATCCTCTGATGAAGATGCCGTCCGGGATTCTAGCAAATCCGCATGCGCTTCCCCAGGGCTCCTCAAGCCGTCCGCAAGCAGGCAAAATGAAGGAAGCGGGGAATTCCTCTCCGCTCGTTTTATTTCTCAGCGAAGGAGCCTCAGAAATGCCTCTCAAGGATCTCATCATCGAAGACATCGTCGCAGGCACCGGTCCCGCAGTCAAGGCGGGCGACCCCGTCAGCGTGCACTACACGGGCCGCCTCGAGGACGGCACGGTCTTCGACTCAAGCGAAGGCAGAGACCCGCTTGACTTCACCTGCGGCATCGGCCTTGTGATCCCGGGCTGGGATCAGGGCCTCATCGGCCTCAAAAAAGGCGGCAAGCGCCGCCTTTCCATCCCGGCCCGTCTTGCCTACGGCGAAATGGGTTATCCGGGCGTTATTCCGCCCAACGCCGATCTTTATTTCGACGTCGAGCTGGTCGGAATCGGCTGAATGAGCGCCGGCGCCGGAACGCCGTAACTTGCGAGAAGTTCCGCCGCCTCGCAAACGGGGAGCCCCATGATGCCGGTGTAGCTCCCCGCGACTGATCGCACGAAAAGGCCGGCAAGCCCCTGAATGCCGTAGCCGCCTGCCTTGTCGTAGGGTTCATCGGTCATTACGTAGCGCCCGATTTCCTCTTCCGACATCGGACGCATCGTGACGCCTGAAAGCACCACCAGCGCCCGGTAGTCCTCGCGAGAGCGGCCGACGGCAACGGCCGTTCTCACTTCATGCGTCCGTCCGGAAAGCGCCCGCATGAAGCGGGCAGCCTCCTCGCGGTCCCGCGGCTTGCCGAGGATCCTTCCGTCAAGGCTCACCACCGTATCAGCCGCGAGCACCGGAGCATCCATGCGGGGATCACTCAGCTCATTTCTCGCTGCAATCCCGTCCATCAGCTTCGTTACCGCGGTTCGAAGCACGTAGTCTGCAGGCGTTTCCCCGGGGAGCTCTTCCTCATCGCCGGCAAACCAGCCTCTCGGCTCTGAAGGGTCCGAAAGCACCTGAGGCTCCCAGCCGTAGGCCCGGAGAAGCTCCCGCCTGCGCGGGCTCTTGCTTGCAAGGTAGATGAAGTTCTGCATGGCGTCGCCTCTTGCGGAAAAATCAGGCGCGGTGGTAGGGATGACCCGCGCCGATCGACCAGACGCGGTAAAGCTGTTCGGCAAGAAATACCCGGGCGAGCGCATGGGGCATCGTCATTGCGGAGAGCCGCATGAGGCGCTTCGCCTTTTCCTTCACTTCGGGCGCGAGTCCGTCAGGGCCGCCGATGACGAAGACAACGCGCGAGGATTCGCTCATCCATTCATTGAGCGCCCGCGCGAACTCCGTCGTGGTGAAGTCCTTTCCGTGTTCGTCGAGCACAACGACATAGTCGTCTTCCTCGAGCGCCTCGAGAATGCGGGCCCCTTCAAGCTGCATGAGCTTTGCGGGCGTCTGACCCGCGCGGGGCTCCGTGCGGATTTCCTTCAATTCCACCCGCCACGTACGCGGAAAGCGCCCGAGGTAGCCGCGCACAGCATCCTGCGCCCAGTCGGAAATATGCTGCCCGACGGCAAGAATCAGAACGCGCATGCCGTATTAAGCCTGCTTTTCAGCGCGGTGCGGCATCAGATGCGGAGCGCACTCCGACTTCTGCGCTTCAAGGAAGACTTCCTTGCCGCCCCAGATTTCCTCGAGGTTGTAGTAGTCGCGGACATTGGGCTGGAGCACGTGAACAACCACCGTTCCAAGGTCGACGAGGACCCATTCGCCGGTATCCCCGCCTTCAATGCCGAGGACTTCGCCGCCCGCTTCCTTCACGGCGCTGGAGACCGCATAGGCAAGCGCGCGGGTCTGGCGGTTCGAGGAGCCGGACGCAATGATGACGCGCTCAAACTGATCGGTCAGCTTTTCGGTATTAAAAATCTTGATGTCGCGCGCTTTGACGTCTTCGAGCGCCTCAATTGCGGTGGCGACAAGCTGGTTGAGTTCCATAAGTTCTGCTTTAAAAAATTAAGAAAAAACGGCATGCCGGAAACCGGCGCACCGGTAAAAAACTTCTTCAGCGGGCGCCGTAGAGCGACGCCGAGCGAATATAGGCGGCGACCTCAAGCGGCAGCCACCCGTCGACCTTCTTCATTGCCTCGGCAAAGGGATAAGCACGGATGACGCGGCGGATTTCCGTTGCGCTCGCCTCATGCGGCGCCATCTCGAAAAAAGCAATTCTGCCGGCCGGCGCTTCGGTGAGTTCTTCCGCACGGGTCATCCGGTCTTTCGCCCATGCAGCGACCTCAGGAGAAGCCTCAAGCGCCTCGCCTCCCCGGCGGCACACTGCGAGATCAGCATATTGAGCCAGTTCCTGCCAGTTCTTCCAGGTGTGAAGGTTCTTCCACTGGTCGCCGCCAAGAATGAGCACGAGCGGAATCGAGGGCCCGAGCCGCTTTCTCAGCGTCCTCAGCGTCACCCGGGTATAGGTGGGGCCGAGCCGCATGAGTTCGAGCGGTTCAATCCGAAAGCCCGCCATTTTATCCAAAGCGAGCTCGAGCATGGCGAGGCGCACCTCAGCCGGAGAAACAAGATCCTTCTGCCAGGGATTCCCGGCAGGCAGAAAATCCACCCGCACCAGCTGAAGCGCATCCTTTGCCGCTCTCGCCAGAGCGAGATGTCCCTCATGTACGGGGTCGAAAGTGCCGCCGAGAAGTCCGATTCCGCGGGGTATCACAATCCAATGCTCCCTTAAGGGTTGCGCGTGAACGAGGCAAAACCGCGATCAACGCGGCCGTCCTTGAACTTGAGTCCGACCCAGTTGAGTTCGAGCTCCTCGAGGCCCCGGGCATTCTTGAGGAAGCGCTGGCTGAACCAGAATTTCCATCCGAAGCCGTCTTCATGGGAAGGCTTTCCGATATGTTCGGCAACTTCCTTTTCAGTCATGCCGAGCCCGGTGAGGCCCAATCGAACCGGAAGATTGCGGGCTTCAAGCCTGCCGCAGGTGCGCGGCACTTCACGCTCATCCTTTACCCATTCAATCTGAGCCTCGGTGATCTCGCTCGACGCCGTCGCGATCAGCCAGACGATCATCGGCCGGCCGCCTTCGGTGCCGGTAAAGCATGCAAAGTCGCGCTCAAAATAGCCCGCGCCTTCGCGCAGTCTTGCCGCGCGGAAGCGCTCTGCCACCTCCCTGAGGCCGGTGCTTCCCAGAAAGAAGGGCTCCCGGCCGAACTGCACGAATTCGCCGACGGGTTCCGTGAGCGTTGCCGGCGCATCGAGCGTGGTCGACGGATAGCCGAAGGGCGACGCTACTTCAGCTCCGGCGGGGGCCGCAGCAAAAAACGCAGCAATAAGAGCGGACGTGAAGAATGGCTTGATCATTTCTCAGAAAGCAGGCATGAGAGACACCTACCATATCATTTCCCGCCCGCTCTGAGGCGTATGGAGTTGTTAACGGTTAGCGGCCGATCGCGCGCCAGCCGATGTCGGAGCGCATCTGCATGCCGTCGAAGTGCACGCCGCGGGCGAGCTCGTAGGCCGT
>ERZ838827.1708-NODE-1708-length-15233-cov-12.495652_pt1 | contig 15233 bp, 7 predicted proteins | sample MGYA00519881_ERZ838827 | MGnify/ENA primary metagenome ERZ838827 (study PRJEB31850, sample SAMEA3708842) | human gut metagenome | biome: human gut; feature: human-associated habitat; material: faeces | place: China | collected 2014 ...
GTGTGGAATTATTCCACACTCCCCGCCACCATTCTTTTATTTAGGTAATCTATTTACTTGATTTCATCCGGCCAGGGACAAGGTTTGCCTGTCGCTTTGAAAGTCGGTCGTTGTGCATCTACTTTTCTTAGATAGTTGCCCAGCTCTTTAGAAAGTTTTTTCACGATGTCCGGATGCTGTGCACTAAGATCGTTGCTTTCTCCTATATCATCAGGTATGTTGAATAACTCTTTCTTGCCTGTTCCATAGTAATAAATCAATTTCCATTCGCCGTTTCGAACGGCACAATTAAAGTTGATTCCGGGACCGTCATTTCCCCAGTTGTTAGGCATATTCCAGAAAAGACTCCGGCCTTTGGCCGGGTTGCCTGTCTGTTTCAGCAGAGGGATGAAACTGATACCGTCTAGCGGCTGAACTGTCTGGTAGTTCTTGACACCTGCCATTTCAAGAATAGTAGGGTAGAAGTCTTCTATCAACAAGTAGTTGTTGCATTTGCTTCCCGGAGCTACTACTCCCGGCCAGCTGACAATCATCGGTTCGCGGATGCCACCTTCGTAAGTAGAACCTTTACCACTGTTCAACGGATAATTCTGTGTATGCAGCTTGCCGTCACGCCATCCGGATTCGGATGCAAGTCCTCCGTTATCACTCATAAAAATGATAATAGTGTTGTTGGCTTCTCCATTCTTTTCCAGCCAGTTCATTAAATCACCTAAACTTTTATCCATTCCTTCAATCAGTGTGGCATAAGCAGCTTCATGGTCTGTCATTCCTTTTTTCTTGTACTTTTCATAGAAGCGCATATCTTTGTTCAAAGGAATGTGGATGGCATATTGCGACATATACAAATAGAAAGGTTGATTATACTTTTTCGCTTTATCCAGTGCTTTAATGGCTTCCAACGTCAAAGCTTCAGTTACAAATGTTTCCGTTCCCCAATATTTCTCTAATCCGGGAACAGACATCAGTGATACCGCTTTCCCGTCTTTGGTATGTCCGTAATTCTCTTCTCCCAGGTAACTGGCAAGTCCACCAGCCGCATGTCCGGCAATATTTACCTCGAATCCCCAATGATGAGGATCTTCCCCTGGAGTATCTATCGCTCCGAAATGGGCTTTTCCACAATGTATAGTATGATAACCACTATTCTTTAGCAGTTGCACGAAGGAGGTTCCTACGAAAGTATGATTAGTGCCGGACACTTGACTTACTCCATTGTAATTCCAGTCAGGGACTGCCAGAATGCTATCTTTACGGTCTGTCATTGTATTCTTTTGCAGCGTCCAGTTAGTTACTCGATGGCGTGCGGCGTTTGTTCCGGTGATGAGGCTGCACCGGGTAGGAGAACTGATACTGTTGGCATACGCTTGAGTAAACATCATTCCCTGTTTTGCTAACCGCTCCATATTGGGAGTCTCGTACAATTCGTTATAGTGTGTTTTCTGTGTCCAGAATGGGAGTGAAGTATCCTGCCATCCCATATCGTCTACCATAAAGAGAATGATATTCGGACGTTTGTCCGCGCGTTCTATTTGCATATTGCTTTGTGCTTGCAGATTGGTTGCTGCGAGTGGCACAAATGCAAGGGGTAATAATGTTTTTTTATTCATGGGGGTCATTTTTTAGTGCTATCTTTATGCATTCTTGACTGTTTAATTATTGAAACTTGTTTATTCAACAGAATATGCACTGAAATTGATAATGTCCGGTGGTGCAATAGATTCGGTTATGGTCAGTTTCAATGCATTTGTTTCTATCGGAGCGAATTTCTCAATGCGTTTGTGTCCTACTGACTCACCTTGGCAGACGGTTTTCCACTTGCCGTCTACTCTGGCTTCTATCTTATACTGTCGGATACGTTCTCCTTTCTTTATATTTTCTTGAATGATGCAATAGTTAATTGGCTGCTTTTGCTTCATCTCCAGAAGTAAACTTTTCTTTTGTCCTGAAGTGTACGCTATCGGGGAAGAGAAATGTCGGTTGATTTCATTCCCAAACTCTTTGAGACGTTCAACGTCTCCCGGCGGAATTAGTCCGGTAGGATCGGGAGTCAGACCAAGGATCAGTGTGGCATTTCGTCCGACAGATTTTTCGTACATGGTCATAAGTGTAGTCAGGGGATAAATGTTATCATCGTCGTCCGGTTCCCAGAACCATTCATGACGCCCGTTAGCTCCACGCAGTGGAGAATCAGCCATGGCAGGCACCCAGTATTTACCATCTTTATCACCATGTTTGAGTAGCAGGTTGTGGTCGCGTGCCGGTTCGGTGGCATTACTGTGGCTATACGGATAAGGAAAAGTAGACCAGCAAGGGTATTCTACTGTGCCTGTTTCGGAACCACCCCAACGGAAGTCTGCACGATCAACGTTGTGATAGAAGAGACATTCAGGCTGGTATTTGTTGACGATGGGTTCTACATCCGGACCGTCACCATGTGGATCATCAGCTCCTCCGTCAAACCATATCATATATAGGTCTCCGTAGCGGGTGCAAAGTTCTGTAACCATCTTTTCACAATACTTTTTATACCATATCTGGCGATTACGGGCAAATTCGTCTTCGCCTTCTGCCTTAAAATTGTGGATACCTAATAATGAATTCCAGCGGATTCCTATATAAATCCCTGGTTGTAATCCGTACTTGCGACAGGAGTTAACAAAGTCGTGTACAATATCCCCTTTTCCATCACGCCATTTTACTGCTTTCAGGCAGTAAGGATTGATGTCACTTTGCCATAGTCCGAAGCCTGTTTCATGAGTGGCTGTCAGTACGGCGAACTTACATCCCGCCGCTTTGGCTGCTTCCACCCATTGGTCGGTATTCAGCTTGGTGGGGTTAAAAATGTTATAATCTTCTATGGGGCTGATGCGGTTGTTACCCTGTCCATAACGGATGCCGTCAAATACGTGAAGGTCGTAGTGGAATACAGCTCCCAGTTCAGCTTCATGCCATTTTAGCTGGTGAGGCTTGGGGACAGGGATAATCTGTTCTTGTGCAAAAATATAGATTGAACAAACGATCAATAGAAAAAAAAAGTATAGCTTCTTCATATAGTCATTTATTGTATGGTCAGATAATTGGCAAATGAATCATTAGTCTGGTTTAACCATGTTTTTAATTGTTTGTAGAATTGCCCGACTTGCTTGGGGGAGCGTCGGGCTATATTATGGATTTGATAAGGGTCGTTTGACCGGTCATAAAGAACTGTTTCGTCTATTTTTCCATTTGTAGCATGGACTACAAAAGTATATCTGGCAGTACGTAACCCACGATAACCGGTAGAGTGGTTGTCATACTGTACAAAATAATAAGGTTGTACGATATCTTTTGGAGTTTTGCCGAGAATCTCCTGAGATAAGTCGAATGTTTGCACGGTTTCGGGAATTTCTTTCTGAAATCCCATCATGGATAGAAGTGACGGATACAAGTCGGCAAAAGCAATCATCAGTTGTTTGTCTTTGCGTGGCTTTATTTTTTCAGGCCACGAGATAATCATAGGGATACGCATTGATTCTTCGTAAAAGATATCTTTTCCCGGTTGATTATGAGCACCCATACAAATACCATGATCGGAAGTGAAAACAACGATTGTGTTTTCAAAAAGATCATTGGCTTTAAGTGCATTAATGATACGTCCTACGTTCTCGTCCACTCCGGTGATGCAGGCATAGTAATTGCGTATGTTGTTTCTGAAATAATCTCCCATTTCAGTTCCTTTAGCTGGTATATCCGGGCGGTTGTTGCATAAGGCTTCTACATCCATATCCTTATATATGGCTTTGTAGTTGTCAGGAACCAATTCGTAACCTGTGTGCGGTGGATTCATGGAAACTACTAAGGCAAAAGGATGATCGTTCGCTTTTTGTGCTTCGATGTATTCAATGGCTCTGTCTGCTTCATAGGCGGGTCCCCATTGGTTTACATAGTAGAAACTGTCACGCGGAGCTGTAGTGTTCCAATACATTGGTTTCAGATGATAATCGTAGGTACCGTAAGCTATCCAATGCTCAAAGCCATGACGGCGTTCGGGAGGACACCATTCGTTCCATGCTATTTTTCCCCGATTATTGTAGGTATCCACATAAGGTTTGTAAGGAGAATCCAAGTGCCATTTACCTATATAGCCGGTATGATAGTTCATGTCTTTCAGTACATCGCTCCAGCAACGGACCTCTTGTGGAAGTTCCACTCCATAAGGTGCAGTTTGTGAATTGCAGTTGCCTGTAACTTTGTTGTGAGGTGGATACATACCTGTCATCAACATGGCTCTTGCCGGAGATGAAACCGGATAACTGCTGATGGCGTTGGTAAATAGAACACCTTCGGAAGCAAGGTTATCCAGGCAAGGAGTTTTTACCGGTTCTTTACCAATGCAGCCAAGTGCGTCACCCCGATATTGATCTGCCATGATAAAAAGGAGGTTAGGGGTTGTTTGGGCAACAACAGGCAATGAGAATATAACTCCACTAACAAATCCTAAAGGGTAAATTATTTTTTGCATGGTAACATTTATAATGGATAAAGATACATATATTACTTCATATATTATGATAGGGAGGTAAAGTTATTTTGGTGAAAGAAAACTTTTCCTCCCTAGTGTTAATGCAAAGGCTGGTATTCTTTGCTGCTACCTGAAAACTTTCATATCTTCTAATCGCCTACAGGTAATGTACCGTCATTCTTAGTCCATCCCGGGTTTTGATAGATACTGGAAGTATCAAAATCACCGGAACCGGCTACTGTAGTGGTTAAACGGAACTCTCGGTTACTTATAGGATATAAATATTTAGCAGTGTTCCAATTAAGTCCGTTAAATCCTATATTAGCTTTATTCTTACGGTAAGGCAATAGGTATTTTCCTTCTGCATATTGGTCATTGCGTGATGAAACATTAGCTGTTTCTTCCGTAGTTCCATATTCAATCAATGTCATTTTCGCTAGTGTGGAAGCTGCATCTTCTGGTTGGGGATTTGTATATAGTTGGCTAATGCCTTCCCAGAAATTGCATCCCTGAATATGTACGTTCTGTACTTGGTCAAGAGCTCTCCAACGTTTCAAGTCATTCATGCGATGTCCTTCAGCGGCCAATTCTATCCGACGTTCACGGCGGATATTGTACAATGTAGCATTCACTTGAGCTCCGGCAGAATAACTTCCCCAATCATTCTTTTCTTTTTCCATGATGGTATTATTGATCGTATTCTGATAATCTGTATCTACGTTGGCTCGACTGCGTAGTGCTTTCCAGTAAGTATCACAGTTACCTTGTAAATTTCCATGTAATTCATAATATGCCTCCAGATAATTCAGATAAGCTTCTGCGGCACGGAATATCGGGCATCCGGTATAAGATTCTTTGGTAGTCTGCATGCTGCCGGAAGTGTTTAATCCCTTGCGGAGGCAGTAGCCGGTAGCATTACCGTTTTCAACCTGTCCTTCGAAGATTGGTGCGCGATAGAAATAACCCTGACCATCTTTTTTTATATACTCTATCAGGTTGGGACCGTCAGACAGGAGATCTCCGGTTTTCAGGATAGTCTGATCCATACGGGGATCTCTATTGGCGAATAAGTTTTTATAAGAATCGTCACCTTGAAAGTCTGAATTGTTGGCATAAATCGGCAAACCGTTTTTCATCAGGTAGGAATCTACCATTGAACGTGTGAAAGCAACATTTCCACCACCGTTACGTTGCAGATAACTGACTACAAAATGATAAGAAGTAGCCTCTGAATTCAAGCTGTATTTACGCCATAGCAATACTTCATTCATTCCACTCAAATCTACAGAGTTGAACATGGCAGCATAATCGTTATTTAATATAGGATGCGCTTTGGCTACGATATCAGCAGCTTCGACAGCTTGCTCCAAAAAGTATTTAATCTCAGAGTCAATGTTGATATTAAAATCTTTTAGATAATCCATATTTGCTCCGGGCCAACCGGGACCACCAGGAACAAATTCAGTACCTTTATGATATTTTTCCCAAGTTCCTTCAAATAAAGCTACGCGGCTTTTCACCAAGGCTGCACAATCCCTGTTCAGACGGTTGGTTACAGGAGCGGTAGGTAGCATATAGTTGTAAGCATTATCCAGGTCAGAGAGAATGAAACGGGCAACTTCGTTACGTGGACGGCGTTTAGATGCCTCGCGCACAGCGTCATAATCATCGGTTACCACTTCTTTTAAAATAGGGAAATCACCTAAGTTTCGTAATGCCATAAAATAAATATAGGCACGGAAAAAGTAGACTTCACCGATATAGTGCTTGATATTAGCGTCATTACCTGTAATCTCTCCATTCTCAAAGCGTTGAATGACGGTCTGCAAGAAATAATTGGTTGCGCGAATCTTACGGAAGTATTTATACCAGAGATTGTCATCTCCGACATAGGACTGTCCTTTTACGAGCAATTTATTGGGAGTGTCGGCTGTTTGATTATCGGTTCCGTTGTCATCATCAAACAATCCCATGTTATAACTGCCTGACCCATGTGATGGAAGAATGTTTCCATATTCGCCGTTGTCTTCATTCTCACTGTCATTATAGAATTTAGCGGCATAGGCGGCTAAGTCTGACTCTGAATAGAGGTAGACTGTTGTACTCACACTCGTGATTGGTTCACAGTCCAGATAATCGTTGCATGAGGCAAATATGCCTGATGCAGCCATAAATGTATATAATAATATCTTTTTCATATGTGTTCTGATTGTTTAGAATGTTGCATTAATACCAAAAGAAATTGTACTCTGGAGTGGATATGTCTTACCTGAAAATTCTTCTTGGTAGACAGAATATGTCGTTTCCGGGTCGAATCCGCTAGGCAAACTGCTGATGGTCAATACATTTTCTGCGCTGACAAATACACGCAGATTCTGCATGCACAGCTTACTGATTAACTGTTTAGGTAATGTATATCCTATTTGGATATTTTTCAAACGTGCATAGGCTCCATTTTGCAGGTAGCGGCTCTGTACTTTTTGGTTCATATCTTTTCCCATGTAAATTCTGGGGAAATAGGCATCAGTATTGGGACCAAATACGGAATTTGTATTTTCCGGACGGTAATAATCCAAATGTTCTTTGAGGCCTGTTGATTGCCATTCACCACCGGAGAGTCCCCAAAACATGGCTCCTGTCAAAGCCAGATCACGTTTGGCTACTCCTTGCCAGAACATGCTGAAGTCTAATCCTTTCCATTCCAATCCCAAGTTAATACCGAAACGGAAACGTGGAGTGGAGTTACCGATAATTTTGCGGTCTCCCGGATCATCTACTGTATTGGCACCTTCATTGATAACGTTATCATTATTCAAGTCAGTATACATGATGTCACCTTCGCCCCAACCCGAACCCCAGGAAGGATTGTTCTTGGTTATCCATTCATCCATTTCTGCCTGGCTTTTAGCAATGCCATGGGTTACATATCCCCAGATTTCTCCTAATTCCTGTCCTTCGTAATAGGTCTTGATTGATTTGTCAGCATTGGGGTATTTGTCAACAAAAGAGCGGGAGTCAGCAATGTTGAAACCTACGTTATAGTTAACTTGTCCTATATGGTCACGCCATCCGATAGCCAATTCCCAACCTTTGGTGCGGAGATTGGTATTGTTGGTTTGTGGCATACCTGTTCCATAAATACCTGCTATTTCTGACGCAGGTCCTACCATATCAAGTGTTTTGCGGACAAAATAGTCGAAGTTAACAGTCAGACGATTGCGGAGCATACCCAGGTCGAAACCAACATTAAGTGATTTAACAGTTTCCCAGGTCAGTGAACTGCTGATTGTTCCGGGGACGCTTGCGATTGACGGTTTTGAATCTCCCATTAACCAGCTTCCGCCATTCACCTTGACAGTCTGCAGTAAATACATCGGATAATACGACTTGGTATTTTGATTACCTAATGTACCCCAGGAAAAACGTGGCTTTAATTGGTTGATAATATCTTTATCTACAGGGAAGAATTCTTCGGCAGCTATATTCCAGCCTAAAGAGAAAGATCCGAAGACTCCCCAACGGTCTTTACGCAGGAAACGTGAAGAACCGTCGTAGCGTAGATTTGCCGCAAAGAAATATTTGTTAGAGTAATCGTAGTTAATACGACCGAAAAAACCTGCTGTCGCCCATGAGTATGCGCTGGCTTCATTGATAACATCTTCTCCGGTAGCGGCACCGATTTCCGGAACGTTTTCAGATATCAGGTCCATACGTTTGACAGATAAATAACGGTTGTTGTATTTTTCCGTATTGACGCCGGCCATTACTTTAAACATGTGTTGGTTGATGGAAAAAGAATAATCTGAATATAAACTGGTAGTCAGATGATTGTCATTCGTCCAATGTTGCATGGCACCGGTTTGTCCTGCAGTGTAAGTTGAACCATAAGACAGCAGCAAAGGTTCATTTTCCACATTGTATTCATATACTTTGTTCAGATTTTGTTTCTTGAACTGGCTGATAAGGCGTAAACCTACATTGGCATAAATATTCCAGCCTTTCATAGGGTGAAACACCAGTTGACCTTGCAGATATACATTGTCATTGCTGGTTTTGGAACGACTGTCATTCGTCAATTGTGCTAATTTACCGTTACGCATATAGTGTCCGTTCGGGTCTTCAAATGGCATGGTAGGCCACATGCGTACAATGTCATGATAAAGCAGACCATCCAAGTCTGTATAGAATGGATTGTCGAGATTGGTGTGCACATATTTGGTATTCACTTCAATGTCCAGCCATTTGTACGGTTGTGCGTTGAACTTAGCGTTTGTGGAGATACGGTCATAAGTATCTTCTCCGAAACGTAAATTTCCGTCTTGATTTAAATAGTTGGTTGAAACATAATATTGGCTTTTGTCTGTACCACCACTTATATTCAGATTATGTTCATGTGCCCATGACCATTTATATTGTTTTTTATACCAGTTTACATTGTCATTCGCTTTTTCATGAAACTGCCAGTTACCGTTAGAATTGGCAATAGTGCTGGTATTGATTTCTCCATTCATGTACTTCTGGATACGATCCATTGTGTCGTCGTCAAAAATCGGATTGGCAGCACCTGAATTAGCATTACCTTCATTGAAATAGTTTGCAAACTGCCATGAGTTCATTAAGTCGGGCAAATGGTTGGGACCGTAGTAACGTGCATTTCCGGAGTAAGTGACATTTATTTTACCGGCTTTTCCTTTTTTGGTTGTGATTAAGATCACACCAAAAGCGGCACGAGAACCGTAGATAGAACTTGATGCAGCATCTTTTAAAACAGAAATTGATTCTACATCGTCAGGATTCAGATTATTCATATTCCCTTCGATTCCATCGATTAATACTAAAGTTGCTGCATTGGAGCCTTGTGATATAGTACCGGTACCACGAATGTTGATGTCCAGTGTTTGTCCTAATTCACCACCACGGCTGCCGACGGAAAGATTTAAACCGGGGACTGTCCCTTGCAGTGATTGTCCCAAGTTTGTTACCGGACGTGAATCCAGCATTTTTGTGTCTACGGTGGCTACTGCATCGGTCAGATTGGCTTTTCTCTGGGTACCAAATCCTACTACAACCACTTCATCCAATGTCTGCGTATCTTCATCCAAAGAAACAGCATATTGCTTTTCAGAAGTGATCTTAATCTCTTTAGTCTGGTAACCTATATAAGATATAACCAGAGTTTTTCCTACTTGAACATTGGAAACTGCAAATTTACCATCGAAATCAGTAATTGTTCCGTTTGTACTTCCTTTTACGATTACGCTGGCACCAATGATGGGTTCATTGAGCTTTTTGTCAGTCACCGTGCCTTTAATGTTGATTTGCTGTGCATACATGAAATTAATGCTAAGCAATAACATGATGAGTAATGATTTAAGTCTTCTCATTGCATTTTATTTAAAGTTAAACATAAGGTTGTATACTGCAAAAGTACGCGGATTGGGATTTTGGGGGTATGCATGTTCTTCTCATTTAGCATACATGTTTAATTCAAATATTATTTCTTTATAACTTTTTTTCGTGCTTTCGGATATATTTAGTTTATTTGCATCAAAACGAAAAATAATGAAGTGCTTAAATCTAATTCTTCTTATTCTGATTGTGAGTAGTTGTCCGATAAGTCTTATTCATGCTTTTTTTGATAAAGACATTCGTTTGCTGACCATGCAAGATGGTTTGGCCGATAATACAATCACCTCTATATATAAGGATGATGATGGATTTATGTGGTTTGGAACAAGTAATGGGATAAGCCGTTATGACGGTAGGACGGTCCGGAATTTCAAACCAGCAGAAAGCTATCTTCCAAATTCTGTTATCGTACGATTGTCGCATGATTATTTGGGAATCGTTTCTAATGGAACTTTTCATTTTTTCAACCGGAAAATGGAATCTTTCATTCCTGTCTTTTCTGGTTCCAATATGGAGAAGCTTACTTTAGATCGAATATTGCCTGCTGACGAATCTTCTTTTTGGGGAATATCTGGGAATAAATTACTATTGTGTCAATGGGAGGAACAAACAGAACCGGAAAGACGTACATTGACTATTCGTATCAGGCTGCAAAAAGAATACAATTTATTGTCAAAGGATGGTGGCTCCTTTAGTACTATCTGTTATGATGGGGAGAATAAGAATAGAATCTGGTTGGCAACTAATAAAGGCTATCTGTGTCTATTCTGTGTGGATACTTCGGAGGTGTGTCAAAAAGTTTTGCTGGATAGTGGAGGGGCATTACATATAACTTCTGCTTTAAGCAGACAAGGTATTGTCTGGATTTCAACTTTGGCTAGAGGAATTATTCGTTATCATACACGCACAGGTCTTGTTGACTGTATTTCTTATGGTGGAGTGGGAAAAGAAAATCTTCTCTCCCATACGGATGTTTATGAAACTATATACATCGGAAATAATCGTTATTTAGCGGCAACATGGAGTGGTTATACCTTACTGATGCCGGATGGAGAAAATGGGGAAGAGATGACTTCTGAAATATATAACTACACATATACACAAATTCACCGGAATCTTGAGACGAGGTTGATTTCTGCCTATTATGACCCGAATGGTGTTTTATGGATAGGTACCAATGGCGGTGGAGTGATGTACTCGGACTTGAGGTCGCAATTTTATAACCGTTATTATCAGAATAGACATAATGAAATATGTAGTGTACTCATGGATGATGAGCGACATATATGGTTAGCTACTTTTCACAAAGGGATAATGCGGAGTGATATGCCGTATGTTCAAGGTAAGAAACTGACCTTTTCTGGGGTAGATACAAAAAAAGAAAAGTCGGAAGAAACAGTATTATGTGCTTTGAAAGATTCTGCCGGAAATCTTTGGTTTGGAAATAGGAATGGTATGCTGACTGTTTATAACACTAAATCCGGTAGGTTTACAACCCAGCCTTTGTTGATAAAGGGAAGTGTTAGCAAATCTCCTGTATGGGCTTTGTATATGGATGAAAAAGGCCGGTTCTGGATTGGTACGGAACAAGGGCTTCTTTTATATGATCCTCAAATAGGGACATGTGTAAAATTGCCGGTGGAGCGATGTCTAAATGAGAAAGGTTCTCTTTGGGTGCGTGCCATTACCAGAACAAGAGATGGGGCAATATGGCTGGGAACAAGTGAGCAGGGAGTATGCAGAATTACAGAGTCAGCTTCCGGTGATATAACGGCAAAAAAAGGTTATGAACCTAATATAAACCTTGATTATCATTCGGTGCGTTCTTTATTGGCATCTTCAGATGGAAATTTATATATCGGCTATGTGGATGGATTTGCTGTTCTTTCGCCTTCTCAAGATACAATCAGCGAGTTTTATACTACTAATAATGGATTGTGTAGTAACTTTGTCGGATGTATAGTGGAAGATGGTAAGGGGCGCATCTGGCTGGGCAGTAATTCAGGAATATCACGTTATAGTCGTCATCAACATCTTTTTTATAATTATTATATAGCAGGAAGTAACCGTTCTGCTATATTCAGTTGTAATACGTTGTTTTTTGGAAATAATCAGAGTCTGACTTATTTTGATCCGGATGAAATAGATGCTTATCCGAACAACGAACGGGTTTTGATTACCGGTTTGGAAGTCGACAATCGCTCCGTTGAGATCGGAGAAACGATAAATAACCAAATTGTGCTCGACAAAATGATTTCTTATACAGATCAGGTAATATTGAATAATGATAATCGGGACTTTTCTTTAGTGTTCAATAATCTATCTTATTCAAACGAACAGCAGAAATATCACTACCGGCTTTTACCCTATCAAGAGGGCTGGCTGATATCTGACGATGGAGAAAAAGCGTCATATACCAATTTATCTGCCGGAGATTATATCTTTGAAGTGAGGAGTATTTATCCGGATGGAAAGACTGGCCCTGTAACTTCTTTGAAAATCGTTATTCTTCCTCATTGGAGTAACACTTTAATCTTCCGCATTTGCATATTTTTGTTGGTATTGGGTGGGATAATTTATTGTATACGGTTGATAAAAATGCGTCAAAAGCGTTTGGAACGCGAAATGCAGATGAAACATGAGTTGTTGACCGTCAATATGGAACGTGAGAAAGAACACCAGATACGTATGGAACGTGAAAACTTTTTCACGGGTGCTGCCCACGAGCTACGTACTCCACTAACTTTGATTCTTGCCCCTTTGCAGGAACTGATGAAACAATATAACCCGTTAGAGCCTTTTTATAAGAAGCTGCAAGTAATGTATAAAAATGCAACTTCGTTGCACATCCTGGTCGATCATTTGCTATACGTGCAGAAGATAGAAGCGGGAATGGTAAAACTTCAGTTATCTGAAATTGATATAGTTCAATTGATAAAGACCGCGTCAGATTCTTACTGCCAAATGGCAGAAATCAAAGGCTTGCATTTTGAGATAACCTTGCCGGAAAATAAATTGATGGTTTGGATAGACGAAGCAAAGATCTTCTCTGCAGTTCAGAATCTCTTATCAAATGCATTTAAATACACATCTCCGGGCGGGAGTATTTTGTTGTCCGTTTCACATACGATAAAGGACGGACAAGGATATTGTCAAATCGCTGTTTCAGACACAGGTAAAGGTATTTCCGAAGAACTGCAAAAACATGTTTTTGAATCTTTCATAATAGGAGACAATCTTCCTGAATTTTCTACAAAGGTGGGGATCGGTTTACATATTGTCAAGCATATGATGGATTTACATCATGGCATGGTTACATTACAAAGTGTACCGGGTGAAGGAAGCACATTTGTACTGTATATTCCTGAGGGAAAAGCACATTTTGCGAAAGATGATTATGAATTGCCGGAACCTCATTTGAAAACAACGAAACAAGGACATGAAAAGGAACTTCCGGTTTTGCTATATGGAGAAGACACACAGGAAATTATGACTAAAAAGAGTTTGTTGGTCATAGAAGATAATGAAGATGTACGTGAATATATATGTAGCTTGTTTAGCTCCAGGTACCAATTATATGAAGCTGTCGACGGGGAAGAAGGTGTGCGAATGGCGAAAGAGAAACTTCCCGATTTGATTATTTCGGACGTGATGATGCCTGTAAAAGACGGATTTACTTGTTGTCAGGAGATTCGTTCACAACAAGAGACGGCACATATTCCTATCCTTATGCTCACGGCTAAGGCGGAAGATGCTGATATATTGGAAGGTTCACATAGTGGTGCGGATGATTATATGATGAAACCTTTTAATCCCGAAATTTTGAAGGCGAAAGTCGACAATCTGATTTTACAGCGTGAGCGATTGAAACGGATTTATACTAAAGCATTGATGCTGAAGCAAAAATCGGAAGAAGGAGAACAAGAAGATGACTTTCTGTTACAGCTCATTCATGTGATAGAGTTGAATATCTCTAATGAGAACTTCAACGTTAAAATGCTGGCAGAACAGATGAATATGAGCCAGCCTACCTTATATCGTAAGGTGAAGCAGCGCAGTGACTTATCCATAATAGATATGATTCGCAGTATTCGCATCAGTAAAGCTGCTGCACTAATTCTGGAGAACCGATACTCTATTCAGGAGATAACAGAACTGGTTGGTTATTCGGATACCCGCACTCTCCGCAAGCATTTTACGGAACATTTTGGGGTATCTCCTTCTAAATATATGGGAGAAATATAGAATTTTATCACCTAAAACTAGCGAAAAGAAGAAAGGTAGTACAACCATTATTAGGGAAGTACAAAAAGGAATCATTTCTCATACCTATGAGAATAAATACTCATAGTAATGAGAACTTTTTCTCATCGCATTGAGAAAATTTTCTCATAGGCATGAGAACACTTGAGAAAATGCAAGAACGTAACTTGTTACAAATCAATATTGTATAATTTCAATTTATTATATAAAGTCTTCCGATCAATATTCAGTAATTGTGCTGCTTTACTCTTATTGTTTCCTGTTTGGCGTAGTGCCTCCAAAATATGCTCTTTTTCAGTCTCTTCATTGCGTAATGCAATGCTCGTATTGCTGGATGCAGGAGTTTCTAAAAGCTCGGTCCCCAATTCCAATAAAGTAATGAAACTGCCTTGTGCCAATAAAGTTGCTCTTTTGACGATGTTCTTCATTTGGCGCAAATTTCCCGGCCAATGATAATTCATTAAAGCTTGCGATGCTTTTGCATCGAAACCAATCAGGTGTTTATCCAGTTCCTTGTTTGCCTGATCGAGGAAGAAATTGGCAAAGAGCAGAATATCTTCTTTTCGTTCTTTCAGATCGGGCATCCGGAGAGTAAATTCATTGATGCGATGATAAAGGTCTTCACGGAAAGTACCTTTTTCAATGGCTTGTTCCAGATTCTCATTGGTGGCAGATACCAGACGAATATCTACCGATATCTCCTGTGTAGAACCTACCGGACGTATTTTTCTCTCTTGCAAGGCACGAAGCAGTTGTATCTGCACTTCATAACTAAGGTTTCCGATCTCATCCAGAAAGATAGTACCACCGTTGGCTGCAACGAAAGCCCCCGTTTTATCTGTCAGAGCACCTGTAAACGAACCTTTCACATGACCGAAAAATTCGGAAGCAGCCAGTTCTTTGGGGATAGATCCACAATCTACGGCAATAAACGGTTTATCGTTTCGTTTGCTAAGTTGATGAATACGGTGCGCCACATACTCTTTTCCTGTTCCGCTGGAACCGTTGATAAGTACGGACATATTGGTCGGAGCTACCAGACCTACATAATTGTAGA
>ERZ838827.1724-NODE-1724-length-15114-cov-50.220333_pt1 | contig 15114 bp, 14 predicted proteins | sample MGYA00519881_ERZ838827 | MGnify/ENA primary metagenome ERZ838827 (study PRJEB31850, sample SAMEA3708842) | human gut metagenome | biome: human gut; feature: human-associated habitat; material: faeces | place: China | collected 2014 ...
GCTGCAATGGATATATAGATTTTTTGGGTGGGTTCAAATCCCTCCTTCTGCGCCAGAATGAAAACCTCGCAACTGTAATGGTTGCGGGGTTTTTTCTTACTCTCCCAATGGATTGAGGATTCCGAAAACGAAGATTTTGGCTCCGATTTAAAAGGCCAGAAACCGCTTCAGCGAGCAGAAATTACACACAGATTACACACGGCGGATATTATACTTGATGTGACATATGCGTACTATGAGAAAAGAAGAGAGAGCCTACTTAGTAAGCTCTCTCTTCTTGCCGTATTAATATACATATCTATATTTCAATCCGTGGGGCCAGGATCGAGGCCCACCAGGAAGCTGCGCCTCAGCCTCCCGACGCTCTTATATTACACCTCGCGGCGCCTTTGTCAACTCCCAGGTCAATAGCGGATTTGAGCAGAGACATAACCTCTCCGATATGCTGGGCAGGGCTTGCTCCACCAATCATCCGGGATAAAGTCCACCAGCTCGGCACAAGTGTCAGGGTAGGCTCTCCAGCCGCTACACTCTTTTGCTTGTTCAACTTTTAGCGCCGACCGGCGTTCTTCTGCTGTCAGCCCATCATAGGCTTCGCGGGTGAATACCTCTTTAGCAGTCAGCTTTTTCATGGTTTGTTCTCCCTTCTCCCCTGCGCGGAGCCTCCATTGTGTTGATTGTAGCATCCCATGGCGCGTCTGGCAAGGGGGGTAAGTTATCTCTCCCACGCCTTGCGCTCAATATCCACGTTGAGCTTGATGCCGGGGCGGGACCTTTGCAGCGCCTCAAACGCCTTCAAGGCCTCACGGCGCTGCGTGCCGGGGTAGGTGGTGCTCTCCTCCGCCTCCTCGTGCCCATCTTGGTACACGCGGACCAGAGCGACAGTATAGGTGACGTGCTTGTCATACAAGCCGCGATGGCGCACAAGGTCCAGCCGGTACTCGTAGGGCATGGCCGCCAGGGTAGCATATCGGGCCGCAAGCGCCTGCCGGTAGCCCTCCAGGGCCTCGGCGGTCTCACGCAGCCGCTTGATGGTCTCCGCCGCGCTCCGGTCATAGTAGGCCACGCGCTCCGGGGCGGTCAGCTGGTCCGGGTGCTGGAAGTATCCAGACACCCGGACCTCGGCCTCACGACCCCGCCAAAACAGGTCCTGCCAACTCATGCCGTCGCCTCGTCCAACCGGATGGCGCCGCTGCTGCGGTAGGTCTGGCTGCCGTACTTCGCGCGGATTTGGCTCATGGAGCTCTTGCCGCGATGCCAGCGGTGGCCGTCCTCGGCGTGGTGCCAGTACCAAAGCTTCTTCGTGCTGCTCCAGCGGCACCCGGCCGCCTTCAACGCCTCTTTGTGCTCCCTGGTGTTGCCGCCGATCCAGAGCCAGGAGCCGCACAGCTCCACCTCCAGGCCGTCCAGACGGAGCAGCGCCGCGATGATGTCCCGGAACTCCTCTGGCGTCTCGGTGGTCTGGTGGTGCTCGTCGGCGGTGGCGTTATGGGCCCGCTTCAGCTGCTCGAAGAGCTCGTCGTGCTCCGCGTTGATGGCCTGCATGGTGGCTGTGTCGCCGCCCATGTCCGGGTGGTGTTTCATGCAGAGTAGCCGGTAAGCCCTCTTCAGCTCGTCCAGGGTCTTGACGTTGGAAAAGTATTTCATGGTGCGCTCCCCTCCGGTCTATTGCTTTTCCCTGCCGGTTGTGTTATAGTGGAGGCGGCCAGATGGCAGGCTCTAACCGCCTCCGCTGGGTCTTAGATAGTCGCTTGCTTGTTCAGGGCTGGGCGGCTATCTTTTTTACTGCTTGGGAATGGCTTCCCGGATGATGCGGGCCGCGTCCTGTGCGTCCTTGGCCGTGGCCTCTACCAGCTTGGCTAGGGTTTCAAGGTAAGATGCTAATTCGGTCTGGGTCATGCTATCAATCTCCATTTCGTTTACCTCCTGCCAGGTGGATTCCGCTTGGCTGTTGTCCCTTGCGGTGATTTCATGATAGCACGGTTATACAGTGCTGTCAATTAGACTTGTTGCACAAGGTTCTTTGGGCGGTTTTGTGGAAACTATACACTGTTAAACCGTGAAAAGACATGATACAATATAATAAAGATTTCGGGAGGTGATCACATGGTAACCTCGGCAAAACGCAAGAGCAATAACGCATGGGACAAGGCCAATATGACGGTACTAGGGTGTAAGGTGCGCAAGGACTACGCCGACCGTGTGCGGGCAGTCTGCGCCGCTCACGGGGACACTGTTAACGCCTTATTACGGGACGCACTGGATAAGTATTTAGAAGAGCACGAAGAGCGAAAGTCATAACTTTTTGAGGCAATTAGTCTGACTAACTGTCACATAACACTAAGTCTCAAATGACCAAAATAGAAAAATTTTTGAATCCGCTATCTGTTGCAGTACAATAGATAGCGGATTTACTTTAGTGTAATGCATTTTACAAAACGCGATTTTTGATCGATCTCCTGGATAGGAGCAGAGACTCACAGGTTAAAGGCGAAAGGAGGCGCACCAGTCAGATGTATAAAACAGATAAGCAGAGAGCGGCGGAGGGGAAGCCATCATACTACACTGCTCCGGAGCTGGATGCAGCTTGCGCCGCCTACTTTGAGGACTGCGACGCCAATGGCCGGCAGCCTACCAAGCCCGGACTTCTCCTCCATCTTGGGGTGACGGAGAAGGAGTGGAAAGTGTGGGAGGCGGGGGAGCCTGGATATACCAGACACCCGGCGATTTGCCAAAAAGCACTCCTGGAGATGCGCGACCGATTGGAGCAGCGCAAGGACACGGCAGCCATCTTCCTGCTCAAGCAGCGCCCCTATGGAGGCTATACAGACCGGCCAGAGCCCGACAGTGTGGGCGGAATAAAGATCCACGTTTCATTCGGCAAGGATAAGCCCAACTCAACAAAATAGTGATTCTATTGAGTTGAACGAGGAGGCAAACCATTGCGGCGCAATGAGTGAGAGGCTTTGCATACTGTATTCGCAATATGCAGTCTTCAGACCACAATATATGGGGGTGTCTGCACGGGCTGCACTGCATGGATAACCAGCGCCCCAGGGCGTGCAGGTGAGCGAGGGAGCAGGGGAGAGGGGAGGCCCTACCCCCACCCCGCCCCCACCCGGTACGGGGGTAGCGGAAAATCGGGGGTGCCTTTCCAGGAAGGGTATAGGGGTATCACCGCTTTCACCAAACGCCTCCAAAGCATTACACAGGGGATTCGCCAAGCGGTAAGGCATGAGGTTTTGGCCCTCATATCGCAGGTTCGATTCCTGCATCCCCTGCCACCGGCGTGAGCCGGACTTTTCCCGCATCCTCCTTTTCTGCCGCCCGGTGCCGATGCGGTAATATCGGGCCCCTACGCCGCATGAGGCGGGCGGTGGCACCAGATGTATGGCACCACAGGTTAAAAGCAGACGGGCCTTCCTTGTGCGCTGTGCGAAAGCGGCAAGGCGAAGAAAATTATTGTTGGCTGACCCCGGCTCTATAAAGATGAACGGTTCCGACTGACGACACCAGCGGAGGGGTTGAGATGTACCGTGATTATCAAGGCTGTTCCTATGGATGGAGTATGTGAGGTGAGGATGGAAAGGTGTGGCAACGTAGACCGACCAGCGGTGTCTAAGCGTCAGTAGCAGAAACGGAAATAGGTTGCTGATTGTAATACAGCCTTGATGATTGTGATGTGATCCCGCATAGCGGGTTACATACCATTGAGCGGTGGCGGAACAGACACTAATTGTGGTAAAGCTGGTGCGATTACCAGCAATAGTAGACGCTGACAGTGAAGAAGAGTAACCGTCTGTGAAGAACAAAGCAACAGCGGCGAAGTCGTGGGCGTAGAGCTTTGGTGAGGCCCATATGTGAGGTGCAAATCCTCACCCGCTCAAATTTGCCGCCCCGCAGTTGCAGGAGACGGGGGCGGGGGTACTACAAAACAGGGGGTGGGGATGTTTTCATGGCAGACCCGAAAATTTCAAAACAGAGAGCTGTGGTTCAGGGCGGATGGGTATTGTGTCCGGTGACCTGGGCCAAGATTGGGGCGCTGGAGAAGGGGGCCCACGGGAGCGGGGTAGCTCCCTACTGCCCCAAGTGCAAGGCATCCCATCCGGTGATATTGAAGGAGCCCTAGAGGCCAACTACCGAGGAAAACTCGGCGGTTGGCCTCTTTTCGTTTGTCTGGAGGTAGGTTGTGGCAAGGCGGAAACCGAATCAGCCAACGGGGGAAATCAAGCTGGAGCTGGGGGAGCTGTATCCCAAGCAGTGGCAGTTCATAGAGAGCAAGACCCGGTACACGGCCTATGGCGGCGCGCGGGGCGGCGGCAAGACCCACGTGCTGATCCGGGCCTGCATCCGGGGAGCCTTGCAGTATCCGGGCATCAAGATTCTGATTCTGCGGCGCACCTACCCGGAACTGGAGCAGACCATCATCCAGCCAATGAACAAACTGGTTAACTCCGCTACGATGGACGGGCGGCCCTGCGGCGACCTGATTGCCACCTACAACGGCACCATGCGGATGCTGTTCTTTGCCAACGGTTCCACCGTGAAGTTCGGCCACTTGCAGAGCGCAGCGGCTATCACGGAGTACCAGGGTCAGGAATACGACTGGATTTTCATGGACGAGGCCACCCACTTCACCGAGTATGAGTTCCGCACCATGGGCGCGACGCTCCGTGGCGTCAACGAGATTCCGAAGCACTTCTATTTGACCTGTAACCCCGGCGGCGTCGGGCATCAGTGGGTGAAACGGCTGTTTGTCACACGGGAGTATGAGGGCGTCGAGAGCGGACGGGATTACTCCTTCATCCCCGCCACGGTGGAGGACAACAAGGAGCTGCTGAAAGCGTCCCCGGAGTACATCCAGATGCTGGACACACTGCCGGAGGACATCCGGGCGGCCCACCGCTACGGCGATTGGGATGCCATGGCCGGACAGTATTTCAGCGAGTTCCGGCGGGAGCGGCACGTGGTGAAGCCCTTTATTGTGCCTAAGGAGTGGCCCCGCTACCGGGCGTTTGACTACGGACTTGATATGTTCGCCTGCTACTGGTTCGCCATTGACTTTGACGACCGGGTGTGGGTGTACCGGGAGTATTGCGAGAGCGGCCTGATTGTGTCTGAAGCGGCGGCCGCCATGCGGCGGCTGACCCCGCCGGGGGAACAGATTCAGTTCACCGTCGCCCCGCCGGACATGTGGAGCACCCAGAAGGACACGGGGCGCACCATGGCCGAGATTTTCATGGAGAACGGCATCGGGATTGTCCGGGCCTCCAGCCAGCGGGTGCAGGGCTGGATGGTGGTGAAGGAGTTCCTGAAGGAGCGACCGGACGGACGCCCGGGGATGCTCTTCACCGAGGACTGCCCTCGGATGATCCGGGATTTGCCCGCCCTCCAGCACGACGAAAAGAACCCCTCGGACTGCGCCAAAGAGCCCCACGAGATTACCCACAGTCCCGACGCCCTGCGCTATGGGCTGATCTACCGGATGATGGGGGCACGGCTGGAGCCGGTGCGGCCGGAGCGGGACGATGTGGACTATGTGGAGGAGTACGACGACTACATGACCGGCGGAGAGGCCGCCGACGGATATCTGAGCTACGGAGGATAAGGACATGAACAAGCTGATTTCGCTTGCCCTGCACGTGGGGCGGCTGGAGGCCCGCCTGGAGGCTCTGGAGAAACGGCTGGAGTGGGAACCGCCCGCGCCGGAGGTGCACGTGGAGCTGGGACATGCGGCCACGGGGGCCGACCCGAAGGCGGAGGAGGACGCACGCCAGGCGGAGCGGCTGTTGCAGGAGGGCATTGACAATATCATGGGCTATCAGTGGCCGCCCCGGCGGGAGGGTGAGTGATGGCAAAGAAGGAAATCACCCCCGAGTCCGTGTGGAACGAGTACGAGACGGCCTGCAACTTCAAGGCCGGGCTCAATCTGTATGACAATGTGCGGGCCAACGAGAACTTTTACATCGGGAAGCAGTGGGAGGGAGTGCAGTCCAACGGCCTTCCTACCCCAGTGTTCAACTTCATCAAGCGGATCATCCTCTATGTGGTGGCCTCTACAGCCACGGACAATCTCAAAATGGCGGCGTCGCCTCTGTCCTCCTCCGGCATGGCGGCCCTGGGGGATCTGGAACGGCTGACGGATGTGGTCAACGCCCAGTTTGAGGCCCTGTTTGAGCAGAATAAGCTAGGGAAACAGACCCGCGAGTTCATGCGCAACGCCGCAGTAGACGGAGACGCCTGCATTTACGTTTGGTTTGACCCCGATGCGGAGACCGGGCAGACGGCGAAGGGCACCATCCGCACAGAAATTTTGGAAAATACCCGCGTGTCCTTCGGTAACCCCACAAACCGGGATGTGCAGAGCCAGCCCTATCTTCTGATCTCCCGCCGGGAGCTGCTGGACGAGGTAAAGGAGCAGGCCAGGGCGCAGGGCGGCGCGGCGGAGGACATCTTATCGGACTGCGACGAGACCGGCGACCGCTTTGACGCTATGACCGACGGAAAGGTGACCACCATCACCCGCTTCTGGAAAGATGGGGGAACCGTCCGCGCCATCAAGACCACCAAGGACGCGGTGGTGCGCAGCCAGTGGGACACGGGGATGCAGCTCTATCCCATTGTTTGGATGAATTGGGACTACGTGCAGAACTGTTATCACGGCCAGGCGGCGGTGACCGGGCTGATTCCCAACCAGATCTTCGTGAACAAGATGTTTGCCATGACGATGATCTCCCTCATGACCACCGCCTATCCGAAGATTGTGTACGACAAGACCCGGATTTCCCGGTGGGACTCCGGGGTGGGGAAGGCCATCCCGGTCAACGGCGGAGACGTGACCAACGTGGCCCGTGCCATCGACCCGGCGGCCATCTCGCCCCAGGTGAGCCAGTTTATCGAGCTTGCCATCTCCCTCACCAAGGAGTTTATGGGGGCCACAGACGCGGCCCTGGGCGATACCAGGCCGGACAACACCTCCGCCATCATCGCCTTGCAGAAAGCCTCCTCGGTGCCCATGGAGCTAACCAAGCAGAATTTCTTCCAGTGCGTCGAGGATTTGGGGCGTATCTGGCTGGATCAGATGCGGTCCTACTATGGGGTTCGCTATGTGGACTTGAAACCAACCGAGGAAGAGAAGCAGGAGATGCTCTACCTGGGGCAGGTGCCGGACGACAAGCCGCGGCCCACGGAGTTTGACTTCTCCCTGCTCAACCAGGTGCCGTTGTCCATTAAGCTGGACGTGGGCGGCTCGGCCTACTGGAGTGAGATTGCGCAGATGCAGACCCTGGACAATCTCCTGATGAACGGCCAGATTAACGTGGTGGACTACCTGGAGCGGGTGCCCAACGGCTACATCTCCAACCAGCAGGAGCTGATTCAGACCCTGCGGGAGCGGATGGGGATGGTTCAGCCAGCCATGCAGGGGCAGACGGGAGCCGTACAGGCTGGGCAGGGTAACACAATCGACCTGGCGGCGGGTTCCGGCTACGGGAACCTACAGAGGGCCATCAATCAGACCGGCATGGAGGGAATGGACCTCTCCCAGATACGGGTATAGCGGCGGACCAGCCGTGACCAAATAAAAGCCGCCCAGACCAGGGCGGGAAGGAGCGAAGCAATATGGACGAGACCATGGAGACCGTGCAGGGCGACATTGAATCCGCCTGGAGCGCGGAGGACCCGGCGGGCGAAGCAGAGGGGACGGAGGCGGCGGCTGCGGCAGACCAGCCGAAGAGCGGCGAGGAAACCCCTCCTGCGGAACCAAAAGCGCCGGATGCGCCGGTAGCGCAGCCGGAGCTGTTTACCCTCAAGAACCGGGACGAGACCCGCCAGGTGACCCGTGACGAGCTGGTCGCCATGGCGCAGAAGGGGTGGGACTACGACCATGTGCGGCAGGAGCGAGACCAGCTCCGGCAGTACCGACAGGAAGCGGATCCCGCCCTGGAGCTGGTGAAATCCTACGCCCAGCGCAACGGTATGTCGGTTGGCGATTACCTGGACTATTGCAGAAAGCAGGAGCTCATCGCAACCGGCATGAACGAGCAGGACGCGGCAGCCAGGGTGAGCATGGAAAAGGAACGGGCCGACCTTGCGCGGCAGCGGGCCGAAATCCAGGCGTATCAAGACCAGCAAAACAGCGTTCTGAAGCATGCTCAGCAGCAGGCCCAGGCCCGGAAGCAGGACATTGAGGCGTTCTATCAGTCATACCCCGGCGTAGATCCCAAGAGCATTCCGCCCGAGGTGTGGGGCGCGGTGCGCGGGGGCGACACGCTCACAAATGCGTACACCCGCTGGGAGAACAAGCGCCTCCAGGCCGAGCTGGCCGCTGAGCGGCAGAACAAGGCCAACCGGGACAAGACCCCCGGCAGCCTGGGCGGGGACACCGCAGACGACAACGCCGGCCTAATCTCCAAATACTGGGACGAGGTAGATTAATGAAAAGAGCCCAAGAGGCCGAACCGGAGACGGTGAGGCCCATCCCTCCGCCCGGTTCGGTGAGGGCGGAAAGGAAGTATTATGGCAATCAATTTAGCGGAAGCCTTCTCCAAGAAGGTAGCCGAGGCATTCAAGCAGGACTCTCTGACCGACAGCGCCACCGGCCACGACTACTCCTTCTCCGGCACCCGCACGGTGCGGGTGTGGAGCGTGGACACCGTGCCCCTGGTGGACTACCAGCGCACCGGTTCCAACCGGTACGGCACCCCCGTGGAGCTGGGTGATACCGTCCAGGAGATGACCATGCGGGACGAGAAGTCCTGGACGTTCACCATCGACAAGGGCAACCAGTCCGACCAGTACAACATCAAGGGGGCCACCCGCGCCGCCAAGCGGCAGATTGAGCAGCAGGTCATTCCCTATGTGGACAAGTACCGCTTCCGCGAGTGGTGCACCAATGCGGGTATTATTGAGGGCCTGTCTGCTGCGCCGACCAAGGGCGACATTGTGGACGCGATCTTCGACGCTGGCGCGGCCATGTCCGACCGGCTGGTTCCCTGGAGCAACCGCACCCTCTACATCCCCAACGAGTATTTCAAGCTGCTGGCCCTGTCCGACCAGTTCATCTCCATCGAGGCCCTGGGCAAGAAGTCCGTCAGCAAGGGCGAGGTGGGAGAGATTGACAATATGGTAGTCAAGCGGGTGCCCGCCTCCTATCTGCCCGCCGGGGTGTACTTCCTGGTGAAGTACAAGGGCTCCACGGTAGACCCGGTGAAGCTGAACGACATGAAGATCCACCAGGATCCGCCCGGCATCGGCGGCAATCTGCTGGAGGGGCGCATCTATCACGACTCCTTCGTGCTGGGCACCAAGGCCGACGGACTGTATGTGGCCGGAGCATCTGGCAGTGTGACGGCGGCCCCCACCATCAAGGACACCACCGGCACGGTGACCATCACCAAGAAGGGCACCTGCAAGTACACCGTGGATGGCACCGACCCCCGCTATTCTGCCACGGCCCAGGTGTACTCCAACACCTTCAGCGCGGAGAAGGGCGTTGTGGTCAAGGCCGTGGACGTGGAGAGCGGCAAGTTCCCCTCCGCGGTGGCCAGCTACACCGTAGTAGGCGCCGGAGGTTAAGCAGAAACGGCCCGGGCGGGGCTCAGCCCCGCCCGACTGCCAACAGAGAGGAGGAAGAACGGCGTGGCAACGACCGCCCAATGGATTTTTGAAAAGGCCATGAACCTGATGGACGAGGTGAACGAGTCCACTGGTGCCACCGACACGGCGGATACCCGCGAGTATAAAAACCGCACAATCCCCATTCTCAACATACTGCGGGTGGAGTGTTTTCCGGCCTCGGACACCTACCGGGTGACGGAGCCGGGCAAGCGGCCTATCTGCCCGGAGATTGCGGACTTTGACACCCCGATCGGGCTGGACGACGGTATTTGCCAGGGCGTTCTTCCCTATGGGCTGGCGGCCCATCTGCTGCTGGATGAAAACCCGGACGTGGCCGCCTACTTCAACCAGAGGTATGACGAGCTGCTGGAGGAGTACCGCAGTGCGATTCCGGCGCAGGCGGAGGACATCGAGACCATGTACGGCGGGATTGAGTACGGATGCTTCGGGAGGTGGTGACGTGGCGAACATTGTCAGCACCAGTGAGACCAAAATCTATCAGATTAAGAAGTGGCTTGGCCTGAACGAGTCTCCCGACGGCGACACACACATGAAAATGGGAGAGGCCGCCGAGATGCGCAATTTCCGCATTACCGCCGAAAACCATCTGCAAATCAGGCCCGGCTACGGCCTCTTGGCGGAACTGTCCTCCGGGAACCCGGTCCGAGGGATGTGGAGCGGCTACATCGCGGGGAAGCACCATGTTCTGGCGGCCTGCGGCGGACACCTGTGGGACTTGGATCTGGAGGAGCGCACGGCGGCGGACAAGGGGGCCATCCACGACAGCCAGACCTCCATGTTTGGCTTTTCCGATAAGCTCTACATCCTCACCGGCACGGAATACTATTCCTGGGACGGTGAGGGGGCCCCGGCGGCGGTGGAGGGATACATACCCATTGTCACTACTGCGGCCCCGCCCACCGGCGGCGGCACGCTTCTGGAGCCGATGAATCTGCTGACAGGGAAGAAGAGGGCGGAGTATTCCCCGGATGGCGAGGCCAAGGAGTTCCAGCTCCCTGAGAACAAGCTGGACGAGGTCATCTCGGTGGAGGGCACCGAGATCAAGTATACGGCAGACCTGGAAAAGGGAAAGGTGACCTTCGACTCTGCGCCGCCAAAGGGTGTTAACACAATTACCTTTACATGGCGGAAGGGCACGGGAGAGCGGGCCAAGGTAACCGGAATGCGGTTTGCAGAGCTCTACAACGGCGAATCGGACAGCCGGGCATTCTTGTATGGAGACGGCACCAACGAGGCGATTTTCTCCGGCCTGGACGAGAACGGGCAGGCGTCGGCAGAGTATTTCCCGCAGTACAACACGGTGGCGGTGGACAGCGCCAATACACCCATTACCGCTATGATCCGCCACTATGACCGCCTACTGATCTTCAAAACAGACTCGGCCTACTCCTGTTCGTACTCCACCCTTACCCTGGGGGACGGCAGTGTGTCGGCGGCGTTCTACACTTCGTCGCTGAACCGCTCCATCGGAAACGCGGCACCGGGCCAGGCAAAGCTGGTGGACAACAACGCCCGCACAGTCTACGGGCGTTCGGTCTACGAGTGGTCACTGGCGGCCAACTCCGTCCGCGACGAGCGCAATGCCAAGCGGGTCTCTGATAAGGTGGCCGCCACCCTGGGAGCGTTTGATCTGACGCAGGCCATTTGCTTTGACGACGAGTGGAACCAGGAATATTACATTTTCTACGGCGGGCAGGCCATCGTCAACAACTACCAAAATAATTCCTGGTACTTTTACGACAATCTTCCGGTAAACGCCGTGGTGGCCGTGGAGGGCACGCTCTATTTCGGGACGCTAGATGGCCGGATCATGGAGTTCTCTAGGGAGTACCGGAATGACAACCTTGAGGACATCAACGCATACTGGGAGAGCGGTTCCATGGATTTTGACCTGGATTGGAGGCGTAAATACTCCTCCACCGTCTGGACAGCCATGAAGCCGGAGAGCCAGGCCATTGTGACGCTGACGGCGGAGTCCAACGTCAAGTCGGAGTACCCGGACAAGATTGTCTCCGCCGGTCTGGCGACCTTCCTGAACATGAGCTTTGAGCACTGGAGTTTCGGCACCAACCGGAAGCCGCAGCTCATTCGCTCCAAGCTGAAGGTGAAGAAGGTAACCTACTACAAGCTCATTATCCGCAGCAAGTCTGCCTCCGCCACGGCGACCGTGCTTTCCGTGGATTTGCAGGTGCGCTACACCGGAAACGTGAAATGAGGTGCTTTTGTGGCAATCACACCTTTTGAAAAGGACATTGAGATCATCCAGAAGCTGGACGACGAACCCAACGACGTACAGGGCCTTACCCCGGAGGAGCTGAAAAAGCGATTCGATCAGGCGGCTATCTGGCTCAAAGAGTACATCAACGGGACGCTGATCCCCGCCATTACCGGGGACGGCGGCACCGGCGGCGCGTCCAACATTGGCGCGGCGGTGGATGACTTCCCCGGCGAGACGGTGCAGGAGGTGCTGGACGCCTTCAACGACGCGCTGACCGACCGCTATACTAAGTCTGAGACAAACAGCTACGTGGGCCAGGAGACGGAAAACCTGGTGGAGACCGTGCATGTGGATCTGACCACCGGAGTGATTACCGTCACCAAGAAGGACGGCTCCAAGGAGACCTTCGACACGGCGCTGGAGAAGGTGCCTGCCACCATGGCCCTGGTGGACGAGCAGGGCGGCACCTATCTGGTAATCACCAACGTGGATGGCAGCCAGACCAAGACGGATGTTTCCAAGCTGATCGACACCTACACCTTCCAGAACTCCGCCGAGGTGGCCTTTTCCGTAGACGGGAGCGGGAACAATAAAACGGTGACGGCCTCCATCCGCCCCGCCTCCATCGGCCCGGATCGCTTTACTTTGGAGGTTACACAGAAGCTGGAGCAGTACAACGCCACCAGCAAGGCCAACGCCGATGCGGCGGCGGCCTCCGCCCAGGCGGCCAAGGCCAGCGAAACCAACGCGAAAGGGAGCGAGACGGCGGCGTCCGGGAGTGCGTCCCAGTCTGCACAGAGCGCCGGAGCGGCATCCGGCAGCGCATCCCAGGCCGCGCAGAGTGCAGGGGCAGCGGCGGCCAGTGCGGAGAGCGCACAGAGCAATGCGGCCCAGGCACTGGCATCCAAGAACACGGCTGCGGGCAGCGCCACACTCTCTCAAAGCTGGGCTGAGGGTGGAACTGGAAGCCGGGAAGGCGAGGATACCAACAACGCCAAATACTGGGCGAGCGTGGCGCAGGGTGCGGCGGGCGGCGGTGTGACGACCTTCAACGGACGCAGCGGAGCCGTGGTTCCCGCCGAGGGAGACTATACCGCGAAAATGGTAGGGGCGAGGCCGGAAAGCTGGATACCGTCGGCGGCAGATACCGGGGCGGTTCCCATCACCGAGAAGGGCGCGCCCAATGGGGTGGCGACGCTGGGGCAGGACGGGAAGCTGCCCCCCTCGGAGCTGCCGCCGATGGACTATGACCCGGCGGGCAGCGCGGCGGCGGTGCAGAAGGCCCTGAGCGCCCACACCGGGAACAAGAACAACCCCCACGCCGTCACGGCAGAGCAGGTGGGGGCCTCCCGTGCGGTCAAGGGCACCTATCCCATCGCAGAGGGCCAGAGCATCCAGGCGGGCGATGTGGTGGATGTGGTGGATGGGCAGGTGCAGAAGAGCGCCACGCCGGTGGCAAATGTGGAGACAGTGTTTGATAACGGGGCGGCTACTCTTGGTACTTCTGTTCTTCGCCTTTCAGACAATCTAAATGTTGTGTGTTACCTTTATCAAAATGGTTCAACATATTGGCCTTGCGTCCATTTGATTGATGATACTGGAACAGTGGTTGGACAAACGAATAGGCAAGTCATAGAAAATGTCAATGCTTCCAATATTATGGCCGCCCGCCTGAGTGATACGCAATTTTTGGTAGGGTATTTAAAAGACCGTTCGCTACATGTAAATGTTGGTACGGTTTCAGGCAAAATCATTTCTTTTAAAGGTAGTTTTGGAGTAGATGCTGCCTTTAACAGCTACTATGCATTCGCTACGCTCCCCAATGGCCGGGTAGCGGTTGTCTACAAAGCTATCATCGCTGGCTCAAGCAAACTGAGAGTACGTGTGTATACGCTGTCTTCCTCCAGCCTCGGGAGTATATATACAAGAGATGTTACAGGGGAGTCCCAAAGTTATATTTCCGCGGCAGCTATAAGCGAGGAACGTGTATGTATCTGTTTCGCGGACGACAACGACGGCTCCAGAGGCAAGGCTGTTATTGCTGCCATCAACGGCTCCGGTGTGGTGACGTGGGGCGAGGCGGTAACATTTGAGGACTCCCGAATTTTGGTTCCTGATGTATGTGTAAGCGGCTCGGACGCAATAGTATTTTTCAAAACTACATACACGACGCCTGAGGTTTCGAATCAACATGTTCGCCTTTTAAAAGTATCAAACAATGTGATTTCCCTCCCAAATGAGAAAAAGACCATTTGGAATCGAGGGAGCGGAAATGCAGAAAATCCGATTAGCATATCTCAAGTAGGCGAAAAGTATGTCTGTCTGATTCCTCCAGGAAACAGCATTTATGGAAGTCCTGCAATTGTTGTTTCAAGAAATGCAGATGCGCTTGAATCTGGAGAGGCATTTCAATTTTGCAAGAACGTTGCAAAAGCACTCAGCGCATGTGCGGTCTCGGGCAATAACTTGATAGTCGCCTATGCTGATGCTGGAAACTCTAGCTATGGCACCGTTACTACTTTGACCGTCTCCGACAACCAGATTTCGGGCAGCTTTGTGGACGGGAGCCAAGATGCTATCGCCCTCCAGAGCGGCACAGCCGGACAGAGCATCGAGGTCGTCTACTCCGGCACCGTGGCGGCGGACTGGGTGACGGAGGGACAGGTCGTTGACAGCCCAGGCGTGTACGGCGCGGGGGTGATGTCCGGGGTGCTACAGGCGTGGAGTAAGGATAGGCCGGTAGACACAAAAATAGTCACAGGCAGCTATATCGGAACAGGGACATATGGGGCGAAAAATCCGAACAGTATAACGTTTGACTTCGCTCCAATTTTGTTTTGGGTGGTTAAATATCGGGTAGAGGGCAATACATATTTTGCGCAAGAAGAGAATGAAAGCCCGATGATATACACACCAATTCTTTCCGAAAATTATACAGAAGGTGGAGGATTTTATAACGATTCGGCGGCCAGTAGAAGCTATGCGAAAGTTGCGGATAATGGCAAGACGATAATCTGGTACCACGCGGACAATGCAAGTAAACAACTGAATAGCAGTGGGTATGCTTATTACTATATCGCCATCGGCTAAAAGGAGACCACCTATGACCATTATCCAAATTGACCCGCTGGAAACCGGCCAGCACCCGATCCAGAGCCAGAGCGGGCGGTGCGCCTGCTGGCTGGAGGGCTACATAGAGGTACCCGCCCACCTCCATGACGCGGTGTGGGCGACCTATGGCTGGTGTGACCTCCAGA
>ERZ838827.1777-NODE-1777-length-14777-cov-11.912580_pt1 | contig 14777 bp, 10 predicted proteins | sample MGYA00519881_ERZ838827 | MGnify/ENA primary metagenome ERZ838827 (study PRJEB31850, sample SAMEA3708842) | human gut metagenome | biome: human gut; feature: human-associated habitat; material: faeces | place: China | collected 2014 ...
TCTTTTCTTGGTTTTAATGAACAAATTTCTTTCTTTTGCTTGCAAAAGTAAACAAATTACTACTAACTTTGGTTCATCTGCTTTAATATTTTTATTTTTTTCATATTCTTCATATCTAATGTGCAAAAGAATAATCTGTGAAAATCAGTGTAATCTGTGGTGAGAAAGTTTTATCTTTGTCCCTGTTATGATAGAATATATTAGAGGCGAACTTGCCGAACTAAGTCCGGCAACCGCGGTGATCGACTGTAACGGGGTGGGATATGCCGCCAATATATCTTTGAATACCTATTCGGCTATTCAGGGAAAGAAAAGTTGTAAGCTATATATTTACGAGGCGATTCGTGAAGATGCGTATGTGCTCTACGGATTTGCCGAGAAACAGGAACGGGAGATTTTCCTATTATTGATTTCCGTTTCCGGAATCGGGGGGAACACGGCTCGTATGATTCTTTCGGCTCTCTCGCCTGCCGAACTGGTGAACGTAATCAGTACCGAAAATGCGAACATGTTGAAAACGGTGAAAGGCATCGGGCTGAAGACTGCGCAACGCGTGATTGTCGACCTGAAAGATAAGATAAAAACAATGGGTATGTCTGCTGCCGGAGGGGCTTCCGCAGGTTTGTTGTTGCAACCTGCCAATGCGGAAGTGCAGGAAGAGGCGGTGTCTGCATTGACGATGTTAGGCTTTGCTGCTGCACCTTCACAGAAGGTGGTGTTGGCTATCTTGAAGGAGGAGCCGGATGCTCCGGTAGAAAAGGTTATCAAACTGGCTTTGAAACGTTTGTAGTATGAAGCAACAGAAGATATATATGAAAGCATGGCTGGACGCTCATGGTCGTGCAAAAGCAGTGGATACGGATGAATGGTATCTGGATTTCGCTAACCAGCTATTGCCGTTGGTGGCAGATTCTTTTATATACGGTGGGAGAGAGTGGGAGGAAGACCAGAAGCGAGTGGCTTTGACGTGTGCCTTGTATTTGGAAGATTGCGTAGCAGACGGAGGAAATTGGCGTCAGTTTATTCATTGGCACCGGAAAAGCTACGGACGTTATTTGCCTTTTTACGCACTGACGGAGGAATATTTGCCGGACGAAATTAACCGTGAAGATGTTGTTTTCCTTTTGTGGGCGATCAATTCTCCGGTTGGCGATGATTTTGATGGAGTAGAGAACCCGATGGATGCGGATTTGCTGGAGTTTGCGGATACGCTTTACAACCGTTTGGATGCTGCGTTCGAATTGGCTCCTATCAGCGATTATCTGGCAACGGACTGGCTGATGGAAACGGAGCTGATGCAAAAGAAGCGGATGCCTCTGCCGGTAGCTTTGCCGGGAGAAAAGATGCCTACGAACGTAGAACGTTTCCTTGAAGCGAGCAAAGGTGAACCGCTTTTATACTTTGACTCTTACGAAGCGCTGAAATTTTTCTTTGTGCAGTCGTTGAAGTGGGAAGATGAAGAGGATTCTTTGTTGCCTGACTTAAAGGAGTTCGGTAACTTTGTGGTTTTTGCCAATCCGAAAGGGTTGTTGATCGGTCCTGATGTAGCCGAATATTTTGCAGACAAACGTAATCTGCTCTACAATGCCGAACTGGCTGAAGAGGAAGCATACGAGCTGTTTTGTGAAGAAGGTTTGTGTCCGTTCGATCTGCTGAAATATGGAATGGAACACGATTTGTTGCCGGAAGCACAGTTCCCGTTTGAGAACGGAAAGGAGTTGTTGCGGGAAAACTGGGATTTTGTGGCTCGCTGGTTTTTGGGTGAGTATTACGAAGGAGAATAGGAATTATAAGAAATAAGTACTGTCTATGCCAATCAAAAAAAGTAACAATCCTTTTGCCGGAAAGACAAAACCTGCAGTCGGTAAAAAGAAGACGACCGGAAAACGGGTCGGAAAATCAAAGCAGGAAAAGGCTAATAATCAGTTGAATAGAAGGATAAAATAAAGGCGTGTAGACCACGCCGTTTTTGGTTATCAGGCTACGCCGTTTGATGATGGCAGACTACGCCGTTTCTCCCTACCAGGAAACGCCTTTTCTCTCACGCAGAGGATTAAGAGTCTCATTATACATTTGACGGGAATAGTTGTCGTTTATGAAAAATAACAACTATTCCCGTCTATTTTATTATTAACCAATGGTTTTTTCTGGTGGATGGCTTTCCTTTTACTAATCGGTAATTTCTTCCTGTGCTTTCCGTTCTTTCTTCTTATTGATGAATCCGATTTTCAGGTTGGCTTCCTCTTGTTCTTTTTTAATCTGTTCCATGGCCGAGAGGATTTGTGCTAATTCGTAAATACCTGCTGCGGCCTGGCGGTCGGTTGGACTCATTGTCGTTTTATAGGTGCGGTCGCCTATATATTCCACACGGATATTTTTGTCTTTATTGAGATTCAGGAATTCGATCACATTTCCGTCTTCCCCTAGTTTGTAGTCAGCTTTTTCTATTTTCTCGTTCATATCCGTTGTCTCGTAGCTGTCTTTGGAGCTTGGAGTTTCTGCAAAACTGCCGTCAGGAGCAATCACTTTCACTTTTGTATGGTGAATATTGCCGGCACCACAGTAGATGGAAGTCATACTCATTATACCTTGCTCGTTCACTTGGAAGCGGAGGTACGAACGGTGCATATTCTTTTCAATGGTCTGTGTAGGCCAGAGGTAGTTGCCGACTTGTTGATATTCGGCATCTTTTTCTAGTTTGAATTTGTCCTTGATGGCATTGAATTCTTCTGTCTTTGCCTGAAAGGCGCTATCCAGGTAAGCAAGCGTTTTTTGCTGTGCCTTTGTTTCAACATCGAGCATCAGTGCCTGTCCCGCCTTACGTGCTTCGAACGCTTTGGGATAGAGAATCTTGATACTGTCAATTTGTAACTTAGCTTCTTCATAGTCGCCACGTTCGTAGGCAGCCTTGGCAACCATCAGTTTTTCATTGGCTTTTTTCTCAAGGCCATTTCCGCAGGCAGCTAATGCCAGCGTACCACAAAAGAGGATAATCAGTTTTTTCATCACAAATTCTATTTACTGGTTTTATTAGCGGCAAAAATACAAATATATCCCTTATTTTTGTAATTTTGTCCCCTCAAAACTTATAACTAAAAAGAATGATAGAGTTGACTCAAGAGGAATTGAAGCAGCATTTTAGCGAACCCATCTTCGGACAGATAGCCGAAACGGCTGATACACTCGGTATGGAGTGTTATGTGGTAGGTGGTTATGTTCGTGATATTTTTCTGCAGCGTCCCTCTAAAGATATAGATGTAGTAGTTGTAGGAAGTGGAATTGCAATGGCGGAAGCCCTTGGAAAACAGTTGGGACGTGGTGCTCATGTTTCTGTTTTCAAGAATTTCGGAACAGCACAAGTAAAATATAGAGGCACGGAAGTAGAGTTTGTTGGTGCACGTAAGGAGTCTTATCAACGGGATTCGCGTAAACCTATTGTTGAAGACGGCACGCTGGAAGACGATCAGAATCGTCGCGATTTCACGATCAATGCTCTGGCCGTATGTCTCAATAAAGCACGTTTTGGCGAATTGGTAGATCCGTTCGGAGGTTTGGAGGATATGAAGGAAAAGACAATCCGCACTCCCCTCGACCCGGATATTACTTTCAGCGATGATCCCTTGCGCATGATGCGTTGCATCCGTTTTGCTACGCAATTGGGTTTTTACATTGACGATGATACTTTCGAATCGCTTTGCCGGAATAAGGAACGGATTGAAATTATATCCCGTGAACGTATTGCGGACGAACTGAATAAGATTATTCTTTCTCCAATCCCCTCAAAAGGATTTATTGATTTGGAGCGTAGCGGTTTGCTGCCGTTGATTTTTCCGGAATTTGCCGCCTTGCAGGGTGTGGAAACACGGAACGGACGTTCTCACAAGGATAATTTTTATCATACGTTGGAAGTGCTGGATAATATCAGCAAGAAGACTGATAACCTTTGGCTGCGTTGGGCTGCTTTGTTGCACGATATTGCCAAACCTGCCACGAAACGTTGGGAACCTAAAGCGGGATGGACGTTCCATAATCATAACTTTATCGGTGAAAAAATGATTCCGCATATCTTCCGCAAGATGAAGTTGCCGATGAATGAGAAGATGAAGTATGTACAAAAGCTGGTCAGCCTGCACATGCGCCCGATCGTTATTGCGGATGACGTGGTGACAGACTCGGCTGTACGCCGTCTGCTCTTTGAAGCGGGTGATGACATTGACGACTTGATGATGCTTTGCGAAGCGGATATTACTTCCAAGAATATGGAACGTAAACAGCGTTTCCTGAATAACTTCCAGTTGGTTCGACAGAAACTGAAGGATTTGGAAGAGAAAGACCGTGTCCGTAATTTCCAGCCACCTGTGAGCGGAGAAGAAATTATGGAGATTTTCGGCTTGGAACCTTGTCGTGAGGTCGGAGTCTTGAAGAGTGCTATTAAAGATGCAATCTTGGATGGAGTGATTCCGAATGAATATGAGGCGGCTCATGCTTTCATGCTGGAACGGGCAAAGAAGATGGGGATGACGCCCATTCGCTGATAGAAGGACGGAGCAGATATAAAATCAGGCATCGTAATCCTATATGGTTGTACAACATTGGACAAGTATTTAAAGTAAGTAATTGGCTTGCGTCTATTGTAGAATGTAATAATAAGTGGAGCAATATTTTCAGTCGCCGACTTGCATAACGGGGAAAGGTATCTATGAAGAAATAACTGAAGTCAGAAAGTGAGATAGCAACATAGTAATAGTTAGAGCAAAATGTTTATTATCTGGAAAAGAAAATCACCGATTAAGGAACCTAAAGTATAGAATAGAAATGAAAGAAAAAATCAGAAGTATGGGATATTCTTGAATGTGATAAAAAATACAGGAAAACATTTTGACTTGTTATAAAAAAGAGTACATTTGTACGTTGCTCACCTTAAATACAATTTATATGAAGCACTTAACTTTAGTATTTGTTCTATTTTGTCTTTTTGCTTGTAGTAGCAAAGATATTGTAGATACAGTTGAGGAATCTGTAGAACCAGTTAATGAAGTCGCGGTAAATTCCGCAAACCTGCTTGATAGTCTTGAAATTATGGACTATATTTATAGTATTATTAATCCAATGTCTAAGACACGGTCAAATCTACCAGGAGGAGGGTATATACTTCCTGATAACTGGGAGAATAAATTAACAAATGAACAACGCGAAATGGTCAGGACTAGTTTTCCACGGCCTCTCTTTACTTCTGAAAGGAATGTTCTAAGGAAATCGTTTCCTTTAGTCGATTTTACCAATACGGTTGTTTGGCATAATCCGGAATCTGGGTATAATTGTTTTGCATATTCGATGGGACTTCGTTATAGGTGGATAGAGTTCTATGATTGGGATAGTGTAAGTCGTGGATATCAAAATGCAAGATCTTTGTATCAAGCCCCTTATAATTACAGGGAAGGGGGGGGGACAGGAGTAAAACAGTTCCCTGTAGTTTGGGGATGGGGGAGTAAACCCTTACATGCATCCTTTGCAGAATATGACAATTGTGATGCACCTCATTCTAAAATGGGGCAAATGTGGGTATTATGGCATCTTACAAGTGTTTTTTCTTATGGAATGTATGGAGTTCCTATGGTTAGGTATTTTGCACTTCCTAATACTCGTAGCCAAACCGAAATAGATGTAGAAAAAATGAAAGAAATGAGTGAGTCTTGTCAGGAGAATATTACTTTTTCACAGGATGAATTAGCTATGATTGCTAAAAAAGCAAGAGCAAGTAGAAAAAATGTAAGATTTGAATCTTTATTTAATGAGTGGAAGGAGGCATGGAATTGGTCGCTTAGCAATAACACAGCGACTACAAGAAATTTGCCTCAATATGCTGAATTAAAGGCTATGGGGCAAGAAATTATTCCATTATTGATTGAAAAAATGGCGACAGAGGAAGATAACTTCTTCGCAATAAGATTGTATGAAGATCTCCAAAATAATCCAAATCTAATAATCCAATATGCAAACGACGACCCACGTCTATTAGAAGGGTTGCAACAAACTACCAAGAAAACTATAAGGAAGTGGTTAGAATATAATTCTAATTAAAGTTATCTTGAGAATGATAGGGTTAGTTTAATTTTCGTGTATATCCTTAAATTCAAATATGTAATTTTGAGTTGATAAAAGTAAGCATTGACTGTGAAAGAATAAACTTATTTCTGTGATTTATTGCTGTAGTGTTTACCATTTAAATTTATTTTGTTCATACGAAATGAATAATACACCTCTGTTTTAATTAAGGTAGCCTTTAAAGATTGCCCCTTATTAATCGTTTAGGCGTATCAGAATATGTGATACGCCTTTTTTATGATAACTTGTTTTCCAACTACTGATTGCTCATTATTTCTTTATCTGTGCGTTTATTGTTTGGGCAACGTCACCGAAAAATGAGGATTCGGAGTATGTTGTTCAAAGATGATAGCCTTCATCTTTTCTACGATATCCGGATGTTGGAGTGCTATGTCATGATCCTCATGAATATCTGTTTTTAGATTATAGAGGAACGGTGTTCCTTTTTTCACTACCATTTTCCAATCATCCATGCGTACGGCAATCTGGTCTGTTTCATCAAACTCCCAATACAGAAAGTCATGTTTCTTTTGCTTATTTTTACCCAGCAGTGTGGGAGCAAAAGAAATCCCATCGAAATAATCGACTTCTTTTTCCTTATTGCGGTATTTCTTTTCGTAGTCTTTGATACCAATAACTTCGCAGAACGTCGGCATTAAATCATAAAATGCACAGATGTGATCGTTTACTTCGCCTGCAGGTATGTGTCCCGGCCAACGGGCGATAAATGGAATACGTATTCCTCCTTCATGACATTGACGTTTCAGTCCGCGTAGTTTTCCGTCTCTGCCGAAGAAAGTAGGATCAGCTCCGCCTTCCTCGTGAGGGCCGTTGTCACTGGAGAAAATAACCAATGTGTTGTCGTCCAGTCCTTTTTCTTTCAGTTTTTTCAAAACTTCGCCCACGTAATAGTCCAGGCGGGTAATCATTCCGGCAAATTGGGCGTGTGTATGCGTGATGGCGTTGTATCGTGAGCCTTCGCTTCCCTTAAATTCTTTATCCGGGTTGAATTTAGCTTTGTATTCATTCAGGATAGAATCTTCCGGCTGAACGAGTTCCGCATGAGGTAAGGTGTAAGTCAATACGCCGAAAAACGGTTGTTTGCCGTCTTGCTGATCCAGCCACTCCAATGCTTTCTGGTGGATCATGTCGGCCGAATATTGCGGACGTTTCAGGTAGTCGGGACCATACATCGGATATTGGATGTTTTCATCCATTACTACACGTACCACTCCGGTGTCACCCAACGCTTTACTATAACGGTTCAGGAAATTGGGATAATAAAGATGAGCCTGAAACTGACAGATATAACCGTAGTATTCGTCTATCCCCCGTTTGTCGGGAGTGGAACAGGAGCCTTCGTAACCTCCGGCCCATTTGCCGAACATACCTGTGGTATAGCCGTTATCTTTCATTATCTCCGGCAGGATTACGTGGTCGGGATCATAAGGGTGTTGCCCCACTATTGAGTATTCTTTATTCTGTCCATATTCCACGATCGGTGCATTTTTCCAGTACTCCTTGTTACCTCGTACTTCACAATGGCCTGAATGTTGTCCTGTCATGAATGAAGCTCTGGAAGGGGCGCTGACGGGACTTCCTGCGTATGCTTGCGTAAAACGCATTCCTTCACCGGCCATGGCGTCTATATGAGGGGTACGGATAAATGGTTGACCGTAGCATCCTAAGTCTCCATATCCCATATCGTCACAAAGGATGAAGAGGATATTGGGCTGGATATTTTTTTTCTGTCCGTTGGCAGATAGGGTAGATAGGAGCAGGGCACTGCCTATCAACGGGATTGATTGATAATTCATGATGTTGTTGTCATTAAAATGAAAGCGTTTTAGTGTTTCGTATCCGGAATTATTTCCCGATTAAGTCCTTTCCTTCGCGTACGCTTTGAAGGATACTTTGCAGTTCTGCCACTTTCTCCGGCATATTCTTTGCATAGTTGGTTACCTCTTTCACTTCTTTCATCTTATAAAGCTGGGGTTCTTTTGAGTTTCCGGTTTCTATCTTCGGTCCCCATTGAATCATTTTCGGTCCGTCATTCGGTTCGATGTATTTCCAGTCTTTGGTGCGGACGGAAAGCGTGTGATTGGAAGCCTGCTCTATCACCCACGGGCGGTCTGTCTTTTCTTTACCCAGCCAACTTCCCAGATAGTTGTAACTATCCGGTGCAGTATTCTTAGGCATTGTAGCTCCGGTCAGGGAAGCGAGAGAGGCGAGCCAGTCCACTTGTGAAACCAATAAGTCTGAAGTCATTCCTTTTTTTACTCCTGCAGGCCAGCTGACGATGGCAGGAATACGGGTTCCTCCTTCAAAGGCACTATATTTGTTGCCCCGTAGCGGTCCCGCAGGACTATGACCGTTGAGTAGTTCTTCTGCTTTGTCATCGTATCCGTCGTCTACTACCGGGCCGTTGTCACTTGAAAGAATAATGAGTGTATTTTCTCTTAATCCCAGTTTTTCGAGTGTATTCAGGATTTCACCGACACAATAATCGAACTGTACGATAGCGTCGCCTCTTAATCCCATCGGATTTTTTCCTCTGAAACGGTCGTGAGGAAAGCGGGGCACATGTACGTCATTGGTGGCAAAGTAGAGAAAGAAAGGTTTGTTTTGGTTTTCCTCGATGAATTGAATGGCGTGTGTGGTAAGTGAATCGGCAATGTTTTCGTCTTTCCAGAGTGCCTTTCCACCGCCTTTCATAAAACCGATGCGTGAAATTCCATTAACGATCGACATGTCGTGACCGTGACTTGGCTTGAGGTTATAAAGTAATTCAGGATTACTTTTTCCGGTTGGTTCACCCTCGAAGTTCTTTTGATAACTGACTTCGATGGGAGCACTCGGATCATAGTTGGCTACTTTCCCGTTTTCGATGTATACACAGGGTACACGGTCGGCTGTAGCTGCCATAATGTAATGATAGTCGAAACCTAAATCGCCCAGTGCGCACGGTAACGGAGCATTCCAGTCTTGAGTGGCGGTTTGATCTCCGAGTCCCAGATGCCATTTGCCTACTGCGGCAGTGGTGTAACCGACACTTTTGAACATATCTGCCATGGTGTATTGTTCGGGACGGATAATCATTCCGGCATTTCCTGCCGCTACATCCGTTCCTTCTTTGCGCCATGCGTATTCTCCGGTTAGCATGGAGTAGCGGGAAGGGGTGCTGGTGGCGGCTGTTGCATGAGCATTGGTGAAAAGGATTCCCGATTTTGCCAGTCGGTTGACGTTGGGTGTCTGTACGTTTTTAGCTCCGTAACATTCCAGATCGCCGTAGCCGAGATCGTCGGCGTAGATAAATACAACGTTGGGTGTTTTTGACTTTGTCGGTGTGGTGTTTTCCGGTGCTTTGTTGGCGGCTGTTGCAGCGCAGGCAACAGAGGATACAAGGGTTAGAATGAAAGGTTGTTTCATTGGTTTTGGGGGTTAAGTGTGTTATTATTAGTAGAAAAAGATGTGCCTGTTCTTTGCCGGACACATCTTTTTCATCGTCTGTTTAACTTAATTCAATGATTTCTTCATTGCAGTTCGTCAGTTTTTCTATTCCTTCGTTGGTCACTACCCAAGAGTTCTCGATACCTACGGGACCTACACCCGGAATAACGATTTTCGGTTCGAGGGCAAAGATCATACCCGGTTCTAATTGTTGCTTTATGCGGGGAGCCAGTACCGGAGCTTCGTTAATTTCAAGCCCGATGCCGTGACCGATAAATTTGGCTTGTTGTCCTGTTCCCATAAATTTGTCGGCAAATCCGGCTGCTTTGACCACTTCGACTGCTGTGTCGTAAAGCACTTCACAGGCAATACCCGGTCTGGCAATGGAAGCAATCTTTTCCTGGATATCCAGACAAACCTGATGGGCGGTGTAAGCTTCTTCGGGCAGTTTACCGATGGAGAATACACGGCTCATATCGTTCATGTAGCCGTTGAAGTTGCCACCTAAGTCCACCATAACGCTTTGTCCCTCTTTTAACGGAGTTTTATTTGCTCCTCCCGGCAAGGCAGGATCAAGTCCCTGACCGCCTAAGGCAAAATCATAAGGAGAGGGGTAACCGGCATTATCTCCGGTCAGTACGCTACCCATGAATATTTCCATACTGCGTCCGAATACCCGGAAAATTCCGAGGCAACCTTGCAGGCGCATCAGGCGTTCTATTTCGATGGAAAATTCAATGTCCGTCATACCGGGACGATAAACACCAGGAATCTGCTCATAAGCCTTTGCATGAGCAATGCCGGAGCGGCGGAACATTTCAATTTCTACAGGTGTTTTCACGCTGCGTGCCTGGCGAATCAACGGGGTACCATTTACCACTTCCGCTTCCGGGAAGAGACCGGCCAGACGACAATATTCCGTATAAGGAAGTTCGTCACCTTCTAACATCAGTTTGGTTGGCATCGGCAATCCTTGTTCTTTCAGCAGATCAACAATTTGTTCCGGTTTGCGGATAGAGAATGAGTGCTCTCCTGTGATGTTATTAGGACGTTTAAAAAATAATAGTGCAGGCGAATGAAGGGGGAGGTAAAGATAGCCACTGACTACACAGCCATACGTGTAAATTAAATTTGCATTACACGTGATAAGTGCGGCATCAATGCCCTGCGACACCATCAGACTGCGAATCTTGTCACGGCGAAATTTCAATTCGGGTTGTAGCATTTTTTATTTATTACTTGATTATTAATTACAAAACCAATAATGGTAAATTGTTAGTTGTGAGTTGTTTATCGCATATAACAAATTCACAAACTATTATTTAACCTATCATGCTACAAAGATAATTAATTCCAGCGAAAATAATGTTAATCTCAAAAAAATAGCGCTACCCGCGTCCTGTCACAGGAGACGAGCAGCGCAAACCACAAATACAAATACAACTAAACAAAGTCCTTAAATAAATTGAGAATTAAAAATTGAGAATTGAAAAATAAATGTCTTGTTGACTAACATAGTCCACTACCAAACTCTTTTATTTTTTAATTTTTAATTCTCAATTTTCAATTATTAAATAACGCCTTGTCCCATCATTGCGTGAGCTACTTTCATAAATCCGGCAATGTTGGCACCCTTCACATAATTAATGTATCCGTCGGGTTCCGTGCCGTACTTCACGCATTGTGCATGGATGCCGTGCATGATTGCGTGGAGCTTTTCGTCTACTTCGGCAGCACTCCAGCTAAGGTGCATTGCGTTTTGAGACATTTCCAGACCGGAAGTGGCTACACCACCTGCATTGACCGCTTTACCCGGAGCATACATCGTCTTATGTTCAATGAAAAGATCGATAGCTTCAGGGGTACATCCCATGTTGGAAATTTCTCCGACGCAAAGTACGTCATTTTTTATGAGATTTTGAGCATCTTCTCCATTTAATTCGTTCTGGGTGGCGCAAGGAAGTGCGATGTCTGCTTTCACTTCCCACGGGCGTTTTCCTTCTACGAAGGTTGCGTTCGGATACTGTTCGACATAAGGAGCCACAATATCGTTACCCGAAGAACGAAGTTCGAGCATATAGTCAATTTTTTCACCACTGATACCATCCGGATCGTAGATATATCCGTCCGGACCGGAAATCGTAATCACTTTTGCACCCAGTTCGGTAGCTTTAGTAGCTGCTCCCCAGGCAACGTTGCCGAAACCGGAGATTGCCACTGTCTTACCTTTTATATCGATCCCTTTTGCCTGAAGCATCTGGTTGACAAAATACAGTCCTCCGAAACCTGTAGCTTCCGGACGAATCAATGAACCGCCGAATTCCAATCCTTTGCCGGTGAATGTACCGGTAAATTCACGAGTCAGTTTTTTGTACATGCCGAACATATAGCCCACTTCACGTCCTCCTACACCGATGTCACCGGCAGGCACATCCATGTCCGGTCCGAGATGACGCCACAATTCCAGCATAAATGCCTGGCAGAAACGCATGATTTCAGCATCACTCTTACCGCGTGGAGAGAAATCGGAACCGCCTTTACCACCACCCATAGGCAGGGTAGTCAGTGCATTCTTGAATGTTTGTTCGAAGCCGAGGAACTTCAAAATGGAAAGATTAACGGATGCATGGAAACGGATACCACCTTTATATGGGCCTATCGCATTATTGAATTGTACACGATAGCCGAGATTGGTCTGTACCTCGCCTCTATCGTCCACCCATGTCACACGGAAAGTGAAGATACGGTCAGGTTCTACCAATCTTTCTATGATTTTAGCTTTTTCAAATTCAGGATGTTGATTGTATATATCTTCGATAGAAAGAAGAACTTCCTTCACTGCCTGAAGATATTCAGATTCACCGGGATGCTTAGCCTCCAAAGAGGACATGATTTTCTGGATGTTCATGATACTATATTTTAAAAGGTTAATTCTGATAAAATGTCAACTAACTCGCTGCAAATATAGGAAAATTTTTCAGATGTGATTGATTTTATGCCATTATTTTGATTAAATAATGATAAAATGATAGTAGAAAAAGCATTAGGTATCAAGTATTCAGTGCTAATACTTAATACTTGATACCTGAATTTAATACTTTGTACTTTTTATTTCTTAAAATCCGGCTTCATGTTCAAATTGTACATGATGAAACCGTAGATGTCTGCTTGTTCTTCAAGTACTTTTGCCATCGGTTTGCCTGCACCGTGACCTGCTTTGCTGTCGATGCGGATCAGTGTCGGGTTTGTACCGTCGTTGTCTGCTTGCAGCGTAGCGGCAAACTTGAATGAATGGGCGGGAACCACACGGTCGTCATGGTCGGCAGTGGTTACCAGTGTTGCCGGATATTTTGTGCCCGGTTTCAGGTTGTGCAATGGAGAATAGCCTTTGAGGTATTCAAACATTTCCTTGCTGTCTTCGCTTGTTCCGTAATCGCTTGCCCAGTTCCAACCGATAGTAAATTTATGATAGCGAAGCATATCCATCACGCCTACCTGCGGAATTGCTACACGGAACAGGTCCGGACGCTGTGTCATGCAGGCACCTACCAGCAGACCGCCATTGGAGCCACCTACAATGGCGATTTTATCTTTATTCGTATATTTTTCGTTGATAAGATATTCGGCAGCAGAAATGAAGTCGTCGAATACATTCTGCTTCTGCATCTTAGTTCCGGCTACGTGCCAGTCTTCACCATATTCGCTGCCACCACGCAGGTTGACTTGTGCGTAGATACCGCCATTTTCGAGGAATGGGATGCGCATTGCACTGAAACCCGGGTTGAGGCTGATGCCGAAACCACCGTATCCGTAGAGGAATACAGGATTTTTGCCGTCTTTCTTCAGATCTTTCTTATAGGTAAGGAACATCGGAACTTTTACACCGTCTTTGCTGGCAAAGAATACTTGTTCCGTCACAAAATCATCCGAGTTGAACTGTACTTTCGGTGCACGGTATAGTTCGTAGGTGTTCTGGTCCATATCATATTTATAAGTGGCACCCGGAATGGTGAATGAAGTGAATCCGAAGAAACATTCTTTATCGTCTTTGTTGCCGCTAAAGCCTACCGAACCGAGTGAAGGCAGTTGGATTTCCTGAATCTGCTTGCCGTCGAGGCCGTAAACGTATGCATGGTTCGAAGCATCTTTGTCGTAAGTAAGGAACAGTTTGCCACCGATCACTTCTGCATTTGAAAGAACGGCTTCCGATTCGGGAACGAGTTCTTTCCAGTCTTCCAGTTTCGGACGGTTGATGTCGGCTACCATGATCCGGTTTTTCGGTGCACCATAGTTAGTATAAATATAAATCTGGTCGCCGATCACTTCAATCGGGTAGTATTGGTAGTCGAGGTCGGTAGTCAGTTGGATAAAAGGAGAATTCGGCTTTTTCAGGTCCTTTATAAATAAGTTGTTGCCTCTTCCGGCACCGGATTCTGTGAGGAAGAGAATACGTTCGTCTTCGCTGGTGCTGGCTGTATAGAAACGTTTCGGATAAGCCGGATTCTGATAAATCAGTTTATCTTTCGATTGTGGTTCACCTATTTTGTGATAATAGATTTTGTGCTTTTCATTTACGTTGGAGAATTCTTTTCCTTTGGCGGGAGCATCGTAGGCGCTGTAGTAGAATCCGTCTCCTTGCCAGGCGGCACCGGTAAATTTGGCCCATTCGATGTGGTCTTCCAATAACTTGCCACTTTCAGTGTCCATGACAAATATTTCAGACCAATCCGATCCGCTGCGTGAGATACTGTAAGCGGTATATTTGCCATCGTTTGAGAAGTAAAGACCGGTCAGTGCCACTGTGCCATCGTCCGAGAGCTTGTTCGGGTCGAGGAAAACGCGAGGCTCGCCGTCCAGTGAATCCTGTACATAGAATACACTCTGGTTTTGCAGGCCGTCATTTTTACTGAAGTAATATTTGCCATGTTTCTTGATTGGCGCACTGATTTTCTCGTAATCGGCCAGTGTGGTCAATCGTTTCAACAAGTTTTCCCGGAATGGAATCTGACTTAGATACTCATTCGTTACTTTGTTTTGTGCTTCTACCCAGGCAGTAGTAGCTGCACTGGTGTCATTTTCCAGCCATCTGTAAGGGTCGGGAACTTGTGTACCGAAGTACACGTCTACGGTGTCTACCTTTGCCGTCTCGGGGTAGACTAGCTTTTTCTGTTGGGGAGCGCATGACATCACCATGATTCCACTCATTAATAAAGTTACTTTTT
>ERZ838827.1787-NODE-1787-length-14721-cov-10.655871_pt1 | contig 14721 bp, 9 predicted proteins | sample MGYA00519881_ERZ838827 | MGnify/ENA primary metagenome ERZ838827 (study PRJEB31850, sample SAMEA3708842) | human gut metagenome | biome: human gut; feature: human-associated habitat; material: faeces | place: China | collected 2014 ...
CGCCTAAATCCTCTTACCTTTGTGACTTAAAAGAATCAAAACCTGACATGATGAGATCCATATTGATCGTTGAAGATGATATAACTTTTGGAATGATGCTCAAAACCTGGTTAGGCAAAAAAGGATTTGAAGTATCATCAGTGAGTAATATAGCACGTGCCCGAAAGCATATCGAAAGCCAGACTGTTGACTTGGTATTATCCGATTTACGATTACCCGATTACGAAGGCATTGATTTGCTGAAATGGATGAATGACCGGGGACTGGATATTCCCCTGATTATCATGACCGGTTATGCGGATATTCAATCAGCGGTACTGGCCATGAAACTTGGTGCACGGGATTATATCGCAAAACCTGTCAACCCGGAAGAATTATTAAAGAAAATATCAGAAGCTCTACAAACAGAGAGAACGCCAACAGCTCATTCCGCAGCCAAGATGTCTTCGAAAAAAGTCTCTCCCGCCTCATCCAAAGAGACAACAGAAACTCGTCGTGCCTATCTGGAAGGAGAAAGTGATGCTGCCAAGCAACTCTACAATTATGTAGGCCTGGTAGCTCCTACTAATATGTCCGTACTCATCAACGGTTCTAGCGGAACAGGTAAAGAATATGTGGCACACCGTATTCATCAACTTAGCAAGCGTAGCGACAAACCGTTCATTGCCGTAGACTGCGGTTCGATACCTAAGGAATTGGCAGCCTCCGAATTCTTTGGTCATGTAAAAGGCTCGTTTACGGGAGCATTGACGGATAAAACGGGAGCTTTCGTTGCAGCCAACGGTGGCACTATCTTTCTGGATGAAATCGGAAATCTCAGCTACGAGGTGCAGATACAACTACTCCGCGCCCTGCAAGAGAGAAAAATACGTCCGGTCGGTTCTACACAAGAAATATCCGTGGATATCCGTCTGGTATCGGCCACCAACGAAAATCTGGAACAAGGAATCGAAAAGGGAACATTTCGCGAAGACCTTTATCATCGCATCAATGAATTTACCCTGCGAATGCCTGACTTGAAAGAACGGAAAGAAGATATCCTGCTATTCGCCAACTTCTTCCTTGATCAGGCAAACAAGGAATTGGACAAGCATCTGATTGGTTTCGACGCAAAAGCGTCACAAGCTTTATTGAGTTATCATTGGCCGGGAAACCTGCGTCAAATGAAGAATATCGTGAAAAGGGCAACCTTACTGGCGCAAGGCAGTTTTATTACATTGCTCGAATTAGGTACTGACTTACTGGATACTACTACAACTTGTACCACAAGCATGTCATTACGCAATGAGGAGACGGAAAAAGAACATATATTGGAAGCATTACGCCAAACCGGGAATAATAAAAGTAGAGCAGCACAACTGTTGAATATTGACCGGAAGACGTTATATAATAAACTGAAGCTATACAACATTGATTTATAGCATTCAAGTCAGCCTCAGACAACACACAAAACAACGATTGAATGAAACACATACGTAAATTGAAAGAAATGACATATTGCAAAAGCACACATTTGTGTACTTTTGCAATATAAAAGCCTTACGAATATTATCGCGCCATTGCATAAACATTAACACCATACAAATCAATATTATGAAGAAGTTTAATTTTATATGCCTTTCTATCCTCTATTCAATTTGTAGTTTTGCGCAACAGCAGAGTATTCCTGTCCCCAAGCCTCATCAACTGAAATGGCATGAAGCCGAAATGGGAGCAGTCTTTCATTACGACTTGCATGTATTCGATGGTATCCGCTACGGACAAGGCAATAACCGCATCAACCCCATTGAAGATTATAACATTTTTAATCCAACCGAACTCAATACTGATCAATGGGTACAAGCAGCCAAAGCTGCCGGATGCAAATTTGCCGTACTCACAGCCACCCACGAAACCGGATTCGGACTTTGGCAAAGTGATGTCAATCCGTATTGCCTGAAAGCTGTCAAGTGGAAAGACGGCAAAGGAGATATAGTCCGCGATTTTGTAAATTCCTGCCGTAAATACGGCCTTCAACCGGGCATTTATATAGGTATCCGTTGGAATTCTCTGTTGGGTATCCATAACTTCAAAGCTGAAGGCGAAGGAGAATTTGCCCGTAACCGCCAGGCGTGGTATAAACGCTTGTGCGAGAACATGGTAACAGAGCTATGTACACGTTATGGTGATCTCTATATGATATGGTTTGACGGCGGAGCTGATGATCCACGCGGTGACGGTCCTAACGTAGAACCTATTGTGAATAAATATCAGCCCGACTGTCTTTTTTATCACAACGTTGACCGCGCAGACTTTCGTTGGGGTGGTTCGGAAGCAGGTACAGTAGAGTACCCTTGTTGGTCTACCTTCCCCTACCCATACAGCCACAGTAATGCTACCGAACCCGCACGTAACCACAACATACTATTAAAACACGGCGATAAAGACGGCAAATATTGGGTACCGGCTATGGCAGATACTCCATTACGTGGAGCAAACGGGCGTCACGAATGGTTTTGGGAACCGGATGATGAAAATAACATCTACCCATTGGATGCACTAATGGACAAATACGAGAAATCAGTAGGAAGAAATGCAACTCTCATCCTCGGATTAACGCCTGATCCGACCGGATTGATTCCCATAGGAGATACGCAACGACTGAAAGAAATGGGAGATGAAATAAACCGTCGTTTTTCTTCCCCCATAGCGAAAACTGTAGGGCAAAAAAAGAGCCTGACTTTGAATCTCGGGAAGAAGCAAACTGTAAATTACTGCATTATTCAGGAAAATATAAAAAACGGAGAACGTATCCGTCAATATAAGATAGAAGCAAAAGTTAATGGGAAATGGCAGTCTGTCTGCTCCGGAGAATCCGTAGGGCATAAACGTATTGAGAAATTTGATCCGATAGAAGCAACCGCATTAAGACTAACCATTCCCGAGTCTGTTGCATTGCCTGACATTATCAATTTTAGCACATACTACATTAAATAAAAAGTACAAGAAGAAATCTGCAAATAACACCTAATAACTACCCCATGAATAAAAAGAAACTATTCCCACTCGCACTTGTGCCACTCGCAGCCACCAGCCTGCAAGCACAAAGCAACATTCAGACAGGGCGTACAGACAAACGCCCGAATATCATCCTCTTTATGGTAGATGATATGGGTTGGCAGGATACTTCCCTTCCTTTCTGGACACAAAAAACGCATTACAACGAACTATACGAAACGCCGAACATGGAACGACTGGCCCGTCAGGGAATGATGTTCACTCAAGCGTATGCCAGTAGCATCAGTTCTCCCACCCGATGCAGCCTCATCACCGGAACGAATGCGGCACGCCACAGGGTAACCAACTGGACGCTACAAAAAAACACCATGACAGACCGCAAAGACAAACAGCTTGCCGTCCCTGATTGGAATTATAACGGAGTAAGTCAGGTACCCGGTACTAACAACACCTTTGTAGGAACTTCTTTTGTACAAATCCTAAAAGACAACGGCTATCATACTATCCATTGCGGAAAAGCCCATTTCGGTTCCATCGACACTCCGGGAGAAGACCCGCACCATTGGGGATTTGAGGTAAACATCGCCGGACACGCTGCCGGAGGACTTGCCAGTTACCTCGGGGAAGAGAATTACGGACATACCAAAGACGGAAAACCAGTTTCACTAATGGCTGTCCCCGGACTTGAAAAATACTGGGGTACGGAAACATTTGTTACCGAAGCATTAACGCAGGAAGCTATCAAGGTACTAAACAAAGCCAAAAAATACAATCAGCCTTTTTATCTGTATATGGCTCAATATGCTATCCATGTTCCTCTGAATAAAGATATGCGCTTCTACGATAAATACAAGAAGAAAGGTATGACCGACCATGAAGCTGCTTATGCTACCCTTATCGAAGGAATGGATAAAAGCCTTGGCGACCTCATGAACTGGCTGGAGAAAAATGATGAAGCAGACAATACAATTATTATTTTTATGAGTGACAACGGAGGACTTGCAGCCGAATCCTACTGGCGTGACGGAAAGTTACATACACAGAATCATCCTTTGAATAGCGGCAAAGGTTCTACCTACGAAGGAGGTATTCGTGAACCGATGATTGTCAGTTGGCCGGGAGTGGTGAAGCCGGGTAGCAAATGTGACAATTACTTATTGATAGAAGACTTTTACCCTAGCATCCTCGAAATGGCAGGAATCAAGAAGTATAAAACAGTCCAGCCGATAGACGGGATCAGTTTTATTCCCCTATTGAAGCAAACGGGAAATCCTTCTAAAGGACGCAGTCTTTTCTGGAATATGCCCAATAACTGGGGGAATGACGGTCCCGGAATCAATTTTAACTGTGCAGTTCGCAATGGCGACTGGAAGTTGATTTATTATTACGGAACCGGTAAGAAAGAGTTATTCAATATCCCTAATGATATAGGTGAAAGCAACGACTTAAGTGCACAGCATCCTGACATCGTGAAAAGGCTTTCTAAAGAATTGGGAAACTATCTGCGAAAAGTAGATGCACAGCGACCAACTTTCAAGGCTACCGGACAACCTTGTCCCTGGCCGGATGAAAAGAAATAGCCGTTGAAAAGAAAAAGAACTGTGGCGGGGAGTGTGGAATAATTCCACACTCCCCGCCACAGTTTCCACACACTCCACACATACTTCCCCACTATCCTAATTGGCATCATCTTCCTCATTCCTTTATTTATCAATCACTTATCATACATTCTCTAATTTTGGCACGCGCTTTGATCTTTAATTAGACGTTAGCGAAAAGCAATAACCGATTCCTTAACACAAAGGTAGAGAATTGAAAACATATGTCTAATAATCATTAAAGCAAACGATTATGAAAAAATTAGTATTAGTAGTAGCAATGTTTATGTTTGTTTGTGGTGGTTCATTCCTTGTAAAGGCTCAGAGTTCTGCAGAAGCTGTGACAGCCCCGACAGAAATCAATGCGACAGTTGTCAACGATACAGTAGTTAAAGATACTGTAACTAAAGAAGACGCGCCTGCAAAGGCAGAACTGGTTGCACTAGCCGCCATTGTCAATGATACAGTTGTCACAGACACTACATCAAAAGACAAACCGGCTGAGCCTGTCAAGGAATAACCTTGCCAACAACATGCAGGACATAGTCTGCCGAAGAATAGTAAGCACACTACAAAAAAAAGCCATCCCTACTTTCGTCTATTCCGGGGATGGCTTTTTTATTATCCTATCTTCTTACAATCATTCTGTAGGAGCACTTGTTTCCAATATCGGATCTGTTTTCCAACTTGAAACAATATTTGCCGCCTCTGCTTCGAAGCTCTTTCCTGCCAAGGACACAAATGTCTTGGTATTACCATTTCCATTATTGAATAACCAATTAGCTACCATTCCATCCTTATCCTCACTCAACAACTTACCGCTCTGCTCGGAGATCTGTTGATCCGACAAGGCTTTTGTCCAAATACGGGCATAACTGATAGCTCCGTTCAACCGGCGTTTACCATCAGACTGGCCGATGTAGAAATCAGAAGTAAGATTGATCTCTTTCAAATCATCCGGCGTACCGTTTGATAATTGAAGCGTTTCTCTGACACCATTTACATACAACGCAATCCGCTCGCTTCCGCTCTTACTATTATCCAATACCACAGCCACATCATACCACTTATTGGTTTCTATCTTAGTAGAGCCCTCATAGCGAATACTACCTTTATCATCTGCAGCAAGCTGAAGGAAACGTTCCTCATCATTGCTTCCTCCCTTATGCACATCGACACGCAGCAAGAATTTCTTCTCTATACCCATCACCGTATTAATCCGGGCATTTCCATTGTCATTGCCATTCAACGACTCAATGTTGAAACGAGCCTCAAATGTGAGCGTACTCAAATTCTTTAGCGATTCATCTGCCGTACCATTATATTCAAACGGTACTTTAAAGTAATTACCGCTACCCAGGTTTGCCACTTTATCTGCCTGTACCACCGTTACGGTCAGACTTAATTCCTGTTCCGCTTCGTCTCTGACAAACACGGTAGTGATACCCGCTTTTTTACCTATTAAATTGAAACGAGTGTCATCCACCTGCTGAATAGCTACAACCTCTTCATTCTCTGCTGTCAGACTATAACCTCCGTTTCCTTTTTCTACCGTAATCATGATCTTATTGTTGACTCCCACTCTCGGTGTCAGATTGGAGACATCGATAGAAATCGGATTTACCGTCACCTGAACCACCGCCTGTTTTCCTTTATGGTCTGTAAAAGTCACTGTTGTATGTCCGTTCTTCAAACCTGTCAAAGTATAGAAAGGACGGAACTGATCTGTATTAACCATGCTGACAACCGTTTCATCCTCCACCTCATAAGACAATTCATCATTGCTGGAAAAGTTTCCCATGCTGACAATCAGTTGCTTTTCACCGGCAACTTCCAAGATCACCTCCGACTCATTCACTTCCAATTCAAATACACCAACATTCACAGAGATATTGGCAACTACTCCTTCTCCATCCATTACTTCGATGGTAGTGGCTCCATTCTGTGAGCCACTTTTTACAGTTATCAATTCGCCGGAAACGGTAGCCGTTGCAATAGCAGTGTTGAAACTTCTCACGGTATAGTTTCCGTTTCCAACCACTACATTCACTTTGGCTTCCTCATTCTGCCCGATACGTATCACCGGTTTGTTCACAACCAACTCTATCAAGTCTTTAGCCACATCGTCATCATCATCGTCGTCACAACCTGTAACGGCAAACGATAATACCGACAATAGCAACAGACACATATATGTATAGATTCGTTTCATCTGATTTTCTTTTTAAAGTTATACATTCCTACCGGTTTACCATCCGGGATTTTGTTCAATGGTCGGTGTCTTCTGCAACTCACTCTGGCGAATCGGGAACAGATAATGCTGAATAGAGAAAGTACGTTCTTCCACGCAGAAACGCTCCATTCTATATTTCACACCGTCAACCGTAATCGCTCCATTCTCATCCTGCACCGGACGCATTCCGTTAATCATTCGCTGGCAACGGGGTAATGCACCGTTATTAGCAGCCCAGTATTTTTGCGTACGTTTTGAGTTATCGCTTCCGCTGGATTTCCAAAGGCTTTCCTTTGCCAGCTCTTCCTTACTGGTGGGCTCCAGATACAAGCGGCAAGTCCACGGACGTTTTCCCTCATAAAAGAGTTCCACGCGACGTTCACGTTGAATGTATTCACGCATCAACTGTTGATTAGTCTTTACTTCCGGCGGCATCGGTTTCATAAAAGAACGTTCACGAACCGTATTCACCAATTTATAAGCTTCATCGATATCCTCGCCCAATTCATTACAAGCCTCTGCATAAATATAGATAAACTCCGGAAGACGCCAGATGGCGGGCGCATTGATACTGAAGTTACCGGATTTGTTCCATGACTCCTGTTGGAATTTACGTAAATAATAACCGGTAGTAGTTGCATTGGTAGCACCAATCTTATCGGAACCACTCGCCGTATTGATCGTTTTCGACTCGTTCTTATTATTACGATAAGGAGCTCCGTGATAAATTACATCGCGATAGAAACGCGGGTCACGAGTACCTTTCATATACGGATTAGTATCATCATAGCCACCTTTACGAGCTTCTGCCGAATATACCGGATAGCCATAATCACCTACGATATATTCATATTCATCCACTTGTTCCTGCACCGGTTGCTGGCGCGAACTTCCCTCACGGCTGGGCGGATAAATATCCCCCTGCCATGCCTGATCCTTGCTCTTCGTCATAAAGAACACATACTCATTGGCAAAGGCATCCATATCATAAAACATATCCCACAAACGAGCATATACACGGCTGTCATTCAGATTACCGTCAGCCGGATCCTTGAAATCATTTGCATCATGTTTCGTATAGAGAGAATAACGCTTGGTGCCGCCGACTTCGAAATCCAGAACTGCTTTAGCCGCTTCTTTGGCTTTTCTCCAACGAGTAGCATCATAAGCATACTCATTTTCAAACACACGACGCAAGTTGTATCCATATTGAGAAGCACCATTCCACAACGGAGTAGCCGCTACCCAGCGAACAAAAGAAATCAATCCCAGACAGGCTCCCTTATCCACACGGCCAAAGTTCTCGGAAGTTTTCACATACTTATTAGGAACCATGCCATAAGCAGTTTGTGCATCGGTAACAATCTTTTCAACCATCGAATGAACAGATTCTTTCTTGAAGTCCATATTATCTCCGGCATTAATCACACGGTCAATATAAGGAGCTTCGCCATACATACGCAGTAACAGCATGTGGAAATAACCACGCATGAAATACATCTCACCGATACGGTTACGAAGATCACCATCCTGTTGAGGATTGTCGGGCGTGTTATACTTCTGTACATTTTCTATAATCAGGTTCGCTTTACGGATTCCTTCATAAAGAGCTTCCCAATATTGCCCTACACTACCGGGCAAAGAGTTCGGGTTCCAGGCACCGTTATTGAAGTTATTCGTAATGTTTCCCTCTACATTGGTTCCTTCACATTCGTCCGTAATGGCACTGTTGCTGAAGTGCTCGAAAAACACCAGCGGACGGTCTGCTTTCTTTGCAGCCGCATATACGTCGGAGACTAGTCCGTTCACTTTTTCGTAACGGGCAAAAACGTCCGCTTCCGTAATATTATCATCATCGTCCCGGTCCAGGTAATCGCTACACGAAGTAAAGACCAACGGCAGGACCAATAAAGCAATTGCTGAAAATCTATATAACTTTTTCATATTTATATCTTATTTAGAATGTAATATCAATACCAAAATTGAATACCTTTTGAATAGGATACCAGGAAGCTCCGTCTCCGGATTTCGTTTCCGGATCAATATCCACATCACCCAGTTTATCAAAAGTCAACAGATTCAAACCTTGCACATAAATACGTGCCTGTTGCACATGGAATTTACGTAATAATTTAGGTGATACATTGTAACCAATTTCCACATTCTTAAGACGCAGGTAGGAAGCATCATACAAAAACAAACTGCTGTTTCCATTCTTGTTGTTATCATGTGTTCCATAATGCAATGCCGGATATTTGGCAGTAGCAGCCGTTTCCGGTGTCCAACGGTCCAGATGCATTTTCTTCACACGTCCGATCTTATCCTGTTCAAATTGCGGGAAGTCAAATACAGCCGCCCCATTCAACAGAATAGATGATTTTGTCGCACCTTGCAATAATACACTAAAATCAAAGTTCTTATACTGGAAACCGAAAGGAATACCGAACATCAGTTCCGGACTACGCGGATTTCCCATTACCGTACGGTCTTCATCATCAATCACTCCGTTACGATCCAAATCCTTATAAACAACATCTCCCGGAATTAATTGTCCCCACGGTTGATAACCGATCTTATTCAGGCGGTCAGCTTCTTCCTGATCGGCTACAAAATGATCGAACACATAGACGAAGTTTTCGTATAAACGTTTACCTGTTTCTTTACGCCAGGAGTTCTTGCGGGCAACTTCCGCCTTATATTCCAGACGGTTGCGGGAGAAAGTCAGGTTCGGACGGATATAATAACGGAAATCCTTTCCAATCTTATCATTCCAACTCAATTCGATATCCACACCGCGGTTGCTTACCTCACCCAGATTCTGTAAAGCTGCATCTTTACCTACAATGTCCGGATATCCCATGATACCATCACTGTTCATATCTGTAATAATGTCAAAACGATATTCGTAAAATGCATCTATCGTCAATGCCAAGCGTTGATTCAGGGTAGTAAAGTCGATACCGACATTCAGTTTACGTGCTTTCTCCCAAGTCAGATTCGCATTAGCCAGATTGCCTTCGGAAGTACCGCCTACATTCGTACCAAAGTTATTACCGAAATCATAACCACTGCCACCACCGTAGAAAGCCAGATATGGGAAACGGCTGCTGACATTGTCACTACCTACCAAACCATAGGAGGCTCTTACTTTCAGGAAATCAATCCATGAAGCCTTTTTCATAAATTCCTCTTCAGAGACTACCCAACCGATTGAACCAGCCGGGAAGAATCCGTAACGTTTGCCCGGCGCGAAGTTCTCGGAACCATTGTAACCGAAGTTAAATTCCATCAGATACTTCTGATTATAATAATAAGCAAAGCGTCCGGTGATACCCTGGCTATGATAAGCCAGTTCATTGTTAACAGTACGGTTACCACGGTTTGCCAATAACATGGCTGTCACTTCGTGATGGTTGCTAAACAAACGGTTGTAATCCAAACGTGCCTGTATATAAGTACGTCCGTCAGAAGCGTTATGACTGAATCCGTTGCCGATAGTCTGGTCAATATCATACTTGTTACCCGTTTTGTAGGCACCGGTATAGTGTCCGCCGGCCATATAAGCATCCGAGCCTTCAATCGGCATAAATGTTGCATACTTCGGATATTCACGATATCCGTCTTTGTAAGTATCCAGTTTGCGGTTTATCCAGCGTCCTTCGGAGGCGTCATAAGAGAACATCACTTCCGCCTTTAATCCTTTCGTCAGAAATTCCATATCCAGATTCATGGCAAAACTACCATTCAGATACGTGTTCTTTTCATTCAGATAACCGGTACGGCTCAATTCACCCAGAAGATTGTAACGGTAGATATTGTCACCATAAAGCATTCCACGAGGGTTTTGCTGAATGTATTCCTCATTCTGCGGATGCGCGTTTTCTTCCACCAGGATGGGCAGATATGGAGGCTGGGTAGCACAGATGGTCATCAGGCGACCGGCTGTTGTACCCGGTGCATTACGGTCGGTGATACGGGCACCCAAATCCAGACGGGTGCTCAAATAACGATTAATGTTAATATCGATGTTCGAACGGAAATTGTAACGGGTGAATTTAGTCTGTGAATCATATTCACCGGCATTCGCATATTTGTAGTTACCTCCTTGTGAAAAGTAATTGGCCAGTACATAATAACGTACCTTGTCCGTACCTCCACGGATGGAGAGGCTGACATCTTCCTGCAAGCCCGGTTTAAAGGCAAAATCATAATAATCCCAGTCATATCCCAAGCCATCGGAGTTATCCCCTTTGGCGCGGCGGAAATTGTCAATTGCCTGTTGAGAGAAAAGGTTCAAACTGCTGATGTCTGCGCCCGTCATCTTGGCATCGTTCAATCTGGCTTCATTATATAAAGTTGCATAATCGGCAGAGCCTAAATATTCGGGAAAACCGATCGGCTGGTTAATGCCGATAGAGGCTTTCAGGTTCACGGTTGCCTTTTCCGCTGCCTTACCACGTTTAGTAGTAATAACGATTACACCATTTGCACCACGGATACCATAAGCGGCAGTGGCGGAAGCATCTTTAAGAATAGTGAATGTTTCAATTTCATCCGGTGCGAGGTAACTCATGTCACGTTCGATTCCATCGACAATGACAATAGCGCTCTGGTTACCGTAAGTTGCCTTACCACGGATAAACAATTCACTTTGATCCACACCCGGTTCACCACCCGCATACTGGTTTACAATCAAACCCGGCAGACGTCCGGCAAGTGCATTGTTGATATTGGCAGTAGGACTTTGCGTCAGATCTTTTGTCGTGATGGTAGCAACAGAACCGATCATCGTTTCTTTACGTTGTTTGGTATAACCTACCACAACCACTTCCTGCAAGGCTTTCGTATCTTCCTGTAGTAAGACAGTCAGTTCCTTCTTTGCACCGGGAACAATTTCCTGCGGCTGGTAACCCAGATAAGAAAACACCAACGGAGCTTCCGCATAAGGCAGTTTCAATGTAAACTTACCATCCATATCCGTAATCGTACCTGCATTGGCCACTCCTTTCACGACAACAGACACACCGATCAACGGGTCATTTGTCGTCTTGTCCAATACCGTACCCGACACTGTTATTTTATTGCTTTGTGTGGCCTGCACCTTTGCCGTTCTTCCCGTTTGCGCCACACCCTGCAAAGGTATACCTGCAAGAAGAGTGCAAGAAACAGCCACCAGACAAATATTTCTTTTTATATGTATCATCTTTCTTTTCGATTTTCTATGTGTAATAAATCAATCTTATTCCTCTGCTTTCTTACCGAAATCCGGTCCGACCCAGTTGGCCTTTTCCGTTGCTTTACCTTGCACCCAGTCTTCATAACGGGCACGGATTTCAATCATTGTTGCTCCCGGGACTTCCGCATTCAAGGAGATTGTCAGGCGATCTTCCCTGTTATCGCGATTACCAAAGGTCGGTGCTTTTGCCCAGTCGTACTCCCACACATAATAGCCTTCGGGATGAGCCAACGTCCAAAGCACATCAGAACAGCTGCGCAATGCAGCGATAAACTTATTCTTGGTCTTTTCCGGATAAAGGCTGTTAGTCGGCTGTTTCACCATATCCAGGAAGTAACGGACAAATATTCCACGGAATAAAAGATTATCTCCCGAATTTCCTTCACCACTGAATACCGGATAGTTGGAATCCATTTTCTTATTCACCTGGTAAGAGCCGAAAGCAACCGCATTACGAAGATATTCATCCTCACCGGTAGCGTTGTACAGCTCCAGGGCAGCCGCCATAAATGTTCCCTGATTATAAGACAAGGCTACTTTATCAGGATCTCCTGGTGTACCGTCATCTTTAATACTAAGATTATCATATACCTGTCCGGTGGAAATATCACACAGATAAGCCGTCATCCAGTTGTATACCTCTTTGGCGAAGTTCAGGTAATAAGCAGCCTGCTCTTCCCAGCCGTCTTTAGCCTCCTTAACGGTAAGCTGATACAATTTCATAGCCAGAAGGCAACCGGGACCATTGGAACAAGACATACGTGAAGCCGGTGCATCCGTTTTCCATGCCATTCCTCCTACCCCTTTATAGTCATTCTTCGCACCTTTGATATGGTTCCACATCTTCATCAACGCACTGTAGTAATCCTGATCGCCAGTCAATTCATAAACCCGCAGACAAGACAGTGCCATCCATTCCATATCATCATAGAAGTTATTCCAGAAGTCTTTACCACCATAACCGCAATGTTCATTCCAGTCATCAAAAGCCGGCAGGAAAGGTTTCATGATGTTTTCGTACAAATGAGCCTGATATTCGGGATTATTTGCATGACGGATGTAAGCATCGATCACGATATCCAATGCATGTCCCTGCGACCATCCGCCGCTACCGCCCGTGCTTGCCGGTTCTCCGGTTTCCGGTGTATTCGGTTTTTCCCAGTAAATGCTTCCGCAAAAGGTATCCCGTCCGCTGGCATTCTCATAGAAATATTTGATATAAGTTCCCGTACTTTTGTCGGCTGCATCTGTCCAGTTCACATCCGACACATATTCGCCGGATGAATTACCTTTGTAGATGTCTCCCAGATCGCCGTCGTCACAAGCTGTAAATATTGCCAGTGCACCGCTTAACAGCAAAGCTCTTTTTGATAATGATACTATATAGTTCTTCATATTATTATTCAGTTTTAATCTTCATTCGTTTCCGAAGCTACCCAACGGTGGGTGTACGTTCCAAACTCTGCATTGAAATAGAGGGTTACATCGGTTTTCACCGTAGCATAATAGACATTTCCCTGCTTTTCTCCCCATTGCAGTAATTCGTCGCAGAAACGGAAACTGTAATCCCATGGATCTGTACCCAATGCCAGTTGATATAAATTATAATAGCTGTTGTCGGTAGTCAGATTCGGTTGCCCTTTGTCTTTCTCCTTATGTCCCCAACGGTAGGTTGTGCCGTTGATTTCCATCTTAAAGCTATGACGGGTTTCACCGCTTCCTGCCCAACTTTCCGTTTGTTTGCGGGCAGTATAGTTCTTCACACCCCATTTGCCATATCCCAGATAGTTGAAGTTTTGTCGATAGTCGCCAGACTTATTAAAGAGATATACAGCTCCTATTTCATCATAACTGATCGTTTGTTCACCCATATTGATGGTAATCCGGTAGATGCCTGATTGAGGAACCGTAACTGTATAGTCTTCACCATCATTACGCTCACGCAACACTCCGTTGTCGTCTACATAATAATAGCATTTGCGACCTTCTACAGTAGACATAAATATAAATGGCTGGTCGGCTTTCAGTTGTGTGAAAGTCTGGTAAATTCCTTCATTCTGACGGAGCATTTGTTGTGCTTCCGCTTCATCACCATCATCTTCCGTACCCACGCCAGTGATATAAACCGGCTCGTTTTCAGAAGGCATATCATCGATGCCGTCCATCATAAAAATTACGAAATAGCCTTCCAGACTACTAAGAGCCTGATCCAATCCGCAATAAGCACGCACCTTCCAACGCAGTGTACCGTTGGTATTGCAACGGAATTTAGCCAGTTTACCTATTGTATTTGCCTGATAATGGGTCAAAGTCAACTGTGATTCCAGACCGTTATTGTCAGAAAAGATCGTTTCTACCGGTTTTGTAAAGTCGCCCCCGATCGTATCAATCAATACTTCATAACGATATACTGTATTTCCGTGTTTCTCGGTAGGCGTCCATTTCAGAGCAATATCCGTCAACGAAGCACCCGAAAGTACTACCCGCTCGCCACTAGCCATTGCATCCATTGTTCTAACAGGTTCAGGCGGAACAATCGGTTCATAATCATCCGGATCAAATCCCGGATTCAGTTTATTGTCACAAGCCGTCAGTCCGATAAGAAAAAACAGCAGGGCAAATTTGATTAATTTCTTTGTTATCATATTGTTTCTCAT
>ERZ838827.1791-NODE-1791-length-14691-cov-3.730254_pt1 | contig 14691 bp, 13 predicted proteins | sample MGYA00519881_ERZ838827 | MGnify/ENA primary metagenome ERZ838827 (study PRJEB31850, sample SAMEA3708842) | human gut metagenome | biome: human gut; feature: human-associated habitat; material: faeces | place: China | collected 2014 ...
CTGTCCCTGCGCTTCCGTTGAGTAGAGGTTCGCAAGCTCCGCCATCATGCCCTTGGTGTACGTTTCGAGCGCCTTCTTTTCGCCGTCGGTCAGGTCCTTTAGTTCCTTCCCGAAGACGTGCTCGCGAATCTCCTGGCGAAGGCCCTCGACAGAGGAAACAAGATTGAAGCGCGAAGCCGTCATGCCGCTGAAGAACGGATTGCTCGGATGCCGCAGGATGTTGCGGCTGATGTCCGTTTCCTCATCGTAGTAGCGGTCGAGGAAGTTCTTCTGCGCTTCAGAAAGCCCTGTGATCTTCTGCTTGATGTCTTCGCTCGATACGGTAAGCGGCGTCTTCTCCGTCGTGAAGATTCCCGCAGCGAAGTTTTCGATCCGCTCGATGTTTTCGCCCGCGAGATACGAACCCGCGATCTTGAGTCCCATCGATTGACTTCCTCCTCGCCCTGAAGGACGAGGATTCCTGAATACGATTAACCCGTACTCCGGGTGGTTCCCGCTGATGGCGCGGAAGCACTGAGGGGATCCCCAGCACCTTCCGCACTCACTGCACGGGCGATGCGCTTTTTATCGTGTGCGCTCGGGCTCATCCGTCCCTTCGTCATCACATTGATCGAACCAACAATATCCGCGTTATTCGTGTAGCCGCAATCAACGCAACTGAACAGCGCCTGCGTTGGACGATTGCGCTTGTCCGTGCATCCGCAATTCGGGCATCGTTGGGACGTAAACTGAGCGGGCACGGCAATTACCATGCCGCCCATTTTGTTCATCGCTTCTTCGATGGCTGTCCGCAATGCTCTCAAGCCCATGCGCAGAAGCGCGCGGTTGAGCGCCCGCTTCTGCCTCACGTGCTTGCCAGGGTTCTCCTTCGTTCCCCTGGCGCTTTTCGTCATATTGCGGAGATGCAGGTCCTCGACGTATACGCAGCCGTACTCCTGCGCGAGCGCATGCGCCGTCCTCCTGTGAAAGTCCTGTCGAATAGAGCGGATTCGCTTGTATTTCTTCTGTATGAGCTCCTTGAGCCGGCGCCTGGTCCGGCTCGGCTTTCTCTTGTCGAATTCTTCTGCCTGCCCCTTTGCGGCAAGCTTCTTTCCCGACGTCTGATTGAGCGACAGACGGCGTGAACGATGCCGACATCAATGCCGACATCCTTCTCCTTCATCACGGGATCGGGGATTTCGAACTCTGTCGCAAAGGTGACGAACCATTTGCCGCAGTCCTTCGTGATGTGAATCTGCTTTACCTTGCCGGGAATCAGCGTTCCGTCCCCGCATTTGAACGCGAGGGGGACGGGAACGCCGGTAGCGAAGCCACCCGAGCTTAGGGAGCTTTACGCGGCCGTTGGGTTCGTCGATATCCTGCGGCTTCACCTGCTGAAGTTGGAAGCCGTCGCCGATGTCCTTCGCCTTAAATCTCGGCCAGCGCTTCTTAGCGGGATCGCCCTTCTTGCGGAAGGTGTCCTTGATGGCGCGGTCAAGATCCATGAGCGTCTGCTGAAGCGCCTGGGAAGGCGCTTCCTTCAGAAAAGCCATCTCCTCAGTCTGCTTCCACTCCATGAGAAGGTGAGCCATTTCGAGATACGAGATTGGCTTTTCGCTCTTAGCTTTGCGGTCATTCTGCAGCTCAAGGGCTTTGTTGAACACGGCGCGACGGCACCCGGCAAATCGGCTAAGCGCCGAACGCCGCGTGTCGTCCGCGATCAGTTCGTACTTGAAGTTGCAGAAGAGGTTCATGATCCGTCTATTATATATTAACGGATCATTAAATTGCAGATTTACATTGCATTATAGTGAACAGCAATGCATTTCGCGATCTATGAAAGTAATCCATCTTCGATCGATGGGCCTTATATCCCCGCCATGAATGGCGGGGTTTTACGGCCTGTTGGATAAAAGAACCTCAGATCTTCGGACTATGAAGAGTCCTTAGAAAACAACAGATTAAAATTTCGCGTCAGCCCCAGATGAGTTTCCCTCATTTTTGGGGCTTTTTTCATGCTCGAAAAAACGGCTTTGTGCCTGCAGCAGAGTGCGAAAGAGAACGGCATGCGCCTGCTCGATTCCGGAGGAGGCGGCGGGTACGACGGTGCATGCCTGCGCCTTCGAACGAAGGAGATTCCGTAGGAACAACCATCTTCCTCTCCTACGACGGATGCGCGAGAGAGCCCACGGATTTATCCGCTGGGGAGAATCGCGCGCGCACGAAGTGCGCTGTAGAATAGAAACTATTGATGCGGGACTCAATCCCGTAACTTTCGTCGAAAATGATTGAAGCGACGTAAAACCCGATGATCGAAAAGCACACGGCAGGTGGCGCGGCGGAAGTCTTCGGACGAAGCCGATGTTCGCCGGGCCGGCGAAGTGCCTCCCCTAAGCGGGATAGGGTCATCATAGTTTCAGTGGACTGGGGTCAGCGTCTGCGTGCAGACTCGGTTCACGCCGCAGGGCGTGGACGATAAGGCCGCAGAAAAAGCCCCTGTCAAGTTGGAACCCCGCGACCTTAGTCGTCGGGAGCAGTCAGTTCGTGCCCTGAGGAAGGCTTCGACAAGCTCATGCGTTTGTGTCAGATTGAGGAGCGTATGCGGAGCCTTCGGGATGGACGAGCGGTACGCAGTCACATGGTAGTTGTTTTCGCAGGATCAGGAGAAGATGATGGGCGTATGCGCTTGTGCTCCTCAATAGCCAGCTCGCGCTTGTACTGCTGGACAAATTCCTGAATCGTACGGAGAGCAACAGACGGAATTCCCTTGTCTTTTTCTAACTCCTCTCTGACTATTCTGCAGTTCCGATGCTGCGCGTAAAGCTTTCTGATCTTCTGTGCAAAGGGTTCCAGAACACGATGACGCTTGCGCGTCCGCGGCGTTGCGTCGGCATCAGATCCGGCATTCCAATACTTGCGTACTGTTCTGCGGTTAATACCCAACTCTGTCGCTGCTTGCCGCTGACTGTAGCCCCGTTCGTGGAATTCTCGAATCCGGCGGATTTGAAAATCATGTATCACGTGATCCTCCCTGGCTGTACCATTAAAACTCCATTGTGATACAGAGTGCTGTTGCTTGACATCTATCACCCGACACGAGGTGGTGCATTTTTATCTCGCGTCACTGGTGTATTTTAAATCCGCGTTTGTTTAATGGCCAAAGCAAGAACGAAGGAAGTGCAAGGAGGAACGAGAGGAAAAAGGACGTTGAAAAGAAGGCACCGTAGTAACACCCATCTATCCATGATCGATGCGAGAGACGATGAGGGTGATTCATCCTCTTCCTCGCCCGTTCCTGGAGTTAACTTCCTACGCTTACTTGAGGAGCCGATCCTTGAGGAAGCCTTCGACAACCTCATGAGTCTGCGTGAGATTGAGGAGCGTATGCGGGGCTTTCGGGATCAGAACGATTTCCGCGTTGGGATTGTTGGCCAGAGCCTTGCCGCAGTGCCCGACAGCTGCCTTGTTGCCGATGTATGGGTTGGACGCGGAAAAGAACTTGTCCGTCGCGCTCATGACGTTGAGCACCGGCAGGTCGTTCGGGATGGCCGTTCGGTGCGCCGTTACGTGATAGTTGTCTTCGCAGGACCAGGAGAAGATAATGCGCGCTTTCTCTTTTGGTGCATTCGCGGCAGCCTGGTAGCGGGCCACCGTTACGCCGCCTTCGCTCGTACCGGCAATGGCGAGTCGGCCGTCGAACCAAGGTGCCTTGCTAACGTAGTAAACAGCAGCCTTGAGTTCGGATGCACGCAAAGCGTGCACCTTTTCGTACTCTTCGGGCGGGATGGGCGAAGAGTACTTCATGCGGTCGAGAAGCTGCATCGAATCTAGCATGATGGATGCAACGCCGAGCGTTTCGGCAAGCCATTTCTGGAAGAGCTTGATCTGTGGATTAATGCCGCCCGACCCATGGACGAAAACGAGGACGGGAGCCTTGCCGGAAAGCTTCGGTGCATCCTTGAGAAGCCCGTTGAAGTCGTTACCTCCTGTGAGGGTCTTCGGGAAGGCCGTCCACGCATTTTCGATAGCGAGCTTCATCGAAGTTTCTGTATGGACGATGGCGCTACCCGTAATCTTTCCTTGAGGAATTTCTGCGGCGAATGATGATCCTGCACTCGTAAGAGCAAGGATAGACAGGCAGCCGGTGAGGACGGTAGGCTTGAAGGACTTCATGGATTCTCTCCTTTTGGAAAACGCAAGTAATTGCGGTTATGCGGTCATTGTTTACAGCAAGAGCAGTGCCAATGGGTCGAAAAGATAGGGGCTCTATGTCGTTTAGTGTGGGTTACCACACTTTAACGCTTGGGTCCACCTGCTGAAATGTATCTGGACTATAGGTGCAAAAACCCCATGGATGCGGGATGCCCTTCAGGCAACACCAGCAGCCGCCGGTTTCCCGGCGGCTTAATTTTTCTTGAGGCGAGGTAGGGCCAATCAGTCAGCCGACTGCCGCTTTTTCCATTCCCAGGGCAGCCACGGCGTCCGGTCGAAGTCCTCGAGGAGCTTCTCCATGGGCCACTTCTGAATCTTCTTGTTCGGGTCCTTGCCCTCGCGGTAGGCCTGCGTCCAGCCCTTCGCGTACGCGTGCTTGTAGGCAGCAGCGCTATAGTCGTTCAGCCACTCTTCCAGGTCAATGCCGTTGAGCCTGGCCGTTTCCGCCGCCGAGAGGCATGTCGCCACAGCATTCATGCCGTCGAGCGTCTGCATGAAATTCTGGTTCTTCCTCAGCATTGCCACGGGGCGAATGCTTCGTTCCACGGTGTTCGTTTCCAGCGGGATGCGGCCGTCCTCGAGGAACTGCCTCAGGCTCTCCCGTCGGTTCATCCAGTAGACGACGGCTCCGGCTGCGGCCGTGTCGATCGTCTTCACGTACTTGCCGTTCTTCTCCTTCGCCAGCGTTTCGGCAAGCCCTTTGTAGAGCTCGTCCATGGCGTCGAAGACCGGAGCGGAGTACTCCCTGCGGTGCTTCAGAATGCGGGCGCCGTGCTCTTCGTCGCTCTCGTTTTCCAGGTGCTCCGCAACTTCCTTCTCATACTGGAAAAGAAGCTGGTAGCCGCTCAGGATGGAAAGCATGCGGGCTTCCGTCGTGCCGGCAAGCGCCTGCGCACGAATCCGCTCCGCACGCTCCTGCGGCGTGAGTTTGTTGAGCTCCGAGAGAAACAGCTTGCTCGTTACGGTTCCGTAAGCTTCGCGTCGAGCATGCACGAGGCAGCTCTGCCTGCGCACGCCTCTGAGCACCGTATCCGACAGGGCGTCGTAGCCCGCATAGCCGTCGGCCACAAGCGCATCCATCGTGAGCTGGAGGCTTTCAAGGAGCTCGCCGATGTCCTCCGCCTTTCTCGATCCGAGAGCGGAAAACCAAACAAAAGGCGTCGAGCTGTTCGTCTTCGTGCCCACGGAAAGAACGTAGGTTTGAGAGCTCGTCTTCTCCCTCTCCGCGTAAGCGCCGCGGGCTTCGCCCTCGAGAATGTCGCAGCGCGTTTCGTCTGCAAGGAATACGCGGTCGCCGCACTTCTGCACGATATGCTTCATCAGCGGCTCGATGTAGATGTTCGCCCAGTCGTAGAGGTTCTCAAAGAGCGTGTTGGAGCCGAACTTCAGGCGGCTGAACATCATCACTTCGACCCGGTTGATCGGCAGGCCGTTGTTGAGCAGCTTCGCCGCTTCGGCGAGGCAGGTCATGGGGACGGTGCGCTCCGGCTTCACGGGGAACTGCATGTCCTTCGGGAAAAGCGGATGCACGGTTCGGCATTTCTCGCAGTAGCAGAGCGGGATTTTGTATTCTGCATTCACGAAGCGATCCCGCAGAGATTGGAGAACCGCCGCAAGACGCGCTACCTGCACGCCGAGTTCCTTGAGCTTGAAATGACATGTCGGGCAGACGCCTGCATCAGCCGTTTCCGGGATGCGGAGCACCTGAGGAAGATCGTTTTTCGACTTCTGCCGCCCGCGCAGATTCCTCTTCTTCCCGTCGGCAGACTTTTCGTCCTCGGGCTTCTTAGGCGTGCGGGCGTTTGAAATCGTCGCCATCAGGGCAACGGGATCCTTCTTCCCTTCGGCATTGTCCGAAGACGCTTCTTTCCCGGCGAGCGCCTTGTTCTGCTCCTTTTGGATTTCAGCAAGAGCCGCCTGAGCCCTTTCCGCCTGCCGGAGGCCGTCTTCGAGGGCTTTGATGTCATTCTGAATGTTCCTCTTGTGCTTCAGAAGCTTGGCAAGCTCAGGGTTGAGCTTTTCTCCGCCCTTGCCGAAAGCAAGCTCCTTGAACTTTTCAGCATTGCGCGCCTCGGCGACAAGCTGGCGCACGCATTTGAGGAGATCCTCAAAAAGCTGTTTGTTCGCCTCGGGATCCGCACCGATATTGCGCTCCACATCCAGGCGCATGCCGTGAATCAAGGGAGCAACTTCGGAGAGGAAGACTGCCGCGGCGGCGTATTTCTTTTCGGAAAGATCCAGCCGGACCTCGACTTCAGCAGCATGCTGCAGAGCGACTGCAGCCTCCGCCTTAGCCGCATCAGCCTGCTTTCGGGATTCCAGAAGCAGGGCGATCAGCTTTTCGCGGGGAAGACGTGAGAAATCGACGGACATGGAGCGCTCGAAAACAGTGTTGCGATGGCGTAATTTTACCCGTTTTCAGCTCGCTAAAAATCCTCGTCTTAACTACTGCCAGTAGCTCAGAACGATCACTACAAGCGCTCTGGAAGGACCTCCTTGAAGGAGGGCTTTTTAGTCTCCCGACGTCTTCCGAAGGCCCCTGTGAGGGCACCGGAGGGTCCTGCGCTCATATTTGAATGCGTCTCATTTCGATCTCTTTTTCGGAGTTTGCACCAATTGCTCATATATTTGATTTTAATCAATTTTTAAGCATTCCTCGCCGTTCTACCTGCAGATCTTCGCCATCCAGGTACGCCGCCAGTTCGTCCGGCGTAATGGGGGCCGCCGCAGATCCGGACGCTCTCATCAGAAATCGCGCAAACCGTCCGTCGTTGAGACGACGCACGACCATGCATGCACCCCTCTCGTCCCAGAAGACGATCTTGCAGACCTTGCGGCTGCGGGAAACGAAGACGACGTAGTCCTCTCCCTTTGTGATCGGGATGCCCAGAAGCGACTCCGCCAAAGTGGTGAGCGTCGGAATTCCGCTTCGTCCGTCAACGGGAGAAGCAACGAGCGTCGTCCTGCGCGCCTTGAAGTCGATGATCATGATGAGCCTCCGGCTGCCTGCATCATGCCGATGGCAAGAAGCTCGGGCGATTCGGAGGTGAATTCCAGGAGCGTGCCGTTCGGCAGCTTCAGACGCACCTCCCGTGCGGAACGGTTCGAGCAGCGCTGCGGACGCACGATCGGAACCGGCTTTTTCGGGATCGTCGAAATGCGGGAAGGTTTGGAGGCGTGAACGGGAACGGCTGGGAGCTCGACCACGGCAACAGTGCCGGCGTTCTGAATGCGGCTGACGGCTTCAGCCTCGATGAGGCGCTCAATCTGCTGGAACTTTTTATAGAGCGTCCAGATGCACGGCGGCTGTTCCGGGAAGAAGGTGGAGATGTGCGTTTGATGGAAGGCCCGGCGGGTAAGGCCGGATTTCTGCCAGGCGTCATACGCCCTGCGCCAGATGGAATCGATCATGAGATCCTCCTGATTGGGAATGACCTCAAGTGTCCCGGAAAGCCTAAAAACCCGCTCTACCTATAGTCCAGATACGGCAAAACTCTTCGAGCATATTGCTCAGGAATACGCTGCAGACCCAACGAGCAGGATTTGCATGGCAAAGGAAATTCTCAAGGAGATCCCGCTGACCGGACTATTTGATGAAGTGAAGCCTCCAAAGCGCCGCCGCAAACTTACCAGCACGACGGCGGGCAACAAGTTCCGCTGCTGCAGCTTTTTCCATAACTATCAGGCCAAGACATGGAAAACACCCCGGACGGTGGTGTGCCGCCTGCAGTTCAGCGACCAGTACCAGGAGGTAGATGCCCGCTTCATCCAAACCAACCTTTCGATTGAAGAAGCCCGGACCTTCGCCAAAGGCCGCGGACTGAGAAAGTACCGCGCACTTCCCGATGAAAGCTTCGAGCGGGACAAGGTGAATGCCGAAGCATCCATTGAAATTTATGAAGAAATTTTCTGCTCCCGAGGCGAGGATGAGCGGCTCAACTGCGAATGGAAGTCTTCCTGCTGCGCCGCTCGCTGCAGCCTGAACGGCTTCTTCGCCAACTCGCTGCGCATGACAATCACGCTCGTCGTCATGCAGATCATGGAGGAGCTTCGGCACGCTCTGCTCAGGCGCGAGCAGCCGCATAAGCCCTTGAAGAAGCGGCGCAATCCGCCAGTTCCTCATCTGCGTACCGGCCAAGATCCGCGAACTGCAGACCCGCATTGTCTTCGGCCTGCCGCCGATGCCGGAAGCCTGGCAGCGCCGTTTTGAAATCCTGATGGAATAGCCCCTGACGGAGCGTCCCCGACTCGTTGTCAACTCGGGGGTAAGGGGGTGTTGTACCCGCTGCGCGGATTTATGGTGACCAGATGAGATCGATTCTCAATTGAGCCTCGGAGATCGGAGCTCCGAGGCCGGATGAAATATCAAGGTTAAATATGAGGTTGTAGGTGCCGCGGATTTTGAGTTCATCGAACGGATAGCCCGACCAGCCGGCAAAGGCGCCGGCTTCCTCGCCTGAATAGTGGCGGGGAATGTATAGAGGAATCTCGCGTAGCGCTTCCGGCGTGACGGCGCTGAGGTTTTCATACGCGCCGCGCGGAACCAGAACGCCCCAGGGAGCGCTCTCGGGGAGCGGGTGGCTTTCAAAATCTGCGCGATCCGCGCCGGCAGAGAAGACTGCAAAGTCGGCCTCGCCGTTCCGGAGCTGCTGAGCCGCCACGTCCGCGGTGACGCTTCTGAAGTGGCTCCGAACGACGGGGTAGGTTGCCTGCAGACGCGCAACCGCGCGGGCAATGGCGGAAAAGGCTGAGAATTCGCCCGCGGTGATGGTGATGTCGCCTGCGATCTCCTCGGCGTGCATCGCCTCGCGCTTCGCTTCCTCTGCGAGCGCAAGGATGCTCACCGCGCGGCGATAGAAGAGGCTTCCCTTTTCGGTCAGTACAATGCGGCGCGTCGTGCGCTCAAGGAGCACCTGGCCGAGCTCCTCCTCAAGATCCGTGACCTGTCTTGAAAGCGTGGGCTGCGTGACGAAAAGCTTCTGCGCCGCCGCGGTGTAGCTTTTCTGCCGGACAAGTAAAAGGCGATCGTGAGAGATGGCATTGAAGCGATGCGGGAGCGCTTAGAAAGAGAGGTCAGGGCGGTGCGGAAGGAGTCATTTGTTCCGGGAGAAAAGCGCTTTTCAATCCGTGTACAGTCCGACCAAAAAAATGACGCCGGCTGAAAGAAAAAAGCTCTGCCGACCGAAACCGGACAGAGCCTTTCTCAGCTTCCAATGAAGCTCAGGCCGCTCTCGATGGAGCGGGGAGATGCTTATTCGCCCCGCGCCTCAACGCCCCCGAAGGCGGCTTCGAGCACATGGGTGCCGAAGGTCGGGAACTTTTCGCGCACGGCTGCCGTGAATTGAAGCGCCGTATCGGCATTCTTCGTCATGGCGATGAGGGTCGAGCCCGAGCCGCTGATGAAGAAGCACGCGGCTCCCGACTTGAGCGCGAGCTCGCGCACCGCCTCGTAGTCGGGAATGAGCTTTCTGCGGCAGGGTTCATGAAGCCGGTCCTCGCAGGCGATGCGGATGAGGGACTCATCGCCGGAAGCGAGCGCCGACACGAGCGCCACGCAGTGCGAGGTCGTGAAGACGCTGTCCTTCATCGAAATGTCCTTCGGCATGGCTTTCCGCGCCTCAGACGTCTTCACCTCGTAGTCGGGGACCACGACGGCAAACTTCCAGTCCGGGTGAATCGCGAGGGGGACCGTATGAAAGCGCCCGTCGGCCGCAAAGGACGCCGTGAGGCCTCCCAATACGCAGGGGGCCGCGTTGTCGGGGTGGCCCTCGAACTCCGCGCAGATTTCGAAAAGCTCATCCTTCGAGAAGCGCCCGCCGAGAAACGCGTTTGCAGCCGCTGCCCCGGCAGCGATGCAGGTGCTCGAGCTCCCGAGCCCGCGGGCCACGGGGACGTTCGCATTGATCGTGAGCCTCACGGTCGGGGCGGTTTCGCCGGCGGCCTTATAGACCGCGCGGAAGCCCTGCAGCACAAGATTGTCTTCGTTCTGAAATTCCTCGGGGCACCCCTCAACGATGAGTTCGCCCGAGGTCTCGAACTTGAAGACCGAATAGAGCGAAAGGGCGAGCCCGAGGCAGTCGAAGCCCGGGCCGAGGTTCGAGGTGGACGCGGGCGCGCGTACGGTGACGAACATGGAAATTCAACTCCCAGAAAACGTGAACGATCAGAAGATGCGCTTGGCGGCATTGACGACGTATTGCGGGATGTCGGCAATTTCCGTGCAGTCGTCCCAACGCACGGGCTTCGTGCGGAGTCCCGCAAGGGCCTTCGGGAGCTCGACTCCCGTGTTGTCGCAAAGGGCGTCCATGTAGGCAAAGGCGTCCGCCCCGGGGATTTCGCCCCAGATGGCTTCATAGACGTCGCGGCAGAACTTGTAAGGACTTGCGGTCGAGAGCACCACCATCGGAACCTTCGGGTCGAAGTGGCTTTCCGCCGCCCGCCAGGCAACCGCCGTATGCGGGTCGATCAAGCGTCCTTCATCTTCCCACGCGCGGCGGATCGCGTCCTTCGTTTCGTCGTCGTTCGAGAAGCTCGCGAGGAATGTTTCCTGAAGCTTCGCGAGAAGTTCCGCATCCACGCGGTAGACGCCTTCGGTCTGAAGGGCCTTCATGCGCTCGAGCGTCCTCGCGGCATTCCCGCCGTCGATCCAGTAGAGCGCGCGCTCGAGGTTGCTCGACACAAGAATGTCCATCGAGGGAGAAATTGTCTTCACGAGGTCGCGCCGGCGATCGTAGACCCCCGTCGTCAGGAAGGCCGTGAGGACGTTGTTGGCGTTGCTCGCAACGACGAGGTGCCTCACGGGGAGCCCCATGCGCTTTGCGCAGTAGCCGGCGAGCACGTCGCCGAAGTTGCCGGTCGGCACGGTGAAGTCGATGGGGTCGCCTGCTCTGAGGACGCCCTGTTCCATGAGCTGCTTATACGCATCGAAGTAGTAGACGATCTGGGGAACAAGGCGCCCGACGTTGATCGAATTGGCGCTCGAGAGCGAAACGCCGAGCGCCGCGAGCTCCGCCACTGCATCGGAAGAGAAGAGCTTTTTGACGGCGGTCTGCGCGTCGTCGAAATTTCCGTTAACGGCGCAGACGGCAACATTTTTTCCTTCCTGGGTCGACATCTGAAGTTCCTGAATGGCCGAGACCCCGCCTTCGGGATAGAAGACCGAGATGCCGATTCCGGGAACGTCCTTGAAGCCCGCGAGCGCGGCTTTCCCGGTATCGCCCGAGGTGGCCGGTGCGATCATGATCTTCTTTCCCGTGCCGGCCAGGGCCTTGCTCATGAGCTGCGGAAGCATCGAGAGCGCAACGTCCTTGAAGGCGGACGTGGGGCCGTGGTAGAGCTCAAGGAGGTGCATTTCTCCGAGCTTCGTCACGGGCGTCACTTCAGGAGCTGTGAACGTATGCCCGTAGGCGGCATGGATGGCGCTTTCGAGCTCTTCCTCCGTGTAGTCGTCAAGAAGAAGCGAAAAAACGCGCTTCGCGGTATCCATGTAGGAGCCCCTGAGCGAAGCCGGATCGATCTGCGCGCGGTCGAGGTCGTCCGTCACGAAGAGGCCGCCGTCGCGGGCAAGTCCCTGAAGCACGGCCTCCCGGCTCGACATGACTTCATTCTTGTTGCGGGTGCTGTGGTAAAGCATGAGTGCGGTCTCCGGGGAATGGATGAATGTGAAAACAGTCCCCTAAATATAGTTGTCCGGGAACGCTTCGTCGGGAACGACCGCAAAGTCGCGAAAACTTTTTCGCTTCATCCCCGTTTGCTCAGTTCGACTAAGCGGTTGTCCCGACGGACATCAGATAAATTTAAGAGTCCTTCTCCTGTAGGATGAAGGGTAGTTCCTTCGGAAACACTGCGCCTTAGGGGCGGCGGAGGAATCAGCCCGAAGAGCGCGCAGACCTCCTGCGCGCTCCGGGACAATCATCAATCAGACATCTTGAGGGAGTCAGGCTCATGCTGAAAATCGGCCTTCTCGGCTACGGCACCGTCGGGAGAAGCCTCGCGAAGCTTCTTGCCGAGCGCGACGCCGGAATTGAGCTCGTGCACATTCTGCGCCGCCCGGGGAAAGCGGGCGGTCCCCTCATGACAGACCGCATTGAGGACATCCTCGACGATCCGGCGATCGACGTCGTAGTGGACGTGCTTTCGGGGACGGAGCCTTCGGGCGAATACATGCGCCGGGCAATGGAGGCGGGAAAGGGCGTCGTCACGGCCAACAAGGCCGCGCTCGCACTCCACTATGAGGAACTCACCGCGCTCGCCCGCGAAAGAAACGTTCCCTTCCTTTTCGAAGCCTCCGTCGGGGGCGGCATTCCCTGGATCGAGAATCTGAAGAAAGCCGTGCGCGTCGACCGGATCGAGCGCATGTCGGGGATTCTCAACGGGACTGGAAACTACATCATCGACCGCATGGAGCGCTTCGGGATGGAGTTTGATCAGGCGCTCGCCGAAGCCCAGGCAAAGGGCTACGCCGAAGCTGATCCGACCGCCGACATCGGCGGATACGACGTCGCCAACAAGGCGATCATTTCGGCGAGCGTTGCGATGGGGGCCCCCGTTCATGCCGCGTTCCCCGTTCTCGGGATCGGCAGGATTTCAAAGGCTTTTCTCGACGACCTGAGGCGCTCGGGGAAGACGCTCCGTCACATGATGCTCTTCAGGAGAAACGCGAAGCACTATGCCTTGGGCGTCGTGCCCGTGGTTCTGCCTTTGGGCTGCATCGAAGCCAACGTGCGCGACAACTTCAACTGCGCGACGCTCGCGGGCGACATCGTGGGCGAACTCAAATTTTACGGACAGGGCGCAGGCGGCAGGCCCACTGCGGATGCCGTGCTCCAGGACCTCACCTCCATCCGAACACGGATGGTCGAAGAGGTCAGCGAGTCCCTTCCCATCAGCTACGACGCTTCGCTCCTAAGAGGCAGAGGCGTCACGCCCGAAGGGGTTTTCCGCGACATGACGCTCGCGGAGCTTGCGGACCTCGCCCGGGAAAAGAACGTCTTCCTGGCGTTTGAACCCGAGGACTGAGACCCTGAATCCCCCGGCACCAGCCACACCATTTCTGAACAATAACCACTCCCCAAGAGAGAGGAGCGACCAACATGCTCAAAATTACGAAATTCGGCGGCAGCAGCTGCGCCTCGGCAGAACAGTTCCGCAAGGTAAAGGCCATCATTGAGGCGGATCCCTCGCGCCGCTTCGTCGTCATATCGGCGGCGGGCAGAAAGAATCCTAAGGACAACAAGATCACCGATCTTCTCTACCTCTGCCGCGCGCACGTCGACTATCACGTCGACTACCGCCCGATCTTCGAGATCATCCGTGGCAGGTTCCTTGAGATCAAGCATGAGCTCGGGCTCAATACCCCGATCGAGGACGAACTCGACGCCTGCGCCGAAAAGGTGCCCGATCTTTCGGTGGACGAACTTGTCTCCCGCGGCGAATACTTCACCTCGAAGCTCATGGCCGACTTCCTCGGCTTCCCCTTCGTCGACGCGGTCGACGTCGTGGCGATGGAATTCGACGGCACCTTTAATATCGACAAGACCACCGAAAACCTCAAGAAGGTTCTCGAAAAGAACGACCGCTTCGTGATGCCGGGCTTCTACGGCCGCACGCCCGACGGCGCCGTGAAGGTGATGAGCCGCGGCGGCTCCGATATTTCGGGCTCGATCCTCGCGCGCTGCCTCAGGGCCGATCTCTACGAAAACTGGACCGACGTCTCGGGCTTCCTCATGGCGGATCCCCGCATCGTTAAGGATCCGAAGAACATCGAGCGAATTACGTACGCGGAACTGCGCGAGCTCTCCTACATGGGCGCGAGCGTTCTGCACGAAGACGCGATCTTCCCGATCCGTGAATACAACATCCCGATTCACGTTCTCAACACCAACCGTCCGCAGGATCCGGGCACGCTCGTTCTCGACAAGATCGACGACGAGGTGGACGGCCCCCTCATCACCGGCATTGCCGGCAAGAAAGGCTTCCTTTCGATCGAAGTCGTGAAGCGCAACATGTCAAACATGGTGGGCATCGTCTCGGGCGCTCTCGACGTTCTCAGAAAGTACGAAGTCTCGATCGAGCACCTGCCCTCGGGCATCGACAGCTTCAACATCGTGCTCGCGAAGAAGGACGTTGAGCACAACCTCTACGAAATCCTCGCCGACATCAAGGAGCGCATTGCTCCGGATTCGATCCGCGTGACCGAGCCCCTTGCGCTCATCGCCATCGTGGGCCGCAACATGAACGCCCGCGCGGGTTCCTCGGGCAAGCTCTTCACGGCGCTCGGCAACGCCGGCGTCAACATCCGCATGATCTCCCAGGGCTCGAGCGAAATCGACATCATCGTGGGCGTCGCGAATGCGGACTTCGACAAGGCCGTGCGCGCGCTCTACCAGAGCTTTGCGCGCTGAAAGAGAAACGCACTTCAACCAGTCATTTTCAAGAATCGGAGACAAATCATGAAGGCTCTTAAGGTCGGCATTCTCGGCGCCACGGGCGCTGTCGGCG
>ERZ838827.1794-NODE-1794-length-14659-cov-3.385579_pt1 | contig 14659 bp, 4 predicted proteins | sample MGYA00519881_ERZ838827 | MGnify/ENA primary metagenome ERZ838827 (study PRJEB31850, sample SAMEA3708842) | human gut metagenome | biome: human gut; feature: human-associated habitat; material: faeces | place: China | collected 2014 ...
ATTCTCGTTCAATTTGTCAAGTGCCATCTCTACCATGCCGACAGCACCTTCCACGATTTTCTGTCTTGCATCAATGATCGCTGCCGCCTGCTGTCTCTGCAGCATTGCAGATGCAATTTCCGGTGCATAAGCAAGATGTGTGATGCGGACTTCCAGAATCTTGATTCCCGCATTCTCAACTTTCTCCTGCAATTCTTTGCACATGATCTCAGCAATCTCCTGGGAGCTTCCTCTTAAGGACTTTTCATCTCCTTTTTCACTGGTATCATATGGGTACATTCTTGCCGTGTTACGGATAATCGCATCGCACTGAATGGACAGATAATTCTTATAGTTCTCCACATTGATCACCGCTTTGGTCGGATTTGTCACTTTCCAGATCACTACTGCGCCGATCTCTACCGGGTTTCCAAGTTCATCGTTGACTTTCTGCTTTTCGTTGTTCAGCGTCAGTGTCTTCAATGACACTTTCTTTGCTTTTCCTGAGAGAGCTGCCGGATTGGCAAGGCCTGAGGATGTAACAACCGGTGCTGCCGGACGTACAGATGGGTTGATCGCTTCACAAAATGGGTTTACCCAGAAAAATCCGGCTGTCTTGATCGTTCCGTAATATTTTCCAAACAGGGCAAATACATAGGCTTCATTTGGATTCAATACTCTCAATCCGCAAAGTTCGAGTATAAATCCCACAATCAGTAACACTCCAAGAATAATAGAACCTGCCAACAGCGCCGTATTCGTCTCACCTGTCTGACCAAACACCATGCATCCCGCAATGATCACAGCCACACCAAGCAGCATCCCGATGATACCAAGTAAAAGCATGGCATATCCACTCTTTGCTTTCAATACTTTTTCATCTTGTACTACACTTTTCTCTCCATCCATATTCTTGTCCTCCTCATATGAATTTATTTGATATCATTTTGATATCATCATAGTAGCACTCGTATCAGGAGTTGTCAATGAGGTGAAACGATTTTTTCTGTCAGTATTTACACAATCTGTGCCGTAAGAATTTCAACCAGAACACCTCTTAAATCTCTGCTGATATCCATTGCAAACAGTTCTGACAAAATCCCCGCAGCCGGACGTTCTGACCGTATTAGTTCGTATAACCTGTCTTTCTGCACAAATTCTATCTCTGCCTGATTCAGAAAATCAAAACATCTCTCCACAACATCATTTCTGGCTCCGGAAGCCGTATGTTCCAAACTCACTTCGATCATCGCATCTGTTTCTGTCTCTGGTATCTCTACTACAATTGCTTTTTTCCATCTGTCATAAGATATCTGAGCATCTGTTCCTACACCATTTTTTCTGACCACGACCGTTTCACCGGAATTTTCAAAACCAGTCATTTCAACTGTATAACTCCGTTTCTGAGGAATCAGGTCCCGATTTCCTGCAGACGGATATATTGTAAAGATTGGTTTTTCATCTTCACAATACACCATCTTCGTTGTACAACAGATTCTCTCCTCATATGCACAGGACACATTGTCGTCTTCATACAGCTCAAACTCACCATTTTGCCCTGCATAGACCATGAGATGTAAGGAATTTGGATTTTTCTGTGCCTGCACTGCACTGATTTCGTCTGTAAACGCAAGAATACTTCCTGCGGAAGCAAAAACGGGAATACTCTCAATCCCTCTGTACAGATCCAGAATTCTGTCCCCATCGTATATCATTCCTGTATAAATATCATACCAACGTCCTTTTGGCAGCCATACCTGTACTTTCGCCATATTTATTTTTTCTATCCGCGGTGCTGTTATCGGAGCAACCATCAGAGAAGTTCCGAAGAGATACTGGTTCTTCTTTTCATAAGCCTCATTACATTCCTGCCAGTTGTAGTACATGGGTGATATCAAAGGTTTATTTTCGCAATAGCTCCTGTAATTCATTGTATAAAGATACGGGATCATCCTGTGCCGTTCCCGCAGCATATGATCCATCACCATTTCTGCTTCTTTCTTATAACGCCATGGTTCTTTTCCATTAAATTCACTGCTGGAACTATGAAGCCTCATGATCGGCGAATAGATGCCAAGCTGTACCCATCTTACCGTCATTTCATCATCCTTATATCCCAGCATATGACCACCGATATCATGGCTCCACCAACCATATCCTATATTCGAAGCCGTAAGTGTAAAATAGGGCTGAAAATCTAGAGATTCCCAGGTTACGATTGTATCTCCTGAAAATCCGATTGGATATCTGTGACTTCCAGGCCCTGCATATCTTGAAAATGTCAGAGGTCTTTTCCCCTCTCTTGCAGAGTCCAGGAAATGAAAATGATTAAAAATCCAGAGTGGATCCAGTCCTTCATCCCTGCAAACTTCCCCCTGTTGCCAGTCGATCCACCAGAAGTCAACCCCCTCTTCCTCTCTCGGATGATGCAGATACTGAAAATATGCTTCCAAAAATCGGGGATCTGCCGGATCACATAAAATCGGATCCTCATTCGCATAATCTACTCCCAGAGCTTTTGCCATCTCTACATACATCTCCTCATGGGCGCGCACTCCATCTGCAGGATGTACATTCAGAGTCACTTTCATCCCTCTTGTATGTAGATTGTCCAGAAATCGTGTTGGATTTGGGAATAATTCCCGGTTCCACGTATATCCGGTCCATCCGCTTCCATATTTGGGATCGATATCCACCAGATGCCAGTCCATATCAATCACTGCAACTGTAAATGGAAGATTCTCCTGCTCAAATCGATCCATAAGCGAAAGATAACTCTCTTCATTATATCGGTAAAATCTGCTCCACCAGTTGCCAAGTGCAAATCTCGGCAACATAGGTGTTTTTCCGCAAAGACGGATCAGGTCAGCAACAGCCTCCTTATAATCGTGACCATATCCCCAGAAATAAAGATCCTTTCCCCCTTTTTTTCTCGACTTGATCCATCCATCTTCCAGTAATACATGGGAGTTGCTGTCATCCAGAAGAGAAAATCCATTTCTCGACACAACACCATGATCCAATCTGATCTCTCCATCAACTCCATCCAGAGTCCGCGCTGTACCACCAAGATCACAGATTTGTTCTCCATAGTGCCAGGTACTGTTCACACTTCCTTTCACATGTATACTAAGACCGCCAGATGAAAACTCTTTTTCATCATATACAAGATGTAGGCGGGAGGTATTGATCTCTATCCCGTTTTCTGTATGAATGACGCGGTAATCCACCTCGGGGAAATCCCGGTATAAGACCATTTGCGTGGCTCTGTCCTCAAACTCTCCATCTGCATTGTACTCAAGTCTCACCAGCCCTTCCGTAAGTACTGTGATTCTGTATTGATTTCCTATGATCATATTTTCCTGTCTCGCACAGGGTGATGTCTTGATTCTGTATATCTTCTGCATAACAACTTCCCTTCTTTTTGTTTATTCTTTTACACTTCCCACGACAATACCAGTGATCAAATATTTCTGCAGAGAATAATTATTCACCTTGGTCATATAGAGTCAATCCCTGCCTTCTTCAGAAAAGATTGGATTCTAAACGTTCCTGATCTTCATCGTCTACAATCAGCATGCAGTACATAATACGACCTCTGCCGTCTGCTATTTCTATCACAAAACCTGCCGTCTGCTCTAAGCATACGACAGGTTTTCATCTGCTTCAACCTATTTTTTCTTTCTTCTGATAATCACTACTGCGCCGACAGCTGCTACTGCTGCCACCAGAAGTACTGCCCACATGATCACATTGGCATTGTCTCCTGTCTGCACACTCTGAGAGTGTGAACCGGATGTACTTCCATTGTTATGACTTCCGCCGTTATTGTTTCCACTGTTGTTGTCATTTCCGCCGTTGTTATCATTTCCGTTGTTATCGTCGTCCGGATCTGCTTTTTCTCCTCTTACCAGAACCTTCACATCAGCTTTGGCTGTTGCTTCGTTTGTATCCGTTACCTGAATGGTCACGATCACATCCGTATCGTTTTCCGGTGTTGTTACCTTTCCATCCAGTCCGATGATTCCTTCCGGATTCACTGCCACGATCTCGATCTTGCTTCCTTCCGGAACTTCCGGCAGAACCAGTCTTTCTGTTCCTGCTTTCACTTCTGATGGAATCTTATGGTTTGCCAGAATGTCATCTAAGATTTCCTGTGCACTCGGAATATGCGGCACTTCCACGGCTTTGAATTCTCCGGTCAGCTCGATGTTCTTTGTCACTTTAAACTGATATTCTGCATCCTTCGATACATATTCGGTCTGTCCTTTTTCTTTCCAGCCCACAAATTCAAATCTTTCTTTGGCTTCTGCCTTCACAGATGCTGTCGCACCCTCTTTGTATGTGCCATCCTCTTTATCCATGGAAACCCTTCCCATGTTCTCATCATTGGACTGTACCACAACACGGTAGTATGTTTCCGGAACCGGAGCCAGTCTAAACTCGGCACGCAGTACACGGTCTGACTCTGCATGAAATTTGTATTCTGCCTGAGCGCCTTCTACTGGTGTCAGAACTTCTTCTCCATCTGCTTCTGTCACTTCCAGCCACTGGGTAAACTCATATCCATCCTTCGGCTCTGCTTTCACCGTGATCTCTGTTCCCTCTTTGTAGATGTTTCCTTCATTTGCAGGATCCATTGTGACCGTTCCCATCTGCGGATCCGGTGACTCTACATAGATCAGGTAGGAATGCTCTACTTCTTTAAAGTTTGCAGTCAGTTCCATATTTTCCTGGATCTGGAATACGTACGGATTCTCCTTGCTGACAATCTCCTGGGTTCCTTTCTTTGTGAATCCTACGAATTCATAATCCTCGGATACCGGCACTGCACTCACCTTGATCTCGGTTCCTGCCTCGTAGGTATCCTGCTGCGGTTCTACTGCAACGCTTCCCATCTTCTCATCATTTGCTGCAACAGAGAATGTATATTTTTCTGCAGGGATCTTTTCAAAGTTTGCAGTCAGATCCAGATCCTTTGTCACCTCAAATACATATGGATTGGACTCACTGATCACGTTTCCTTCTGCATCGGTCCAGTTTACAAAACGGAATCCTTCGTTTGCCACTGCGATAACTTCTGCTTTTTCTCCTTTTTTGTAGCTTCCGTCTGCTGAATCAATGGTTACAGTTCCCATACTGTTGTCATTGGCTTTGATTGTTACGTGGAATGTCTCCTCCTGATATACAAATTCAAACTGATTTAACTTTTCTAGAATTTCAGCCACTTCTTCAGGTGTCGCATTCTCGTTATCCAAAGTAACTTTTGCCTGTTCTTTAAGTTCTATAAATTCTTTCCAGGATGTATCTGTCACCTGTCCTTGTGTCATATCTCTAATTTCATCATATTTTTTCTGAAGTTCTGTCTTATCTGCACGCAAGCCCTGAATGCGCTGTTTCAAAACAGCTATCATGTTATCTACTGTTTCCTGTGTGCAAGTACCATTCAACAATTTTTCGGCTTCCTGAATACCTTCCTGCAATGCTTTAAAACTCTCTTTTGTGTATCCATCCTCTGAAATTTCTTTTGCTATTTGAAGCAGTTCTTTCAATGCATCGGTATCTACCGTAACATTTTGAAGATTTTCTCTCGCTGTCTTTACTTCTACCGCCTTATCGTTCATCTCAGAAGTACACGTTTCTTCATCTGCCTTTTTCAAAAGCACTGTTGCACTTTCAAGGACTGCCTGGAGCTTCTCCCAGCTTTCCTTTGTATAATCTTCAGAATTTAATTTTTCACAAATCTGAATTTCTCTTTGCAATTTACTCCTGTCTACTGATTCTTTCTTTTCCTTACGAACTGTAAGCGCTCCAACTTCAACCCATCCTCTTTTTTCCTGCGCCTGTGAACTTTTTCCAACACGCTCAAACTGAATTGTATAAGTTCCCTCTTCAAATTCTTCATTCATAAGTTCTGCACTTTCTTCTCGTTCTGGCGCGTAAGTATCAATTTCCTTTTGATAAATCTGTCTGTCAGATGAATCCAGAATTGTAATTCGTATAACTCCATGATCATTTCCTTTTACCGTCGCAACACGAATAGAATGTCCCTTAAACTTACCAGTCAATGTTCCTGCGTTCTCATCTTCCGTTGCTTTAAAGTTTCCTGCCTGGATCCATTTCCCACTTCCCTGTAAATCTGTGGAAGGAATCTGTATCTCTTCAAATCCTCCCTGTTCCAAATTATTCAATGCATTTTTCAGATTTTGTACCATTTTATCGACTGCAGGTTGTTTTACATTTTTATCTTCCATCATTTCTTTTGCTTCTTTCAGCACTTTTTTTAGCTGATAGAGAGATTCATTTGTGTATTCACCACTCAGTGCTTCTTCACCCTTAGCGATGAGTTCTTCCAATATCGTTTTATCCGTTTCTCCAAATCCAAGTCGATTATATCTGTTCAGAAGAAATTCCGTTCTGGAATCCATGACATCCTGTGTGGCAGTTCTTACTTCTTTTCCGTCTAAAATACTTTCTTCAAATGCTCCCTTCAGTTCCTGTGGAGCAGTTTCATATTCCTGCGATGTCCTGTCTGCTGCCTCAGCCAGTTCAAGCATACGTTCTAACTCTGATGCATCACCTACATTATCTGTTTTTTCATTTCCCGACAATGCTGTCACTTCATACAATGAAGGTTCTCCTACAAATCCTTCTTTCAATACAATTTTTAAAGAATTGGTTAAAACTTCCGGGAATTTTGCCAGACAATATGCATGATATCCTGCACTGGAACCATCCATATCCCCTACTTTATCCCCTATATCTCCCATTTTAACACCCTCATACACTGTCTGGTATTCTCCATCTGTCAGCGCTTGGATTTCAAATGATCCGATTCCATTATTGTTTGATACAAATAAATCAAACACCAACTGAGCAAGTACCTCTTTTTCTTCAAATGTCAATGTAATTTCCATCGGCTTAGAAGAATCTACGTTCTTAGATGCCCATCTTGTTGTAGAATTTCCGTCAATCATTTTTTCTTTTGTATAGGTTTCTCCCCAAACATCTGCATGGGATACCTCTACATTTTGAATTGGACTTGCCTGTGTCACATATGTCTTCGTATATATAGGACTTACTCTCTGTCCTCTATAAAACAATGCCGCCCTGACAACAGAATCCGTTTCCTTGCTCAACTGCAGTGGCTGCTCATAAAGCGAAGAACTCTTCCTTGGAATACTGCCATCTATTGTATAACGAATGTCATAATCCGATGCCCGTTCGCTTTTACTCAAAGTCAGTGTAAGATTGGCTGCATCAATAATTCCAGAATCTTTACTAAATGTAACCTCTCTGTTTTCCATCTGTTTGTTCAGTTGATTGACAATTGCTGAAAACTGATTTTCTTCATTTTTATAATACTCAAGGTCTCCTGTATTTTCCAGCAGCGTCCTGCGCAACATTCTTAATTGCGTATAGATTTGATCAATCCGAACATATGTCAAGCCTTCCTTATCCGTAAGATAATAAACCTTTTCTGCTTCTTCCAGATAAATGCGATACAATCGTTCCATCTGTTTTGCTTTTGTCAAAACGCTTCCCAGTTCTTTGGAAGACTGTTCGATTGCTGTCCCCAATTCTTCTTTTACTTTAACAAGATCTGGATGAATCTGTTTCAAAAATGCTGTTGCCTGTTCTTTTAATTCATCCATATTTGTTTCAAACATATCAATGGTATATGTTCTGCCTGAAACTGCCTTAAAAGAAATACGTCCTTTTTCTTCATCTTTCTTTACAGAAATCTCTTTTCCATCTTCATATACTTTTGCAGATGTAATATTTTTATAAGAACCTGTAAATGTATTGCTTTCGTTTTCACCATCATAACGTACTGTAAATGTCTCGGCTACTCCGTTTGCCCATTTTTCTCCAATGGTAAAATTACCACGTGCTTTCAATCCCTGGATATTTCCTTCTTCCCATGCATTTGGAATTGCCGGAAGAAACTGCGTATAGCCAGACTGAGACTGTACCAACATCTCTGCAACACCAGATGTCAACCCAAAGTTTCCATCAATCTGCCATACAGGATTCCCATTCTTCATAGTTTCTCCACCACCGGAGCCATGAGAATCAAACAAATTATACTGCAACCCTGAAGAATTTCCGCCGATCAGATTGTTTAAAAGCTTGTATGCTTTTTCTCCATTTTCTGTTCTGGCCCAAAGATTGATTTTGTTTGCTTTTGACCAGCCAGTTGAATACTCCCCACGCTCTGTCAGCGATTGAATTGCTGCATCCATATACTCTTTATTTTCTTTATTGATCAATGTCCCCGGGAACAATCCAACAAGATGAGAAGAATGCCTTTGTTCTCCCGGATGCCCAATACCCCATCCACTGTTTGGCACTTCAATTTCCGGCAGATTTCCCGCTTTTGCATATGAACGATTATGACCATTCTTTTGCCCAACACGAGTCTCCTCATACCATTCTTTGATACCGTTTGTCTCGTTAATCTCAATCGGATCCAACTTCTGCATATTTTCTTCCCAAGATTTTAATAATGCTTCATCTTCCCCAACAATTTTACCTGCCTGAATACATTCTTTATATAATTCCCAGACAAGTGACTGATCATAAGTCGTACCAATCGCCGTTGGTCCTTGTTCCTCAGAAAAACTTGGCGCTACCACTAATCTATCCTGTCCATTATATGGCGAACTTTCATCATTGATTTTCTGATACTCTGATGTCCAAAGATAAGAATCCCAAAATTGTGCAGCTTCCTTCATAATCGGGTAGATAGTATTTTTTAAGTAATCTTCATTTTGAGTGAATTCATAATGCCACCAAAGGTTTTGAATTGCCCACGCTGCTCCTGTTGGATTCCATCCATATTCCTGTGCATTTGTCGGTGCTGTCATCCCAAATGGATTATTTTCTGTATGCACTGTAAAACCAGTATGATTTTCCACTGCCCCTTCAATTCCATGAACTCTCTCTGCTGTCAAACGCCCCGGCTCTCTTAGCTTATCCATATAATCAACAAAGGTAACTCCACATTCTGCCAGATTTGTTGTGTAAACCGGCCAGTAGTTCATCTGCACATTGACATTAAAGTGATAATCCCCGGTCCAGGCAGAATCCCCTACTGTCCATAAACCAACTAAATTACTTGGAAGTGTTCCTCTGGACCCCGCAATCGTCAGATAGCGTCCATATTGGAATGCAAGCACTTCCAGATAATGAGAGTAAGTTCCATTTCGATATTCATCTACAAGCTGATTTGTCGGAATGTTAGTGCGCTGTTCACCTAAATCTAAGCTCACTCGATCAAACAATTTCTGATGATCTGCAATATGCTTTTCTTTCAATTTCTGGTATGATTTTTTGGCATTGCTATTGACACGGTCATCTACCATTTTTTTCAGATTTTTCTCTTTATCACGGTAAGTTGGATAATCATTTTTATAATCCGTCTCTGCCGCCATTACAATCATGACCTGGTTTGCATCCTCAATCTGATAGACCTGATTTTTCTCATCTACCTCTAGATCTCCCCCTTCGAGGACAAGTTTCATTGTTGTGTAAAATTTTAAATCATTATCTTTAACTTTTCCTTCAATTGTACAGGTTTGATTTTCCGGATCAAATGTAGTTTTCCCTTCTAATCCATTGTTATTAAGCTCCATTTTTACACTCAAATCAAGCTTTCCACTTTCTGATGCTGAAAGCTTTGTAACCATGATCTGATCTGGATTACTTACAAAGTGTTCCCTTTTATAATTCACATCTTCATAAGAAAACTCTGTTGATGCAACCCCAGTTTGAAGATCCAGCTCTCTCCGATAATTTTTTACATTCTGGTCTTGAAGTCCCATTTTAGAAAAATCAAGCCAAATATCTCCAAAATCCTGATAACTTCCTTTGTTCAGATTATTTTCTCCCGGAAATTTGATCTGTGCTCCCATACCATATCCACCGAGACTTTGATCATCATTAAATACTTTTGTTGATTTATCATCTAAAAGTTTTCTGTAATTTTCAATTTCTTCATCCGTATATGCTGTTGCCTTATTCCCAAACTGATACCCCGGACGACTCGGAGAAGGACCTCCTGTCCAGAGCGTCTTTTCATTAAAATGTATTCGCTCTTTCGAAATTCCCCCAAAAATCAGATTACCCAGATTTCCATTTCCCAAAGGTAATGACTGTTGCATCCACTCTCCACCATTAGTTTCCTGTGTATTGATATTTGCCGGTGACGTATACCATAATTTTAGTGATTGACTAATCGACTCCGTCGATACCGAATTCTCCTGTTTCTCTTCTTTCGCAAAAACTTCACATACCGGTCCTATTGGTAACACCAGTATAGTGCAAATACCTGCAAGGAATTGTCTGATTCTTTTTTTAATCATAATGCTCCTTTTCTCAACTTATACCGTTTTAAATTTCCTCTGAAAAGTAAGATATACGAATCCCCATATATGAGGAATCCGTATATCTTGTTTCCGATTCTGTTTTGATTATTTTTTCTTTCTTCTGATAATCACTACTGCGCCAACAGCTGCTACTGCTGCCACCAGAAGTACTGCCCACATGATCACATTGGCATTGTCTCCTGTCTGCACACTCTGAGAGTGTGAACCGGATGTACTTCCATTGTTATGACTTCCGCCGTTATTGTTTCCACTGTTGTTGTCATTTCCGCCGTTGTTATCATTTCCGTTGTTATCGTCGTCCGGATCTGCTTTTTCTCCTCTTACCAGAACCTTCACATCAGCTTTGGCTGTTGCTTCGTTTGTATCCGTTACCTGAATGGTCACGATCACATCCGTATCGTTTTCCGGTGTTGTTACCTTTCCATCCAGTCCGATGATTCCTTCCGGATTCACTGCCACGATCTCGATCTTGCTTCCTTCCGGAACTTCCGGCAGAACCAGTCTTTCTGTTCCTGCTTTCACTTCTGATGGAATCTTATTGTTTGCCAGGATGTCGTTTAAGATTTCCTGTGCACCCGGAACGTGCGTTTCTTCTGTCAGTTTTGCCTGCACCAGCATCCGTGCATTTCCTTCGTCTTCTCCGACATCACCTGCTGTGAAATAATATTCCAGTGCAGAAGCCGGTCCTGTATAGAATACTTTTCCGCTCTCTTTGTCAAATGAAGCAATCTGACTGTTTTCTCCCATCAGAACTTCCGTTCTCTGCAGCTGTTGAGGTGTCAGTACCTCATTTAAATCTGTCCAGTACTTTTCACCGTCATATTTCCGTTTTAACTCGATCGTCTGCGGAGATAACTGTAAATCCAGAGCCTTTCCTGACTCTGTCCATGCCAGATGATTCTCTGCACAATACAATGTTTTCAGGTTTGAAACATCTCCAAACTGCAGCAGTGACAGGTTATTTCCGTTTCCATAAACACTTTCCGGCGCAGCACTGTCCATCTTAAGACTGGTAAGCTGGTTGTTGTTAAAATTTAAGTATGCAATATTTTCTTCTGCCCCGATCAGATTTGTGATCTGGTTGTTTTCCACACTGACCTGTTTTGCTGTTCCGAAACGGAACTCTCCGGATAACTGATTATTTCCTGCAAGAACCGTTTTTAATGCAGTTGCTTCATCCACGATCAGTTCTGTCAGACTGTTATTTGCTGCGTTAAATTCCTCCAATGCTCCCAGACCTGAGAGTGAGATCTGCTGCAGGTTGTTATTCTGACAATGAAGTGTTTTTAAATTTCCAAGTCCTTCTACGAGAAGGCTTTCCATTCCATTACTGTCTGCCTGAAGCACTTCAAGAGCCGCTGCCGGTCTTGCATCCAGTGTATGCAGCTGATTTCCATAACAGCTTAATGCACGCAGTGAAGTCAGGCCTGTCAGATCCAGATCTGTAAGATGATTATTTTCAATCCGTACTTCTTCCAGACTTCCAAGTCCTGTCACATGAAGCTCTGAAAATGTACTATTTTGAGCATACAGCTTTTTCAGACTGCTGCATCCTGTCACATCCAGCACGGAAGCCGGATTTCCGTTTACTTTCAAAATCTGCAGAGATGACAGATCTTTTACCGGTGTAAAATCCCCAATCGCATTTTGGCTGACATCCACGCGCTGCAAATTTCGGAAATTCTCCACACCTTTTAAATCGGTAATTCCTGCATTCGGCATTGCCAGTTCTTCCACTTCCATGCACTCTGCTTCCGACAGGCTTCCATTTCCATCTTTGTCACAGGTTCCTGCAAATGTCAGTATCACCTGATCCGGAAACTGTTCTGCAGAAAGTTCAATTTCTCCCACCGGTGCTGCTTCCGTCACTTCTTCATTCTCTGGTTCTGTCTCCGGCTGTTCAGGAGTTTCCGGTATCTGAGGTGTCTCATTTTCCGGTGTCTTATCCTCTGTTTCTTCTATTGTTTCTACAGCCTGTGCTTTGATCGTATACAAATCGCTGCTCATCGTTCCTAAAATCATTCCGGACATCAGCAGGTACGCAGTTAATTTCTTTATTTTCATCTTTTTCCCTCCTACTATCTACTGTGCCATAGTGACGAATTCTACTGTTTCTGAACGGAGAGATTCAATTCCTCTCTCATTTACTGCAGTTACATAAACCTGATATGTAGTAAGCGGGGTCAGCTCCTGAATCGTCTGATTCATTTCTTTTCCTTCCCATACCATCTTACCATTTGCATACACACGGTATGTACATCCCGGTTCTTCCGCAGCCCAGCTGATATTTGCAGAAGACGAAGATTTGCTGTCAATTCTCACGTCGCTTGGAGCTTTCGGTGTTTCCCAGTTGTCCTGACTCTGCGCTCCGATCAGGTAATACCAGGAACCTGTTCCATACTCTACCCCATCTTTTCTTGCTGCTGCCCGCAGAATTGTATTTTTCTCGACTGTAATCGGTCCTTCATATTTTTTAGCGGACTCAGAAACTTCTTTATTTTTCTCAAATGGCTGACTGCCGTCCAGAGTATAATAAATCTCTGCTCCTTCACCTGCTGTCAATGTCACCTGCTGTGCAGAATCATATTGTCCGGAAGCAACATCTGCGCTTACCTGAATATCCATTGCTGTAAAGGATACTTCTGCCGCTTCAGATTCATTGTCATATCTGTCCACAGCTTTTACCTGAACAGTATACTCGCTGCCAGCCTCCAACGGATCTAAGATCAGCGCAGTCTGTGTAACTTCACGGAAACCAACCTGTTCTCCGCCTTTACTCCAGCTTACTTTGTATTTTTCGACTCCTGTATTATCTACTGACGGAAGGAAACGAATTTCTGCTTCCGATGCCTTCGGAGATACGACTCTCAGATTGCCCGGCACAGTTGGTGCTTCTTCATCACCACATCCCCTGTTTCGCCCATTACTTCCAGTTCTACAACGTGGTTTGTATTTCCTTCTGTACTTCCGTTCATATATACGCGGATGTATCCCGCATCAAAATGTTCTCCATCTTTCGGCAATGGTGTTTTTGTGTCCGTATCTAACCAAGATACACCTTCACCATACACTTTCATGTTTTTTCCATCTTTTGTCTCGATGTATTCTTCTTTTTCGCCTTTTGGAAGTTTGTGTGTCTCTCCTTGTGTTCCACTTAAAGATGCCGGCCACTCTCTGTCTGCATCCCGATTTCCGTTCCAAAGCACCAACGTTTTAGTAGGATCAAAGGAACTGTCCGGTGACAGAAGTACGACGGTATCATGATATTTACGCGTTCCATTCCAATACCGATACAGGTTCACTTCCTCAACATGATGTAACCCACCAAGATCTACCTGCAGCCATTGTGCACCTCCGTTATTTCTGCCAGGATCTGAGTAGTTATCAGGATTCGTCTTATTTCCATCTACAGCATCGTCTCTTCTGGAAGCTTCACTTGCATCTTCTGAAAAGCTCACATTTTTGCCTCTTGCCAGATTGGTTCTCTCAGATTTGATCGGCTCATCTTCTATTTTCTGTGCATTCTCATCATATACAAACTCCAGACCTGTAATGGAAAGATCCACCCAGCCGTTTGTCTGGATCGTGATAACTGCTTTTCCTGTTTCTTCGTTAAATTCTACTTTTGGTTCTGTGTACTGCGGCTGTCCGTCTGTGTCCGGCTGCTGTCCCTTTACAACCTGCACTTTTGGTTCCTTCGCCAGTTTTGTCAGTTCAAATGTAGTGGTACGCAGCTCATTATCTTCCGGAGACAATTTTCCTTCCGGCGCATTTACCACATTGTACTCATCCATATATTTATATACTGATAATTTTCCATTAATTGTAGTCTGTCCCGGTGAAAAATCACCTGTCCACGTTAAGCCGAATTTATTATCAAAAATAATCTCATCTTTATTTACCCTGTAGTTATTCAGCGTGATATCCATCGCTGTTCCGTCTCCAGATTCATTCATGATCATAAATTCGTGAGGCTCCATCTCTACTTTCAGACGTGCGCTTTCTTCTTCCCCTTCCAGAGGTAAAATTGCATGCTGCTTTTCATTTGTATTAACTTTATTGTTGTAGAGATACCATGTGCCCTCCCATTTGTCAGCAAATGCATTTCCTACATATTCGATTGGATACAGATCTTTGAAATACTTTTGTTTTGCCTGTCCGGACAGATTCTTGTCTTTGACATCCAGTACATTCGGAGGGGTTACGCCCAGTTTGTCTGCTTCCTGAATCAGTTTTTTTGTTACTTCCGCTCTGGTTCCCCATGCCGGAATAACCGGAATAATGCCATA
>ERZ838827.1797-NODE-1797-length-14613-cov-2.753057_pt1 | contig 14613 bp, 15 predicted proteins | sample MGYA00519881_ERZ838827 | MGnify/ENA primary metagenome ERZ838827 (study PRJEB31850, sample SAMEA3708842) | human gut metagenome | biome: human gut; feature: human-associated habitat; material: faeces | place: China | collected 2014 ...
TAAGTGCCAATGTCGGAATTTTAAACTCATTCCGTTTGTGCAGCGCGCTTGATCTGAACCTTGATGTACGCGCCATGCTTGTAAACGATCGCTTTGATGGTGAGGGTGGCGGACGTTTCAATGAAGGCATGTTGTCGGCTACTGTCGGGCTGGCCTATAAGTTCAAGCCTCGTGGCTGGGATCGTAGTAAGACCATTTATCGTTACGACTACGGTGATTTGGAAAGTATGCGCCGTAAACTGAATGAAATGAGTGCAGAAAATGAACGTTTGAAGAAAGCCCTTGCTGAGGGTAACGTGCAGGATGCTCGGACTATCATAAAGAAGATTGCCGCAGCCAATCTTGTTACTTTCCCGATTAATAAGAGCAAACTGGATAACGAGGCCCGTGCCAATTTGGGTATGCTGGCGGAAATCATTAAATCAGGTGATCCGGAAGCGACATATACTATCACCGGTTATGCGGATGCGGGCACAGGCAGTAAGAAGGGTAACGAGAAATTGAGCAAGGAACGTGCACATGCCGTCTATGATTGCCTTGTTAAAGAGTTCGGTGTGAAAGAATCACAGCTTCGTATCGACTACAAGGGTGGTGTGGAGAATATGTTCTATAATGATCCGCGTTTGAGCCGTGCGGTTATTACCCGTAGTGAATAAAGTCTTTTAAATAGGGCCTGTCCAAAGCATAGGGACAGGCCATTATTCTTTATGTTCCCACCTATAAATAAATATAGCTGGGAAAACAATATGAAAGAAACTGTTTGTTATCACAGATACGTAATGTAATATTTTTGCTATGGATACTGAATCCGTGAACTAGCCTGTTAGTCCGTTTCAAGGACCGCTATGGTTGGTTTGGAAGTATTTTTGAGAGTTCAATTAAAGAATTGTAGAGACATTGAAGAGAGAAAAAATGAGACAATAGAGAAGGTGAAAAAACAGGTAACGGAATCGGGGTAAACTATTTTTATATCATAATCCAATTAGCCACAGCATATATTGTCCCGGTGATAGTGCCTGTTTTGTAATGATACTTAAGCGACATGGATAAGGTATGTTTCTATATGTCGGTAACTCCATTCCTTTGTTGTTATAAAAATAAGAAGCGGTATGATTTTATATAATAGTCTGTTAGCTAAAATTATTCTAAACAGGAAACGAAATAAGAGGGAACATTATTTCATGGTTTTCGGTTGTTGTTTTACCCGTTATAAATATCTGGAAATATGGGAGGACATGGAATTACGAATTCATGAACGTCAGTATTTTGAGTGTTTTTTATTGGCATTAATGCCTTCACTGGTACTATCGTTGCTTTTTTCGTGGTGGTTTATGTTGCTTGCACTATTCAGTTATCATTTACTTTACTGGGCAGAGAGATGGTTCGGACATCATTCCTCGTTTGACTGGGAAGCACTGGAATATTGTGGTGATACCCTTTATTTAAGGAAACGAAAATTCTGTGCCTGGATGAAATGGTATGGAAAAAGAACATTGCCACCCTCAGAATGGGAAGATTAAATACTGTAAATATAAAGATCACTGGCAATGCTATTGGTACATATCTAGTGTTTGTCAGTTGGTTGATTAATATGTAACAATAAACAAGCAACCCTTTACCCCATAATGGATTTTTACCACAGTTGAGGAATGTGATATTTCTGGCTGTACGCACTGAATCCACTATTGTTTGTTTTGTTTGTCGATTCTCTTCTTGTGTCAGGCGTGGCTGGGAAGAGAATCATTTTATTTCTGCTATGACTGAAAGAGTTACATTGTCTAATGACTTGCTACTTTCCGAAGTGGCGTTGATGTTGTCTGAAGGATGTACAGTAACCTTACTTGCCAAAGGCAGCAGTATGTTCCCATTTATAATCGGCGGATGCGACCGTGTTGTTTTACAAAAAACAGATTGTATTCAAGTGGGGGATATTGTATTGGCATATCTTACGGGAAGAAGTTATGTGTTACATCGTATATACCGGATAGCAGATGATGATATCATTCTTATGGGAGACGGTAATGTCAGTGAAATAGAAAGATGTCGGCGGGAAAATATTTGTGGTAAAGTACTGAGAATTATGCATTCTGGTAAGCATATAGAATGTTCTTCTTTGAAAGAACGCTGCAAAGTACGGATTTGGATGGCCTTACTTCCTTTCCGTAAATATATTTTAGGAGTATGCCGATACTGGTACAAATAAAACGGTCGGATAAGTTTATGATAGGCATATGAGAATAAAGGATAGTATTAAGTGGTTATGGAACGCTTCCGAAGGCTACCGCATACTAATTTTATGCAGAGGCATGATGGGAACATTATATGTGGGTATATCGCTCTTTTTCATATGGATATGCAAGTGCCTGATTGATATTGCAACTAAGGAGCCGGGTGATCATATGAATGTTCTTATTTATCTGATGGCAGCTTGCCTTATTTCCCGGTTATTGCTATCTGTGGCCGGTGTCCGTCTTGGTAATTATATAGAGATCCGTTTTCGTAATGGACTGCGTCATCAGCTTTTTAATCATTTGATGGAAAGCCGTTGGACCGGGCGCAAGAGATTCCATACCGGTGATATTCTTAACCGTTTGGAGGAGGATGTGGTAACCGTAACGGATATGCTGTCCCGAGGATTTCCGTCTATAATGGTCATAGTCAGCCAACTTATTGGAGCACTGTTTTTCCTTTCAAGGTTGGACTCACGGCTTGCCGGAGCGATACTTTTTATTATGTCAGGTGCATTGTTGCTTAGCAAAAGCTATATAAAAAAGATGCGCGGACTTTCCAGTGATATACGTTCTATGGACAGCCGGATACAAAGCCATATTCAGGAATATCTGCAACACTGCATACTGGTCCGTACATTGGGAAACACATTGCGTGCCGGTAATACATTGGCCTCATTGCAATTAAACTTACAGCATCAGGTAATGCGACGTACGGACTTCTCCCTTTTTTCCCGTATGGTAGTGCAAATAGGTTTTTCTGCAGGATATATGACAGCTTTCTTATGGGGAGTTTTTGGCTTACAAAATGGTACTGTAACTTTTGGTGTGATGGCTGCCTTTCTTCAACTTGTAGCACAAATACAAGGCCCGTTGGTGGAACTTAGTCGTCAGATACCGGCATTTATCCATCTTATCACTTCTTCGGAACGTCTTGCTGAAATCGCAGTTCTACCTTTGGAACAACAGGGAAAATCGATAATGTTGGATGGCATACCAGGTATTCGTGTGGAAAGTTTGGATTTTTCCTACTCCGATGGTGAGAAAAAGGTGTTGAATGGATTTACCCATAATTTTCTCCCGGGTAGTCTGACTGTTGTAATTGGAGAAACTGGTACAGGGAAAAGTACTTTTTTACGGTTGATTTTGGCTTTATTATCCCCGGACAGTGGTAGGATTGTATTTTATAACAAGAGAAAGGAAGTGGATGTCTCACCTCTTACCCGTTGTAATCTTTCTTATGTACCGCAAGGAAATACGCTTATTAGTGGAACAATCCGTGATAACTTGCTAATGGGTAACCCTAATGCTACAGACGAAGAACTATATGTTGCACTTCATACGGCGGTAGCGGATTTTGTATATACTTTGCCTGATGGTTTGAATACCCTTTGCGGCGAACAAGGAACAGGGCTTAGCGAAGGTCAGGCGCAGCGTATTGCGATAGCTCGTGGTCTGCTCCGCCCTGGTCGTATTTTATTGTTGGATGAACCGACTTCCGCATTGGATGAGAAGACGGAAAAAATATTATTAGAACGGCTTTCAGAACAAGTACGGAATAAGACGCTTATTCTGATTACCCATAGAGAAATGATTGCTCAGCTTTGTAGCTCTATGGTAAGAATGCATGGAGAATAATATATTTCTATGTTTTAATGATAGGCATTTGAGGTTCCCAATTGGTGATGTTATTTATGAAAATCATCTTAAATATATATCATGTTAGGCTATTTGAAATGAATTTGAAATCCGGTTCATTGACAAATAACAAATTAGGTATAAAAGGATAAAAAACGTGCTTCTTAATATCTCTAAGAATAAAAAGCAGAGAAGACTAACTATCTTCTCTCTTGCTTTAAAATATCAATCTCATCACTATCTTCTCCGGTTGTGCTGTGATCTTAACTCTCTTTACTTGATCCGCCCCAAGTAGTACAGCCGAATTTTTATAACACCCTATAAATTCTCTTTTCGGCATGAAAAACGTGTACCCGAAAGGAACTCCTCCCCAGTAATCCGGTATCCTGAAGCCATTAAAACTATGCCCAGTAATAATATTGGCGTCGATGTTATAGATCATTTTCGGATCATAATTCAGCCAATCTATTTCCCTCTCCCTGTATTTACGAAAAAATGTCAATTCCAATGTTTTCCCTGATACTTCTCTAAGCTTAAATCTGACTCCACCGGCATTAAAGACCTTATCCAGATCCGCCTGAACTAGTTTTTCAACTTCATTGACTCCTAGTGTACTCAGATCATACACCTTGCCCATTGTAAATATTTTCTTTTTCATGTTACTCCAGGTCTCTTTCAATTAATATTTTAACTTTCCCCGTTCCCCTAGTCTGTATATAGATGACACTCGATATCCCCAAAGTAGCCAGAGCATCATTATACCAGTTCCCAATCCACCGGACCGATACAAACAGGTTCTTGTCTTCGTCCGAATACAACTTATTATCCCTTCTTGCCTCTTCTATGATATCCTCCTCCTCTACATTCAATATGTCGGCTGCAATAAGAATGGACAGATATTTGGGATCGTCCGCTTGTGGTATCTCCTCTGAATAAGTATAAAGCAGATACAATGCATCCTCAAAACTACTGACTTTGTGCCTGCTCAAGTTACTGGTTTGTATCCTTGTATCGAGCATTAACTCTACTACGGAATACGGAAAGTATTCCTCATTGCCGGTATAGTCAGTTCGTTCTCACTGGTGAAACTTAGGATAGCGAGGTCCCGTAATGGCATCTGTGTTAATTTAGGCAGTACCGTTTTCCCGTCTGGGGTTATATAGTTCTCGCTGTCTATGTCTTTCACACGGTTATAATCACTCTCTTCTATTGTACCTTTATAAATTATCTTTTTCATGATCGTTTGGTTTAGTTTTTTGTGAATAAATGGTTAGTGTAATTCCGAACTCGTTTTGCAGATACCTGGTCAGCCCATCATATGCGTCAACCCTTTTTCGGTTACGTGGCATCATCCCCAGTGCTTCCTTCAGTGTGATCCGAACACAGAGTCCGGTTATAAAAGAGTTTCCGAATTTCTCCCTGAGTGCTGTAATATCCTGTTCGTACTTCTCGTTATGCCTGCTTCCCGTTTTTTCGCTAACATCAGGACCGGAAGCCTTCTTTCCAACCTGACGCTTCAGTGATTCCTCTGGAGGACCACCAAAGAATAAATTCATAATACTCCACATAGCAGATATGCTGTTTTTTTATCATTAGTTAGGAATTGGCGGGATCCTAAGAGCGTTTTGCCATTTTTGGGGCGGAAAAATAAAGAGTACCTTCCGCCATTGTATTCCCTTTACTTCTTGATATATGGTAATTCAAGTAGTAGGATACTTTTGGTTTCAGGTACTCTTTTTGTGTGAGTATTATTTCTTCATGGATAAGGCTATGGGGTGATTGGGGACGGAGGAGAAACTACACCCGAATACTTTATTCCCCTTTCAGCTTTTGATTCCTATAATTCCTACCGGATTTTTTTTTCAGGTATAACCTCATTCTGTCCTTTCCGAAGTCTCCTCTGTTGGCATTATAATTATTGATAACCATAGCTTCTATATCAGCTTTATCAATCCCAAGTAACCCAAATGTCCCGGTGAGATATGCCAATGCATTTTCATAGAGCACACCATACCTGCATAACCATTTAGCTCTTGACAGGATAGACTGATGCCTGTGACCGTCCTCATAAGATTCAGGATATTCCAGGCGCCACTTCTTATCTATGTAATTGATCAGTGTCTTGTCTTTCCATCGTGCCTGAAAACAATTATTCTGGATTATTTCTGTCGAGGTATGTGTGAAACAATTGCTTATGTAACCCTGATTATAGCTTTTCATAGGAGTTGCTCTCACTGACGGGGAATGTTCAAAATGATAAGGGGTAAGAGAATCCCGTTGCGGATTGATATAGATCTCCGGATCCGAACTTAAGAAAAATGTCCGGCTAAGATTACCGCATTTATCATCAAACTCTGGTATTCCTGGGTAGAGTTGTTCTCTAATACATCTGAAAAGTTCATTATGATACATAGGGTTTGTGTTATCATGAATCATTGCCACTTTTACTCCTGATCCACTCGGTGAAAACCAAAGTGCATAGATATGGAGACGGTCTGCCACAGCGATCAGGTTTCTCTTGAATTCTCCGGCATCAAGGTGGCTTTGGAAATGGTCAAAATCCAGAACCAACATATTGGAATATTCCCTGAGATTTTCCGGATCATCATTCCGGTAATCAAATACGCCAGAGGGAGCAATCATTGGTAACAACTTCTTCGCCTGCTTGTATTCTTCTTCTGTCGGCATAGATCTGACTCTTACTGTTTGCTGGAATAGTTCTTGATTATCCCTGATTATCCCCAGGACATAATCAAGGTTATAACGGATTTTACTTTTTGAATCATCCGCATTATTGTAGTAACTGACTGTTTTGTTAATCATCATATTTGTTTTTTTATTATTATTCTCTCTACATATAACCACTCTTTTTTATTGGAGGTGCTATGTTCAGTATTTATGGTAATAGACTGGAATAAAAGTAATATAGATACATAGCAAGATAAACAAGAGAGAGACCACTTCGTGCTCCTTCCTTAGTGATAAGAGAAGGAGAGATAAAATGTTTAAAGTTTTTTTCTGTATCACTTTGAGAGACAGCGTAGCGGTCTTTCTTATTTAATCTATAAAACTTGTATATCTATGATTTATCATATTTATTGCTTCTATCTATCAATTCTATTATTATTTATCTACCCCCTTTTTTTTACTCCTTATATAATTTAACTAGCCCATCGAAAAATAGGGGGTAACTTATAATGTTATTAATTTCTATCTACCAATTCTATTTTCAATTTTATTTATCAATTCTATTATTATTTCTATCTACCCGCTTTTTTTTACTTCTTATATAATTTAACTAGCCCATCGAAAAAAAGCGGGTAAGGTATAGTATGGTTTTAGAGAAGGAAGGGCAGACTAGAGCACCATACCCAATCCTTCTTTACCTACTCGATAAGTAAGGTTATTTTGATTTTTTCTAATATCCTTATCAGTTTATTGTATCTACGTCTTTCCCTTGCACTTCTCTTTATCCCCAAATTCTCCAGATAATCAAAGCTGACCTCTTTAGTGTATTCCCAGTTCATACCGATAGCATTCCTCATATCCTCATCATTCATAGCTAGTAGTACAATCTCATTCTTTAGGTTACTGCGGATATTCATGCTATCCAGCCTGTTTTTCCAGTCACATGATTCCCGGCTATGTGATGAACTGATTACTCTGTTCTCATTGAAGTACGCATACATTCTACTTATGAAATCATTCTTGAAGTCATCCGTATAATATACCGTATAAGTACCACCGTCATGTTTTCTTATGCCTATTCTTGTAATTAACTGACTAAAGAACCAGTCTTTCTGATTCTGTGTATCGGTAGTGGTTCCATAAGCCCGACGTATTCTGGCTGATTCTATATTCGGCAAGGTCCAGTCACCGCACATTACAATCTGGTCTATATCCCGGTAATTATTGGTACTCTTGTTATCTGAAGAACCATAATAGGTAACAGTGAACAGTTCCTTGGGGACACCCTTAAGCAGTAAAGCCTCACTGATCTGTTCTGCGTATTCTGATTTACCCGGACCGTCGTCACCCCCGTTGATATCTTTCCAGCATACGACCAGGGTAGCTTTGTTTATAAGCATGGCTATACGGCTGGTAAACTCGTCAAAACGTCGGGGATTGAGATTTCCTCTGAACAGTCCGAAGTCTATTTTCCGGAATTCAGTCACACAGTTATATTTCCGGTCCACATCAAGAAGCCTGAAGTTCCTGGAGTCCTTGAACAAAAGATCCCCTGCACCTTCGAAGATCAGTACATGCGTATTTATGTACACTCCCAGAGGGCACAAGTCAACGGGATAGAATGTGATGCCTGCCTTGTCACTGTCGGAGAGCATCCATGAATCATAATACTGCGGAATCAGGTTTAATGCCACATCACGCTTAATACGGTTAATCCGGTAAGACTGGTTGAAAAGATCATTCCTGGTATTCCTGATGAAATGGTCGTAATAAATCCCGATTTCTTCCGGTGACATACAAATGATATTGCCCGTATCATCGGTTTTACTGAATACTCCCAGTACTGTTTTATCAAATTCCACGAAAGGTCTGATAAAGGTGGGAGTCTCGTCAAACAGGATATACCGTCTAAGATCTGGCCTTACCATTAGTTTCCTGAAATCCCCGTCAAATGAATCTACGGGTACTTTTGGTTGGTAAATGAGGAAATAATTGATCAGGTCAGTCCAGAAACGTACATGTGTGATCAGGATAATCTTTTTATCCATAAGAATCTCGGGATTATCTTTGTATTGATTCAGAAAGGATGAACGCTCCTTATCACTGGATATGATCATAACGTCGCTTTCTCTCAATATATCACCATACCCCAATTCCCTGTTCACCAGGTTAGCCAGAATCCAGTCATACATCTTGCCCAGTTCGTCACGGGTATCAACACAATACAGAATCCCCGAGTTATATTTTTGTCGGATCAGGCTCTTTATGCTTTCAGTCTTACCGCTACCACAACCTGAGGAAATGATATAGCCTCCGTTATCATCCGGGATATCGATAACTCCCGTACTGAGTTTCATTCTGAATCCGTCACCAGTCGAATTGGGGATTATATTGAAAAGCTCTTTCATGCATCACCTCCTTCCTGCGTATCATCTATGACAATCCATTCGTCATGATATCTTTCTATCAGGAAATTTAGATAAGACTGTACGTCCTCTTCGTCAAAATAGCCTTCGTCGATATCCGGTGACATTTCTTCCCAAAGTTTAAAATCCTCTCTGATCTGTTCTATGAGTTCCGATTTCTTAATTACTATTGCATCCATCTGTGTATCTATTATTTTTGTGTTATTGCTGTATTTTTATCTGAACTACCCTTTGTTTTTTGTGAGTGGATATTCAGGGTTACTCCGAAAGTGCACAACAGGTATTTCTTTAATCCCTGGTATGCTTCAATCTTTGGATAATCCCTTTCACATATGCCTCGGAATTCTTTGAGAGACACATTAATGACCAACCCTTCATGTAGATCGTATTTCTCCTGTAACCTTTTGATATCCTCCCTGTATCTTCTGGGTATTCTCTGTGGAACTGTTTTTTCGCTGACATCAGGACAATCCCTTACCTGACGGTCTGATATAGAACTATCGTTCTTACCAGGCAATATTATATTTGTTTTCATACATATATCAAGCTTTCGAGGGATTTGAACGGCGAAACAGACTTTTTTGAAAGAAAGGGTAAAAGAGTAAACGGCCTGGCTTATTCCTAGGAGAGAGAGCAGAATCTCTTTTTATCCGGCTGTCCCGGGAAGGTGTCCCAGAAAATATGCACATTTTGGAACTTTATTCGTTTGATGTAAATAATGTAAAATAGTTGTTTGTGTATAATCTATTGATAATGTTTATAACTATACAAATGCTTACTATATTATGTCTGTAATTATGCTTGTTTTTGAATGGTAAAAAACATAATTTTGGAGGGTATTTTATATAAATTCCATACCTGAAATGCTGAAAAATGTGATATCCGGGACAGTGGGAGCGTCAGTTCCGGGACAAAGGGACAGTGGATAATTCAAGGGGGCTTAAGAAGCTTCAGATAAACAAAAAGACTGAAACTCATTATTGAATTCCAGTCTCCATGGTATTATTACGTAAAGTCTTACAGGATATGGCCTTTTTTATCAGGCAGCGTTATCGGGTAATTGTGCATTCTTAATAGCATCCGCGCTGGATTCTCCACTGTCCTTATGCTTTTGAACCACACGGTCAATAGCAGATTTTGACAGTTTCATATGATCTTTCCTGACGGACCTTCTTTTTTTATTCCTTTTTTTGCAATGATTTATATTTCGGAAAGAATCTTTTCAAGGTCTTAGGTGAAGTTCGCTTTGACTACAAATGACTTTACTTGAATGATAATATTTTAGATTAAATTTATTTATGAGAGTGTCATTCAAAGCAAAAATCGGAAAATGTTGTATTGTTGTATTTTTTTACTCTTGAATACACCGTTGCATTTCAACCTTTCTTTTTTCTAATCGCAATTAAACTTAATATAATAGACACTATTGACAATGCATATAACACCAGAATATTCCAGCCACTAATATCAATTTGGTTTAATAGCAATATGAATTCTTTTGTATAATCTGAAAAATTTATTCCCGATTTAGAAAGAAAGAATAAGAGAATAATAAACGAATATAAAGCCACTACAACTATCGCTCTTTTAAAGTATTCTTGAGCCATTGTCATATTATCAACTTTTCCATTGATCGTTATAGCGTTTTTTCTCATTTTATTAGCTATTTCAGCAATCAACTGCTTATAATAACTTTCATCTACACTATCAATAAGAAAATCCTCTATTGACATAGAATAATAATTTTTTCGTTCTAAAGCCTTTACGGAAAACCAAACCGTTCTTGACATATAGAGCGTTAAAACAAAAAGAAGAAATACTAAAATTGACACTGCTATATCAAAGTTGTTTTCTTTTACAAGAATAGAAGTAACCCCAAGAACAACAGATGTAACAACACTGATTGTTCCTATAAATAAAGACGCTTTGCCTTCAATGCCTTTTCTTCTTTCAGCTTCTTGATTATAACAATCAAGTGTATATTCAAGCGTTTTGGGTAAATGAGATTTATCGACTAATATTTCATCTCTATTTAACCTTTCAAATTCTTGTGGCTGCCCCTTTTCTAATAATGGCCAAAAGAATTCACGAATTTTCTTAAAAGTATTCATGTTCAAGCAAATTTACTATTTCATTTGAGATTTGATATTCCGTTTGTTTTTCTATCCATGCCCATTGTCCATTAGGATTTATTTCAAGAAAAATAAAATTACTATTTTTATCCAAAATAAAATCAATTGCCCCAAATCGAAGATTGAGCGTTTGGAGTAAAGAGATACATTGTTTCAAAACCTTATCAGGCAACTCTATTTTAGTATGTTTTAGAGGACATTCTCCTCTACGCCAATCAACCAATGTATCTACATTGCTTTGAGAATCAATCAATACAGCAAATGCTTTCTCTCCTACCATTGTTACCCTCACATCATATAACTTCTTAATGTGAGCTTGAAATAAATTCGGGGAGAACTCTATTTGTTCTTTTCGAGGTTTTTCTTTTAATTGGTTAGTAAATACGACTTTGGGAACATCCTTATCTGCAATAAGCCCTGATTTTATCGGTTTTACAATACAACTTGCATCATTCCTGTTATAAAATTCCAGCGAATCATTGTAGATATTAGTTACTATACTATCTGGGATAGAAAATCCGATTGCTTTTGCAAGTTCTAATTGATAAATTTTATTCTCAGCTTCTCTTATTGCATATATTGGACTTACCCAATATAAGTCTTTCAGTATTTTGTACAGTCCTTCTAAGGTATAATAAAATTCGTTTTTAAGAAATTGAATCTCACCACTACTTAAATCATTAGTATTTATGTTTGGAAGTTCTGGTCTTCTGAAGTAAACCGAAGTAAATTCTTTAAGGTTGAATTGATGACAAAGGATGGTATCAGTAAGTATGAAAAGATTTCTTTGAAAGTCAAAAGTTAAAAAACAACTTTTAGAAATCTCTTCAGTATTAAATCGATAAAAGAAAATCTTCCTTTCTCTTAGTCGTTTTACGATAAAGTCCGAAGTTAAATCGCTTTTATTAGTTATAATTAAAACTTTCGTCATCTCTTTCTTGCACTGTAAATGTTTTGGTTTTCAATTCCAAAAGAAGATTGGATTCGTCATCTCGTTCTTGAGCAATGTACTTTTTCATAGCAACTTTGGTTTTTGTTTGTAACTCTAACATATTGATGCTGTTATCATCATCACTCTCACTTACAGTTCTGGTTTTTGTTAGCAGGGATATGTCCTTATAGGTGGAATCAATAAATGCGATTTTTCTATCGTCAATAGAGATAATATTTAGGGATTCTGAAAAATCATACTGATAAACAGCCTGTATCTCTTCCCTTCTTTCTACTGCATAGTCTAATATAACCGATTTCATGAAGTCTTTTAATATAATTTTTTTTGCAAAAATAGGATTTTTAAACTGCTGAACAATAAAATTTGAGGGGAAATTTTGCTTGCATTGATAAAGTAACTATTTTAGTACATGGAAAATATAAATTAAATCGTATATTATGGTAGAATATTTTATTATAATTTGAATTAGAGGAGGGATCGGTGAAGCGAAATGATAAATATTCAATATATTTCAGGGTCTGAGTGAGGGATAGAGAAATTAAAGTTCCGACAGGAATTGATATTTAAAAAGAACGTTGGAGGATAGAAAGGAGGAGTCAACAGGTTTGATATGAAATCTGAAGATTTAGACTTTTACGTAAGTTTTACTTAAACAGTTGTCGTTTCCGCCTTCATGAGTTTACTTAGTTGCTCTCGGAATAAAAGCATTGTAAAAAGTAGATAAAGGCCTCAATCGGGCATAGATATAGATATGAAGAAAGAAAATGTTATTGAAAAAGGAATGGTGGCGATTAAAGGTATCACAGCAATGATACCTGTTCTAGGAGGTACTTTAACTTCTGTTTGGTCAGATATAGATGCAATTCAAGCTAAGCGAAAGCACGAACGGCTTGAAGAATTTTATCTTTCCTTAGAAATGGAAGTTCAAAAGATTAAAGAGCAAATTAATGAATCATACATCAATCAACCTGATTTTCTTGATGTGTTTGAACAAACTGCGAGGCATATTGTAAATGAACGTAAAGAAGAGAAACGAATTTTGTTTAGGAATATTTTGCTTAGTAGCATTACAGCAAAAGAATGCAGCTACGATAAAACGGAAAAATATTTAAGAATATTGGAACAAATGAATGGTTTGGAGTTACTAATTTTGCGCATTCTTCAAAATCCTTCAGAATTTAATCGGCAAAATGGAGAGAAAATAAAAGATCCCAATGCTCCAACACCTGGCTACAGAAACCTGATAATCTATACCAGAACTTATTTTTTCATAGAGATGTTGAGCGAATTATTAAATGCAGCCCAAGAAGATGTTGCCGAAAGTATATACTATCTTGAAAGTAATAGACTTATTGTTGATAATGTTTCATTATCAAAATTGCAAACCAACGGTCATCCCATTCGTACTTTAGAGGATAAATTGACTTCTAAAGGGAAAGATCTTATAGCATTCATTATTCGATAATTGCATAAGTAAAACAATTTGGGATTTTACGAAGAAATTAAAGATGTAATAAAAGTAATTTAGCAAATTGATAATATTGAGCTATATAGGTTACTCTTTGACTTAAGTGCTAATATCTTATCTCTCCATAGGAAAAGCATAGCTAAAAAAGTAGAGAGATATTGAGAGGCTGATCAAAAGGTTTAATGAATTATGTGACATTGAGTGGGAATCCACTAATGAAATAAAAAATGAAATGGCGGGGTAAGCTAGAGGCAAATACTCAGTGAGCGAAGCGAATGATGATAGCATAACTTCCCGAAGGGGAGGGCACTATAAAATATTTTGTGTAAATTGAAATACGGGATTCATATTAGAGTCTCGTATTTTTATTTTATACATTTGTAAAATGAAGAAGATTATGAAAGAAAAGAATCATGTAGTGCCAGATGAAGTATTAAGTAAGGAGTTCCTTAGCCAATTCAAAACAGAATCCAATGTGAGCAAGTTTCTTAAACAGTTACATGCCCAAGTATTGGAGAAGATGCTTGAAGGTGAAATGGACGCATATTTAGGCTATGAAAAGAATTCTATAGCCGGGAATAATACCAGTAATTCACGTAATGGCAGCTATCCGAAGAAAATCCAAACCGAACATGGGGAGGCTGTTATTTCCATTCCCCATGATCGTAACAGCCAGTTCGAACTGATTGCAATGCCCAAACACGAAAGCAGTGGACTTTCGATAGAAAAGCTTGTTATTTCCTTATATGCCAAAGGAATGAGTGTTTTCGATATAGAGGAAGAGATGTGTGAGATTTATGAAATAGAACTCTCTACATCAGCCATTTCCATCATTACAAACAAAGTAAACCAGGCCGTTCAGGAATGGCAGAACCGCCCTTTGGATCCGGTTTATCTGATAGTCTGGATGGACGGAATCGTCTTCAAAGTACGGGGATAACGGCAAGATCATAAACAAGACCGTTTATCTTTGTGTCGTCCTGAAGCAGAATGGCCTGAAAGAAGTTCTTGGCATGTGGGTTGGCAAATCGGACAGTTCTTCTTTCTGGATGGGTGTACTGACTGATTTAAAGGTACGTGG
>ERZ838827.1799-NODE-1799-length-14594-cov-2.571016_pt1 | contig 14594 bp, 10 predicted proteins | sample MGYA00519881_ERZ838827 | MGnify/ENA primary metagenome ERZ838827 (study PRJEB31850, sample SAMEA3708842) | human gut metagenome | biome: human gut; feature: human-associated habitat; material: faeces | place: China | collected 2014 ...
ATCAACGTCCTCGTCTTCGACACCGAAGTCTATTCCAACACCGGCGGCCAGTCTTCCAAGGCCACGCCCACCGGGGCTGTGGCGCAGTTCGCCGCCAACGGCAAGATGAACCGCAAGAAAGATCTGGGCCTCATGGCCATGAGCTACGGCAACGTGTACGTGGCGCAGATCGCCATGGGCGCCAGCCAGGAACAGACCCTCAAGGCCATCTCCGAAGCGGAAGCCTATCCCGGCCCTTCCCTCATCATCGCCTATTCCCCATGCCTGAACCACGGCATCAAGGGCGGCCTCGGCAACAGCCAGATGCAGGCCAAGCGTGCTGTGGAAGCCGGCTACTGGTCGCTGTACCATTATGATCCCCGCCGTATCGGACAGGGCGAGAATCCGTTCGTGCTCGATTCCAAGGAGCCTTCCAACGGCTTCAGGGAATTCCTGCTGTCCGAAGTGCGCTATTCCTCCCTCAAGCGCCAGTTCCCCGAACGTGCGGAGATGCTGTACGAAAAGGCCGAAGCAGATGCTAAAGCCCGCCGCAGCAACTACACGCGTCTCGCCAACAAGTAAGCAGGACGCATAATATCAGGAAGACGCTGGAGGAATTTCTCCGGCGTCTTTTTTCGCCCCAATCCGGCCGGGGCTCTTTGAGAATATTCGTCTAGGTGCTAGAGATCATTTCAAAACGTTTCTGAGCAGGAGCATGGCACAACCCTGCTGAGTAAAACCAAGGCACATCATGCAGAACCGTTCAAAAGGAGTCGCCAAACGACGAAAGTTGTTCAGCCAAGAGAAAAACCGTTCCACCTTCCAGCGATTCATAGACAGATCGCTATGAAAAGACCTTGGCCGCCTCCCTTCTTTGGGCTTTCTTTCGTTCAGGGATGCTATGCTGTATGCCTCACATGGGCAGATACTGGCGACACATGCGGCTGTCCCCCTTGCCTGCGCAAGCCCCCACGGACGTCAGCGCAAACAACCTATCCGGATGCTTCCCACAACCGCGATAGCGCGAGTAACATAGTGATATCGCCCGCCGGAAAGCATTCCGCCAGCGGCGAGGCGCGTTACTCGGTGACTTTCAAGGAAGCTGAAACGGATCTTCCGCCATAGGCATACGCGGCCTTCCGGCGCTGCACCGCCGCCCTTGATCCGCACGCCATTGCTGACGCCTGCCGAAACCTGCTTGAAGAAGCCGTGCACCTCCGTCCGTTCCTTCATGGCTGTTGGTATGGACGGCTTCGACAGGCTGTTGGAAAAACTCCAACCCCACCTTGCCGAGTTCCGGACCCAAGCCTGACGCCCCGGACACCGGGTATGCTTACATTTTTGTGAAACATACCGGCTCATCTTCCGGCATGTGTCCTTCGCCTCCGAAAAATTGATTGACAACCCAAACAGCTCGCGCGTATCTAACGCGGAGATACAGGAGCCATTCATGATCATTTCCGCCACGCTGCACACCCTCTTTTCCGCCGATGCCGAAGGGCATTTCGGTTTCTATTACTTTATGCGGAAAAGCGGCTCGCTCCGCGCCTGACGGTATGGATCAAGCGCAGAAGTGAAGGCCGCGGGCGAACAGTCCGCGGCTTTTTTATTACAAGAACGGAAAATGCCCGCCTCCCTTCCCAAAGGGAAGTGGCTTAGGCGAAAATGGCGGAACGTGCCGGAGAGAGCGAAGTGGCCGGGGGGAACGTCCCCCGCAGGACGGCGCAAAACCGGAAAACGGATTCGCGGGATTGTACAACAGGGGAACGCCCCGGCCAGTCACCGGGGCACCGCACAGACGAGGGGGAAACATGAACGGCAACGATGCAAAGGAACAGGCCGCCAACACGGCGCACGTGCACGCCGTGGAGCAGGCCGCGGCGCAAGCGCTGGTAGAGGAAAAAGAAAGCGAATCACGCTTCCGGCATTACGGTAAAGGCCCGTGGGCAGCGGCCATCTCCGCGCTGGCGGTGGTCTTCTCGTTGTTCCAAATGTACGCGTCCACCTTTTCGGCCTTCGACGCCATGACCCTGCGCTCGTGGCACATCATTTTCCTGTTGGTGCTCTCCTTCCTCATGTATCCGGCATGGAAGGGCGAACGCCGCAGCCGTACCCGCCCCACCCTGTTCGATGCCCTGTGTATCGCTGCGGGGCTGTTCTCGTTCGGCTATCTCATCCTCAATTATACGGAAATCACCTTGCGCGGCGGCTATTTCCTGCCCGTCGACTACTTCGTGGCCTCCGTCGGCGTGATCATCTGCTTTGAAATGGCCCGGCGCGTGGTCGGCAGCCTTGCGGCGCTGGCGGGCGTGTTTTTCCTCTACAACTTCGCCGGGGAATGGATTCCCGGCGCGTTCGGGCATACCGGGTTTTCGTGGGACCGTGTCGTCGAGCACATGTTCTGGGGCAGCCAAGGGCTCCTCGGCGTGGGCGTCGGCGTGTCCGCCACCTACATTTTCCTGTTCGTGCTCTTCGGAGCCTTCCTGAAATACAGCGGATTCAGCGATTTTATCAATGATCTCGCGCTCACCCTCGTAGGGCGCACGGCTGGCGGCCCCGCCAAGGTTTCCGTGGTGGCCAGCGCGCTCATGGGCATGATCAACGGCAGCGCCCTCGCCAACGTCGCCACTACCGGGGCGATCACCATCCCGCTCATGAAAAAGACCGGGTACAAGCCCGAATTCGCCGCCGCCGTCGAGGCAGTCGCCTCCACCGGGGGACAGTTCGCACCGCCCATCATGGGCGCGGTGGGCTTCATCATGGCCGAATTCCTCGGCGTCCCGTATACCAAGGTCATGCTCGCGGCGGCGATCCCGGCGTTCCTGTATTATCTCACGCTGCTCATGGCGGTGCACTTCGAGGCCCGCAAGCTCGGCCTCAAGGGGCTTTCCCCCGAGCACATCCCGGCGGCGGGCAAAGTCCTGCGCGAACGCGGGCATCTGTTCATCCCGCTGATCGTGCTGCTCTGGCTGATGTTCGACGGCTACACCCCCCTGTTCGCGGCGGCGGCTTCCATCTTCGCCACCGTCGGGGCTACATGGCTGCCTTCCCTCATCGGGCTGCTGCGGACGAAAACAGCCCGCACCTTCGCCTTCGTCCTGCTGCTTGCCGTCCTCGGAGGTCTGGCCCTCTCTGGGCTCCTCAGCCTTGGCGCGGCGATCCTCACGGCTCTGTGCGTGCTCGCTTCCGCGTGGTGTTCGGCTCGGTACCGCATGACTCCCCGCGTGGTGGTCCAAGCGCTCGACGAAGGCGCGCGCGGCGCGGTGGGCGTGGGCGCGGCCTGCGTGATCATCGGCACGGTATCCCTCACCGGACTCGGCCTGACCTTCGGGTACGAGGTACTCAAGTACGTGGGCGAAGGCCAGCTCTACCTCGGCGGCCTGTTCGTCATGATCATGAGCACCATCCTCGGCATGGGCGTGCCCGGCGTGGCGGCCTATGTCATCGTTGCGGCCGTGGCGGTCCCGGTGCTCACGGGCGTGGGCGTGATGCCGATGGCGGCGCACATGTTCTGCTTGTTCTACGCCTGCCTCTCCAACATCACGCCGCCGGTCGCCATGTCGTCCTATGTGGCGGCGGGCATTGCGCATTCGGATCAGACCCGCACGTCCCTCATTGCGGTAAAGCTCGGCCTGACCGGATTCATCCTGCCCTTCTTTTTCCTGAACAACCCACTCCTGCTGTACAGCTCGGCCAATCCGGCTCTGGCGACGCTGTGGGCGTTCGCCACGGCCTGTCTCGGGGTGAGCGCGCTGGCCGCCGGGTTGCAGGGCTGGCTGTTCGGGCCCTGTAATTCCGTCATGCGCGGCCTGCTGCTTGTGGCGGCCTTTCTCGCCATCGATCCCGGCCTCAAGACGGACCTTGCAGCGCTCGCCCTGTGCGCCGTGGCAGGTGTATGGAGTTGGAAGGAGAGAGGGAAGGGGTAGGGATTAGTGGGAATTGGAGGTGAGGCGGCGCGAAGGGAGTCCCTGTCGCCTCATGGAAAAGCTGGAATGAAAAAAACTGTCAGATGAAGGTGTAGGCGGGGATGGGAAAGTTATGGAAAGAGCCGGTTGGGAAGTCTTCCGTGCCGAGAGAAGCCGGAACTTTATGGATATCCCGATAACAAATGCAACATGCAAAACGAGGAGAACGTCATGAAAAAATGGTCCATGTTTTTGGCTGCTGCGGCGTGCGCGTGCGTATTGGCCTCGCCCCTTCAAGCTGCGGAGCGCAAGAAAGTGAATATCAGCTTTCCCACGGCGGCGACGACCGGGGCGTTGTACCCCCTCGGCGCGGGCATCGCCAATTTGTGGAATACCAAGCTTGGTTATGTGAACGCGCGGGTGCAGGCCTCCAACGGCGGCATTCAGAACCTCAACCTGCTCAAAGCCGGGAACGCGCAGGTTTCATTCGCCGTGTCGAGCATTACCTATGAGGCGCTCAACGGCGAACGCGGGTTCAAGGACCGCGCCTACAAGGACGTCCGCGTATTGGCGGGCCTGTACTATAACCCGAACCAGGTCGTGGCCCGTACCGACAGCGGCGTGGCTTCGCTGGCGGACTTCAAGGGCAAAAGTTTCGCGCCGGGCGCGGCGGGCGGTACGACCGAAGTGGAATCCCGCATCCACTTCACCGAAACGGGGCTCAAGTATCCCGACGACATCAAAGCCCATTTCGTGGGCTTCACCGAATCCATCGACCTGATGCGCAACAAGCAGCTTGACGGCGTATGGATCATGGCCGGGATGCCCACCGCCGCCGTCACGGAAATGTGCTCCACCGCCAACGGCAAGCTCGTGGGCATGGACGACGAGCTGATCGCCAAGGTACAGGCGAAGTATCCGTGGTATTCCAAATTCACCATTCCGGCGGGAACCTATGACGGGCAGACCGAACCCGTCCAGACCACGGCCGTCAAGATGCTTCTCCTCACCGATGCTTCCATGCCCGACGATGTGGTGTATGATCTTGCCAAAACCTTCTGGGAAAACCTTGATTCTCTCGGCAAGGCCCATGCCGTCATGAAAACCGTCACCAAGGAAATGGCCGTCAGCGATCTTTCCGGCATCCCGCTCCATCCCGGCGCTGAAAAGTACTACCGCGAAATCGGGTTGCTGAAATAAAACTCCCATCCGCGTTTTCCGGGAGGTATCTTCCGTATCCGCACCATCCCCGTTCTTCGCACACCAACACGAAATGGGGCCTCCAAACGGATAGAAGCAACCACCGAAGGCTACAAAAAACATGGAAAGGAAGGCTCCACCGTGTTCCCTGCATGAGCGGAAACGCGGAAATAAGGAAGAAAACCTTTCCTCCAATAAGAGAGGCACCCGATCCGAGGGATCGGGTGCCTCTCTTATTGCTCTTTCCAACGACTTTCCTCATATCCCCTCAATGTTCGCCAACGCCAAAACGTTCAACGCCCTGCCTCAACACGAGAAATCAAGGGAAAAAACCATCAGGAGATTCAATAAAAGGGGAAGAGTTTAGAGGGATGAGGGGGGTCCGGGGGAGGGGGAAGGGAACCTTTTTAAAGGTTCCCTTCCCCCTCCCCCGCTTCTCTCTTCGTTACGCCCCGCGCGCGGCAAGCTCACGCTTAAGGGCGCGGGCGAGCTGATCAGGACAGGACGTGGGCTTGCTGCCGCACTGGATCCCTTCAAGCCGGGAAATGACGGCTTCGGCGGGAAGCCCTTCAGCAAGGCGGGCGACGGCTTCAAGGTTGCCGGGGCAACCGCCCGCGAAACGGATGCCGTCACGCGGCCGTCATCGGTGATATCATACTGGAGCGCGCTGGAACACACGCCCATAAGTGGAGCAATAGCCATGAAAACAAATCCTTATACAATCAAAATGTGACCAGAAAACGCGGAACCGCGGGTCCCGCAATCCCGATATCCCGAACCGGGAAACCCCGCAACAAAAGACCATCCCGCAAAACGCCGGGACAAGGGCCTTAGCTGCGGAAAAGATCGGAGAGCGTGTTAATCGTCATCGCGGTCATCGTCGCGGCGATCATCCTGGGAACGGGAGTTCCTTGGCATACGCAACGGATTGGAATCCCGGCCGATTTCCCCGCCATTCCAGCGGAAGCCGTATTGCCGCGGCTGCACGATGCGCCCAAACGAATGCCCGACACTGTCCACGGACTTGACCAGGTCGTCAAGGTTCTCCAGCGCTTCTGAAGCATCTTCCAGCGGTTCTGCGGCATGAGCCGGATACGCGTACAGAACGCCGAGGACGGCCAGAGCGGGAAGCCATTTTACAAACACGGTAAACTCCTTGTTCGGTTGCACGGCACAGAGAGCGCCGGTCAGCAGCATACTCCAAAACGGGCCGGGGGAAAACAGGGCGGAAAAGAAAGCTGCTTTATCAACAAGAACACTATGATAGCGTCGAAAGGGAAGGGTACGTGCGGGAACTTTGCGGCATGAGGCGGGACATGCCGGGGGCGAAGGCGGGCAAGCCCCTTCTGTGAAAGCAGTCGGCGCAATGGGCAAATGCGGATATTGCGCCCAAGAACGCAACATTGCGTAACAGCCCCAAATTGGTGCTGGAACACGGAAAACCCACCCAATAGCACCCTTGACCCAAAATCGATTTTGCGGGAACACGGAATGGGCGTTTTTACGCATGACATGATACGAGGTGCGATATGGCTCATCATTATTCCAATTCCCTTTATGACCGCCTTGCGGATCGGCTGAACCAGTTCCCGCAGGGCGCGCCGCTTTCCGACAGCCTCTTTGCCATTCTGAAAATCCTCTTTTCCGAAAAAGAAGCCGGGCTGGTGGCGCAGCTGCCCATCAAACCCTTCACCGTAGACCGCGCCGCCGCAATCTGGAAGCTCGACAAGGCCACCGCCCAGAATATGCTGGAAGACCTCGCGGGACGGGCCATGCTGCTCGACATGGAGCAAAACGGCCAGCAGATGTTCTGCTTGCCCCCGCCGATGGCCGGGTTCTTTGAATTTTCCATGATGCGCGTGCGCGGCGATGTCAACCAAAAAGCGCTGGCGGAACTGTATTACCAGTATCTCAACGTCGAAGAGGATTTCGTCAAGGCGCTGTTCGTCGAGAACGGGACGCCGCTTGGCCGCATCTTCGTACAGGAAGCCGCGCTCCCGCAGGACGGCAAGCTCGAGGTCCTCGATTACGAGCGCGCTTCACACATCATCAAGACGGCCTCGCACATCGGCGTCAGCATGTGCTACTGCCGCCATAAAATGCAGCATCTCGGGCGGGCGTGTGATGCCCCAATGGACATCTGCATGACCTTCAACACCTCGGCCCGCTCGCTCATCAAATACGGCCACGCCCGGCAGGTGGACGCCGCCGAGTGCCTTGATCTGCTCGCCGTGGCGCAGGGGCACAACCTCGTCCAGTTTGGCGAAAACGCCCGTGAAGGCGTGAACTTCATCTGCAACTGCTGCGGGTGCTGTTGCGAGGCACTGCTGGCGATCAAGCGGTTCGCCATCGCCCGGACCATCCATTCCAACTTCATCGCCCGCGCCGGGAACGATTGCCGGGGGTGCGGCAAGTGTGAAAAGGTCTGTCCGGTCAATGCGATCCACATGGAAGACGGTCCGGCCGGCAAGCGCTTCGCTTTCGTCGATCCCGAGCGCTGCATCGGGTGCGGCGTGTGCGTGCGTTCCTGTGCCTTCGGCCAGCTTACGCTCGAAGCCCGGCCCGAACGCGCCATCACCCCCCTCAATACCGTGAACCGCGTGGTCGCCATGGCCGCCGAACGGGGCATGATCAAGGAACTTCTCGAAGACAACGACGCGATGGGCAATCATCGGATCATGGCGGCGGTCATCGGGGCGATCATGAAGCTTCCCGGCGCGCCGAGGGCGCTCGCCGTGGCGCAGCTCAAATCCCGCTATCTGGAAAACCTCATCGGCAAAATGGGATGACGGAAGCGAAAGCCCCAAAAGGCCAGCTAGCGATGGTTCGCAAAGCATCGCCCGCTGGCCTTTTCTTTTTCCTGGTTGCACGCGGCATCGGGAGTACCGCGCAAGCCTTGGACGCGGGATGGCCCCGCTCCCCCGCACGGCGCGGCTTTTCCGGCAACCCCGATACACTTTGTTACATTCCGCTGCATTCGGCACATCCTCATGAAACATTCCACGGGTAGTTTCGCTTCCACAGGGCAACGAGCCCTAAAGGAGCAACTACCATGTTGAAGCATACATCTTTGATCGTCGCCGGGGCTCTCGTCCTCGGAATGGGGATTTCCACCGCCTCTTTCGCTGAAATGCCTTCTCTGGACAGCCAGTCCTACACGTGGCCCGGTTCCACCATCAACACCAGCAGCGATACCGACAAGATCGCGCCCGATCCGAAGACCGGCAAGCGGCCCGGAATCCTTGACTGGGAGGGCATGGGTGCCGATGTGTCGAGGCATCCCGACAAGCCCGGCCATGATCCCAAGAACTGCGGCATCTGCCAGTAGCCCTTTCCGGGGGAAAATGCCGTCCTCCGGGAAAGTTCCCCGCGTCCCCTCGGTCGTAACGGGCCATCCTCAAGGGGGCGCTGAGGAACCCCTCACCTCCGGACGGGCCGAAGACAAGGCATCTCCGGTTCCGTCCAAGAGGAATCTTTCTTTTTGCCTGCAAATGGAGCATGATCGGATTGCCCCGGACAGGGCCATCCGGCGACACGGCCACCGTTGGCGGATCGGAAGGCCCGGCGGGATGGGAGGTAAACCGTGCCAGACCAAACACGCCTTCTCGTCGTTGACGACGACGCGGACATCCGTGAACTGCTCTCCGCCTACCTCGCCCGTTACGACATGACCGTCGAAACCGCGGCGGACGGCGCGGGGCTTTTCGAAAAGCTCGATCATGCCCACTTCGATCTCATCATTCTCGACATCATGCTCCCCGGCGAAGACGGCCTCAGCCTGTGCCGCCGCCTTCGGGGAACCTCGGCGATCCCGGTCATTTTCCTGACCTCGCTGGACAGCTCCACGGATCGGGTCGTCGGGCTTGAACTCGGCGCGGACGACTATGTGGTCAAACCGTTCGATCCCCGCGAACTGCTCGCCCGCATCCGCACGGTCCTCCGCCGCGCTTCCGACAAGGGGCAGGCCGCGGCGCAGTCAGATATACGCCGTTTCGCCGGATGGACCCTCAACGTCCGCTCCCGCGAGCTTTCGCAGGGTGACGAGCGGATTGCCCTCAGCGACGCGATGTACCGGCTGCTGCTCGTGTTCCTTGACGAGCCGTTCGCCGTATTGAGCCGCGAGTATCTGTTGCGGCAAACGCAGGGGCGCGACGCCGACGTATTCGATCGCAGCGTCGACATACAGGTGAGCCGACTGCGCGGGGTGCTCAAGGATACGGGCACGTCCAAAATCATCAAGACCGTACGCGGCGGCGGGTACATGCTTTCCGTCGACGTGGAGCACGACGCGTGAACCTTGACCGCCTGCTTCCGAAAACCTCCTTCGGACGCTTTTTCCTGATCAACGTGATCAGCCTCGCGCTGTTCTGGCTGCTCATCCAGCCCATGGCCAACTACTGGCGCAACCAGGCCCTGTTCCGCATGGTGGCCTCGAACGAAAGCCGCCTCTTCCTCACCCATATCCGCCTGCTGGACAAACTGCCCACGATTGCCGAGCGCAACGGGCTGTTCAATCCGAATGACGACGTATTCTCGATCCGGGTTTCGCACTTGCCGCCGGATATGCCGCGGGACGGCTCGAACTGCTCGCAGAGCCTGCGGAGACGCCTCGAGCGGGCATTCAAGCAGGAAAACATCCGGTATACGGACCTCCTGACCCGGATCGTGGTGTCACATGCACCGATCACGGTCATGGGCAGTGAAGAAAAGTACAGCGATCTCGAAACGTTTTTGACGCACCACTATATGCAGGCCGAAATCGCCCTGCGCAGGCCCGACGGGATCTGGATTTACGCCAAGCACCAGATAGAAATCATGCCGCAAAACCGGCTGTGGCTGAATACGGCGGCGCTGGCGATAGAATTCCTTCTGGTCATGAGCGGGGTGGCCTTGGCGCTGAACTGGCTGCTGCGGCCCTTGCGCAAGCTGGTGGCGGCAACCGACCGCTTCGGCAGGACGCAGGAGATCACGCCGCTGCGGACGGATTCCGGGCCCGTGGAAGTACGCGAGGCCGCATCCGCGTTCAACAGGATGTTTTCGAGTATTCAGCGATCATTCGAGGAACGGGAACGCTTCCTGACGTCGTTTTCGCATGACCTGCGCACCCCGTTGACCCGGCTGCGGTTGCGGCTCGAACAGGTGGCACAGGACGATCTGCGGGAAAAGCTGTGCGCCGACGTGGACGATTTGACCGATACGCTGAACCGTACGATTACGTTTTTGCGGAGCGCACGGAGTATTGAAGACGTCCGGCGGCCGATTGCGGTGATGCCGCTGCTGGAAGCTCTGGTGGAGGACAGGCAGGGCATTGGGGAGCAGGTAACGCTGAACGGGAACACGGCCGCCGTGCTTTTAAGCTGGAACCGGTTGCGGAGCGCCTTTGAAAATGTCGTGGACAACGCGCTGCGCTATGGGGATTGCGCCGACATTGAGGTCCACCACGAAAGAGACTCCGAAGGCAGGGAGTGGCTGTACATCGACTTCCGGGACAACGGGCCGGGCATCCCCGAAGAAAAGCTTGAATTCGTATTGGAGCCGTATGTGCGACTGGAGACATCGCGTAACCGGAAAACAGGCGGGCATGGGCTTGGGTTGTCCATCGTGCGCAACCTCGTGGAAGCGAGCGGAGGCAGGGTGCTCCTCATGAACCGCCCGGAAGGGGGGCTTCTGGTCAGGATGCTGTTCCCGCTCTAGCCACGCCGGGCGCCCTTCATGGGTGAACCCGCGGGAAAAACCAAGGACATTGGCCCCATATTCGGCCTTCCGGCCGTCTTTTGCCTGCTTTCATAAAAAAACACGGCCAGCCAAATTTTTTGGTGGGCTTTTTCTTTTTCAGGCACAAAAAAACGATATGCAACGAAAATAGCCCTGTTCGCTCAAAAGTTTCTAGACCTTTCCGGCAATCGGGCCTACTCTAAAAAGGAGTCTATCCTATCTCAACATCAACCGCCTTTACCCATGCCAGACACCACCGCTTACAATTTAAGCAGGACAGGCACCATCTCTTCTTTGTTTTTTAAAAACTTGTGGGTGCTCTTTTCCGCTATCTTCGTCGTCAGTCTGATCGGGACTCTGTTCACGACGTATTTGTTCATGAAAAGCACCGCGGTGGAATCCACACGCTTCCTTGCCGACGATCTGACTTCCCAGCTGAACACGGTCTATTCACTGCTCGAAGGCATGAGCGAGCAGCCGCTGATCAAAGATACTTCCATCCCCGTGCAGGAACGCGCCGCATCCATGAAAACGTATGCGGACGCTTTCGGCTTCTGGATGATCGGCGTCGTCGATCCCGACGGGACCATTTCGAGCACCTTGCGGCCCAAAACCGGCAAGGTGCAGCGCGGCTACATCCCCCGCATCATGGCTTCTGGAAAACGGGAAATCAGCGATCCGTTCCCCGCCGGGGCCACCGGGGACATGACCTACAGCCAGTTTATGCCCATCAAGAAAGACGGCAAGGTCGTCAGCATCTGTTTCGTCACCACGCCCCTTTCCCTGCTCAGTGAACGCGTTACCCGCCGCGACCATACGGGAAACGGCTACTACCTGATGCTCAGCAGCACCGGTTCCCTCATCGCGCATCCCAATCCCACAATGAGCCTTACGCACATCAGGGATCTCGTCGCGGGCGAACGGTTCCTCTACGGCAGCAGCCGGGAAACCTTCCTCCGCGACATCAAAAGCGATCAGCCGGGGACGTTCATCAGCATTTTTAGGAATACGCTCTACTTCACGGCGTTCATGAACATACCCGAAACAGGCTGGACGCTCATCCACCGGGTCAAAATCCTGCCGACGGTCAAGTATATGCTGCTGGCCTTTTTCACACAGACGCTGCTGTACACCCTGCTGTTCGTGGTGCTCTATCGCTACGGGCGTACCGCCATTTCGCAGGAACTCAGGCCGGTGGACAACATCCTGCGGCAAGTCGAAGAGCTGAACAGAAGCGTCAATGCCGCCGACAGCATCACGGAAGAGGATGTGTTCAACATCATCAACATCAGCCGCAAAGGGTTGTACGACGCCCTTACCGGGCTGCCTACGCGCAACCTCTTCCGCCAGCGGGTCAACGACACCATCGAAAAGATGCCGGGCAGGCTATTCGGGGTCTTCATCCTCGACATGGACAACCTTAAGGCCATCAACGACCATCTCGGGCATGAGGCGGGCGATAAGGCCATCCGGAGCTTCGCCTCGACCCTCAAAGAATTCACGGAACGCCACTTCGGGCTGGCCTGCCGTTACGGGGGCGACGAATTCGTCCTGCTCATCCCGCTGGACACACCTTCCGATGCTTCCGCCCTAGCCCGGGAACTCCTCGAAACCCAGCACGGGAGCATCGTCGGGAACGATGTGGTTTATGCCTACGGTACGAGCATCGGGGTCAGTTTCTACCCGCTTTCCGGCACATTCGACGAAGCCCTCCACATGGCGGACACGGCTTTGTACTCCTCCAAACGGAGCGGCAAGGGAACGTTCACCTGCCTTCCCTCCCATGCGGAATGGCTTTAATCCCTTCCCTAGCCGGAATCGCCGCTTTCCCGTCCCGAAAGGCATCCTGCACAGCTTCCTGAAAAAATCCGGCGTCCGCACGCGCCTGCAAAGGGAATCCTCACTCCGTGGCCTGCCTCCGCGATGAGTGGTTTTGCCCGCTCCAGAGATCGAAGGCCCCATATGCCTTCGGACACGGGAAAAGCCCCCGCCTTCGGCGGCGCTGGGCGGGGACGGCTCCCGATGGGAAAGCTTCGCGGGCACAGTCCCGTGTGGTGGAAAACGCCTCGGGCCGCCGGGCCATCCGAAAGCGCCGCCTCAACCCGCTCCGAGGGAAAAGGGCCGAAGGCGGGCCAGTTCCTCACGCAACCGCCCGTTTTCCTGCAACAGCTTACGGTTTTCGGCGTAGAGTTGACGGTTTTCTACGGAAAGCTCCCGGCGCTCGGTGCGTTCCTCATCCAATTCCTTCAGCACCAGAGGGCACTGGCGGCAGCCACATCCTGAAGAAGGATATTCCTTTGATTGTTCGCGCATTACACCGCGCCCGAACAGCAACCACTCGGGAGAGACATCAAAAATGGTACATACATTAATGATAAACGCCAAATCTGGCATATTGGCGCCCCGTTCGTACCTCCCAAGCGTGGTGAGCGGCGTCCGCAGACGTGTGGCAAATTCGCTCTGTGTCATGGCGCCCCGTACGGCCTTCAGCCGTTCCTGCAATGATTCCATAGGCAGCGTGCATCCAAAGCCCGCAGCCCCTCTGCTTTTCTCCGGCAGGGCGCACCATCGGATCGTCGTTTCCGGATCCGGCCGGAAAATTCCATTTTTGATTGACAATAATCCAAAAATGGTTAATAAAGGGCGTGGGCGGTTGAGAAATGATGTGACAACAGAACTCTACCGAACCCCTACCAAATGATCAACGTACACCCCAAGGAGTGTGGCCGAACAGGACCCTCTCTTCTCCGCCTCAACAGTCTCCCCAACAGCGCCTGTACCCTTTCCGGGCAAGCGCGGCATGTTGTGCCTCCAGGTGTGTCGGCAATACATGAATATATATACAACCTATTCTGTATTTGCTCTTTAGCGCGGAGCATGTTAATTCCTGTCTGTCATGAAGAGACACACCTGTAAGGACGTTCAATGACAAGGCAAGTTCAGAATCCGTTGACTTGCGCCTCTCCTTCGGACGAGGTTTCTGAGGTTGCAGCCTCCTCCCAACGGCGTGATACAGCCCTGCAAAGGACCGCATCTTCACTTAATCTCTACAAGATCATTGGGGATAGCTCATCCGAAATCGTCTGGGAACAGGCCTCCGCGCCGAATGCAGACTGTATTTTTTCCGGTGATCCCCGCTTTGCCTGCGCCAACAAGTGCCTCACCGTCGAAGAAGCTTACGAAACGGTTCACCCCGACGATCAGCCGCTGCTCCGTTCCGACATTGATTCGCTCCATTCCGGAGAGCAAGACTCTTTTTCGCGCCGTATCCGCGCCCTTGGCTGCGACGGGAGCTGGATTCCCGTGGATGTCTGCGCCCGGAGCCTGCGCGACAACAATAGGACGCCCCTTTACCTTATCGGCGGCTTTAAGGGCATCTCCAACCTTCCTCCCGTCTCCTCCGCTATCGCGTCATCCCGCGATCCCCTCATATCCGACATTATCTGGGAACGTTTCGTTTCCGGGGGCGGCTTCGCCATTTCCGACGGTGTGGAACGGTTCCTCGGCCATCCGCGCTACCACTTCAGGAGCGTGGAGGACCTTGTCTGCCTGCTTCACCCCAGTGATCTTGCCATCGTCCACGAACGCATGGAAGCCGTGAGCAGCCTGACCGGCTGCGACTGCCTCTCCGTCCGGATGCGCCATAATGACGGCACATGGCGGCAAGTCGAGGCTCGGGTGGTCGTCTTGCGCGGCCGGGCCGGTGAAGACAGGATCATCGGCGCACTCAAGGACATCACCCCCAAGGCCGTGCGGGATCTCCCGTCGCTCCAGCCCGCGCAGATTTCATCCTTG
>ERZ838827.1807-NODE-1807-length-14559-cov-8.390099_pt1 | contig 14559 bp, 8 predicted proteins | sample MGYA00519881_ERZ838827 | MGnify/ENA primary metagenome ERZ838827 (study PRJEB31850, sample SAMEA3708842) | human gut metagenome | biome: human gut; feature: human-associated habitat; material: faeces | place: China | collected 2014 ...
TGCAAAGTTGCAGTTGTAGTGCGGCACTGTCCGCCAGGTGAAAAGTCACCTGACGTCCCTGCTGCGTAAAAGAGGTACATATACTTTTTGCGTTTTCTGCCCAGACCAACGCCGGAAACATCAGACACAACATCCACACCCCAAACTTATATCTAATCTTCATACCTATCGTTTTAGTTATTCCGTTGCAACTGCCTTATTCAGCTACAATCATTGTCCAGTATTTCAAGGCAGGCAGTGTGAAGGAGACTACCCCGTTCTCCTGCGTAAATGCCAGTTCCTGCAAAGCTCCTCCGTGTACGTCCGGCGATGCCACCCACAATTTATTCACTTTGGCGGGCAGGTTCATCTGCAAGGCCGCTTTCGTGATCAGGGCAGGTTCGGGCATGGTGCCGTCCACGTCCCGCCAGCTAAGGCTGTTCGCCTGCGAGAAGTTAAGCAGATGCACTACTTGCTTGCCGTCTACCTGCTTGGCGTAGGTAGTGACCGACCCCAACTTTGGAGGCCATACGTTGAGTTTCATTTCTCCGTTGGTACATAGCGATGCTGTTCTCCGTTCCGCCATCGCGGAGCAGGTTCTGATAAGACGTGAGGAAGTCGTAGTAGTGAACCATTGCCGTTTTCAGTTCCTCGCTCATCGTCAGGTTGTCGTTCGGGAAATATTCTTTGCACAGCATATGATCACCACCCAGTTCGAGATGCGAGCCACCCAAAGCGAACATCACCGCATCCGTCAGCAGGATGCCCGCTGTATTGAACTCTCCCCGATGATCCGCCTTATTATAGTTCATATAGGCAGCGAAAACCGTATTCAGCTGATTATTGCCATACACTCCGTTTTCATACAGGACGGCTTTCAGATGGGTAAAGTCCGCCTCATCCGCCCACATCTCATTATAGAAGAAATCTACTTTACCGGTTTCTCCGATCTGACGGGCACCGTAGCGGCTTACGGCATTCATCACCAGACTCTTGTCGGGATGCGCCTGCTTCATGGCTTCGATAAAAGAAGCATATCCTTCGCGGAGGTTGACCGGTGTACCGTTGTAGTTGTAAAGCGTTCCCCGCTTGCCCAACTGGTCGATCTGATAGCCGTCGAAGGCGAAGTTCGCATACACGTCGTCATTCCGTTCCGCCATATATTGCTGCCATTCCTTGTCGGAAGGATCTACCAGATAGATATTGCTCTTCCATCCGCTTGGCAGGTCGTGACTGTCTTTCGTGGTATGCGAAGCGTCCTTAAACAGATACCATTCTTCTTTCACCCCGTCGGAAGCCGCATCCTTCAATGCCCCGAAACAAAGATTATAGAACATGGACTTCATTCCAAAATGTTGTTGTGCCTTGATATAATTCTTCACAGAGCTTGTATGGACAGGGCGGTTCGCAATGTCGAGATATTCCTCGTCCAACTGCGTGCGTGTGCCGCCCAGCGGCCAATGATGTTTATTGTGCCAGTCCTGAAACTGTACCCAGTTGATGTGATGGCGGTTCAGATAGGCCATCTCTTCCAGTGTTTTCTCTTCTGTCTTGACTCCGTCGAAATCTGCCACGAAGCCATATCGGGGGAAACGTGCCGGATGGCTGGATACATCTACCGCAATCGTACCGACGATGACATCCGTACCGTTTTCCTGCCGGTAAAGTTCTGCCATGTATCCTTTGAAATCGGTGGAAGGAGCCTTCCATGTCCAGTTCGTACCGCTGACCGGTTCTTCTCCGACTATTTCTCCCAAAAGGCGATAGCGTACCTTTGTTCCGGCAGGCAAGGCATCGGCGGCAGTGAAAGTCACTGTCTCGTTCGGTTTATAAAAAGCCTTGTCAGTTGTCAGTTCCACGCATAAGTCCGATGTCACCGGAGTTACTTCGGTCACACTGCCCGACGCTCCTCCGTTCTGTGGGTTCGATTCATGATCGTCGCTGCAAGACAGACACAGGAAGGCAGCCACCAAATATATTATCTTCTTCATCTTGAATACTTGTTTATTGTTTTACAATCGAAATCGTTTCTTTCAACTGGTCAATCGTAATCCGATACGAGCCAGCTTCCTGAATATTCCATTTATTGTCCAGACTGCCGAGGTCTGTATCCGGATACATATTCTTCAGTTCCGCATCCGTTTTACTGGTAAATAAGGCTGTCTCCACTTCACCGGTCGGTGCCTTTCCGCTCTTGTCCGCCATCAGCCAGTCTCCGTTCCAGTCGGACTGCTTGTCGCAGGAAATCTTCATCTCCCCTGTATTCAGTGTACCGCTCCAGGTAAAGATGTAAGGGCTGTCGGCACTTTTAGCCATCGGGGTGGCGTTGTCGATGCTCCATCCGTTCGGAGTGGCATCGCCTACCAGATACAGTCCTTCGTAGGGGGTAAACGGACGCATCAGCATCTTTTCCTTTCCCTTGGCTGTGAGGAACAGCACTTTATAGGCCTTGCCGCATTCGCTTTCCTTCATTTGCCATTTATTGTCTTCACCTCCCAGTACAACTGAAGTGGAAGTATACGGAGCGTTCCCTTCGGTGGGATGGAAGAAAGCATCCGACTGACCGAAGTCCGTCACGGAAGTAAACTTAAAATCACCGTCCGCCTTCCACGGAATCACGGCACCATAATGGAACAGATTCATCTGAACGGCATCTTTAGACAGTGCCTCGAATCCCCAGCCATTGTCGCCGGTAAAGGAGCCGACAATATAGAATTCTTCAAAGCGCCATCCGATGTTTTCCGTTTCGGTCATGGTCATTGTCAGGTCGAGCAGGTCTACCTTGACTATATAGGTCGCTTCCTTGCTGACTGTAAACGGTTCGTCCGGTTCGTCGCCCGATGTGCGGTAGATAAGCCGTAGTTCTTCTCCGGCAGCGGCATCCCGGTTGTAGGATGGAAGAAATTCTCCCAATGTCGTTATAAACTTGAATACACCGGTATTCAGCTTTCCTGTCCACGTAAACTGTCCGTTGTCCGTGCGCTCCATAGGCGTCGCTTGATCGGCGCTCCATCCGTTAGGGGCAGCTTCTCCGATGAGGTAAAGCGTCGGAGTAACCGGTTGATAAGTAGTCACATCCAGCGCAACTGTGGCACGCTGCTCCTTTTCTTCCATTCCGGCAACAGTAGCGGTAATGCGTGCTTCCAGCGATACTTTTTCGGCATAGCCGACGCCTAGCTGCGTGTTCAGAAACTGATTGAGTTCTTCCGTTTTCTTCGTCCACTGATAAGTTCCCGTTCCTAAATCTACGGAATAGGCACGGGCGAAGTCGGTTCCCGCCTTGGCTATTTCCAGTGTATAAGAAATACGGTTTCCGCTTCCGTAGTTCGTTCCCGTAGTCCATGAAAGCGTTAACGCCTCCTGACTGTGATTCTTTTCGTTCAATACGATCTCCTGCTGATTCACCGTAAGAGTCAGCGTATCATGTCCCTTGTCCGTCTCCATATAATCCTCGGCGCAGGAAACCATCGCTCCGCCGATGAAAAGAGAGCACAACATCTGATATATATATTTCTTCATCATATGATCTGTCTAAATGAATGATTGTAAAGGCGATTAATAACCGGGATTCTGAGTCATCAGATTGTTAGAGTCCATCTCTGTCTGCGGGATGGGCAGCAGCAGACGTTCCTTCGTCACCTGATTCTTGCCGATGGATTTCAGGAACTCAATCGCATAGTTACCATTATTGATGCGAATCATGTCAAACCAGCGATGTCCCTCAAAAGCAAGTTCCATCCGGCGTTCGTGAATAATCTTTTCCCGCATTGTTTCCTGATTCAAGGTAGTCGGCACATCCGCCAGTCCGGCACGCTGACGGACGATATTCAGAGGTGCGGCAGCCTGGTCGGGATGTCCCAGTTCGTTCAGGGCTTCCGCCTTCTTCAACAGGACATCCGCATAACGGTATACCACGAAGTTATTCGGGTTGGTATTATATTCCGGCGAAACGGTCTTCGACACAAGGAACTTCCGGACGTTGTAACCTGTACCCGACCACGAACGTCTGTACTCCATGCCGTCGAAAGCAGGACAGCCTTGATATAACACGGTCACATCTTTGCGCAAATCGCCCGCTTCGTACTCTTTGATAAATTCTTCCGTAGGCAGATTCCATCCGTAAGCGCCTGCCACCATGCCGGAGTTGCGGGGTCCCATGAAGGTCGACAGCCAGGAAGACTGGTTGTCCCCTCCCCAGAAATCGTATTCCGTACTGCCGGAGTATTGTACTTCGAAAAGGGATTCCGCACCGTTATTGATCGTAGCGTCGAAATTATCGGCATACTTGCACTGAGACAAATCATATCCCATCGCAGTAATCTGGTCGCACAACGTAACGACTTCATTGTAATAATCCCGATGATTGGGCGCCAGCGTCAGGTAAATATCTGCCAGCATAGCCATCGCCGCCTCTTTGCAGGCACGTCCCTTGTCATTTTCTCCGTAACTGCTCTTTGGGGGAAGCATATCCACCGCATTCTTACAGTCCGATAGAACCTGCGCATATACTTCATCTACCGTATTGCGGGCAATATCCGTCGACTGTCCCGGCTCAAAGGGCTGTAACCGCAAAGGTACGCCACCATAAAGGCGGACGAGGATATAGTAGTAATGAGCACGCAGGAAATATGCCTCACCCATGCAACGGTCTTTTATCTCATCGGAGATGGCAGCCGAAGGCAGATTGGAAAGCACGATATTACAACGTCCGATGCCTACCCACGGAGAACGCCATACGTACAGGGCAAAACCGTTGTCGCTCTGCGCTATAAAGTTAGCCGCCTGAACAGTTTCCAGTCCGTCGGTTCCTCCTCCGGCACCTACCTCGCTGTTGCCGGCAAGGATGTCGAGGCTCCACAGGCGCTGATTATACATATTGGACGACTGCAACGTCTTATAGCAGGCAGTAGTCAGTGCTACGGCAATCTCATTGGTCACTTCCGATTCGGGGTCCACACCGTATTTGGGGTACTTATCCAGAAAATCACTGCACGATGTCAAGGCAAGTACGACAAGTATCATTATAAAAGTCAGTTTCTTTTTCATTTTCTTCCTCCTGATTTAAAAGTTAAAGTTCAAGCCCATACTGAATGTACGCGAGATAGGGTAACGGCTGCTGTCTATACCGTTGACATCCACCTCGGGGTCGAAGCCCGAATATCCGGTGATAGTCGCCACATTCTCGCAAGAGAAGGAGATACGGGCGTTTTCCAGTTGAATCTTTTGCAACCACTTTTTAGGCAGTGTATACGAAAGGGTGATATTTTTCAGACGGAGATACGAGCCGTTTTCCACAAATCGATCGGATACGCGGCAGTTCTGGTTCGGGTCGCCCCAGATGGCACGCGGCATGGAGTAGCTTGTGCCTTCTCCTGTCCAGCGGTTCAGTACGGCTGTGGTCTGGTTGTAGGCGGCAGCCATTCCTTCGTTGTCCACATTGTTGGCATTATAAATCTTGTTGCCTGCCACTCCTTGCAGGAAAACGGAGAGTTCCCATCCTTTGTAAGATAGGTTGTTGGAGAGTGAGAAGAACCAGTTCGGATTCGGATTGCCAAGAATCGTACGGTCTTCGTCGTTAATCACTCCGTCGTTGTTCAAGTCTCTGAAGCGGATGTCCCCCGGAGCTGCGCCCGGCTGGGTGGCGTGGCGGTTGACTTCTCCCCAGTTCTGGAAAAGACCGTCGGTAACGTATCCATAGAAAACGTTGATCGGGTAACCGGCTTTCAGCATGGTCACGTATGAATTGCCTATCTGGTTGATAAACATCGGAGTTTCGCTGTTCAGGTCCAGAATCTCATTTTTATTGTAGGTAGCCGTTAAAGCGGATTCCCAGGAGAAGATGCCTTTCAGGTTGATGGTACGCAATGTCATTTCCACTCCTTTGTTGCGCATCTTGCCGGCATTGGTAAAGGTTTCAGTAGTATCTTCAAAACCGGAGGTGATAGGGATGGAAGCTTTCACCAACATGTCTGCCGTCTTTTTGATGTAGGCATCCAGCGAAAGGTTGACACGTGAATTGAACAGACTCATATCCACACCGAAGTTGGTTTGGCGTACCTCTTCCCAATGAATATTCGGATTGGAAAGGGTGGTAGATACCAAAGCGGTGGAGTTGTTGTTGCCGAAAGGATAGACTCCTGTATTATAGGAAGCAACAAAGCCGTAGTTACCGATTTCCTGATTACCGGTCACACCGTACCCGATACGCAGTTTGAGGTCATTCACCGGGAAGTTGTCTTTCGGAAACCAGTTCTCCTGGGAAATACGCCATGCCAGCGAAACGGAAGGGAATGTTCCCCAACGGTTGTTCTTACCGAAGCGGGAAGAACCGTCCCGACGCACAGTGGCTGTAAGCAGGTATTTATCTTCGTAAGAATAGTTGAGACGTGCCATCAGAGAAAGCAGTGCCCAGTCGCTCTGGCTGCCACCGATACTGTACATCTTCTCGCCGTTGTCCATTTCATGGATATTATCAAACATGAAGATATTCTTTTGAGCATTCAGGTAATCATAGTTGTTCCACTGGGCGGAAGAACCTGCCATCACACCTACACGATGTTTTTGGGCGAAAGTATGGTCGAATACAAAATAATTATCCCACAGGTAGGTAAATGATTTGTTGTCACTCTTATAGCGGGAAGATTCTTCTACCGGATTCGGTTTCCAGTCGTAAGCCGGAGTAAAGTTGTCGACAAACCAGAATTTGGCGTCATAACCGAAGGTGCTTTTCAACTTCAACCATTTGGTAAAGGCAATCTCTCCGGTGATATTTGCCAGAAAGTTATATCCTTTTGTCTCGTTCGTCATCATATACAACGTACCGATCGGATTGCGGACACTTCCATACCATTGCGCTTCCTGTCCGGGACCGCTCCAGCTACCGTCTTCATTCTTCACCGGCTGGGTGGGAAGTGCTTTCATCGCATCTCCGATGCTATAGCTTCCTCCTTCTTTCACGTCCGTACTGAATGTCAGGTTAGTAGTGAACTTCAACCATTTATTGACCTGGGCATCACTATTTGCCTGGAAATTGAAACGACGGTAATTAACGCTTTCTACGATACCGGACTGGTCGAGGAAACCGCCGGATACATAGTAATGTGCCTTTTCCGTACCACCGGAATAGCTAACCGAATAGCTTTGTTTCACTCCCGTACGTAGCATCTCATCCAGCCAGTTCGTTCCTGTTCCCAATAAAGAAGGGTCTGCCCAATAAGGGTTTGTATTATCATCATTATTAGACAGCATATCATTGCTCAAAGCGGCATATTGCGCAGCATTCAGCATATCGGGCACTTTAGTGGCATTCTGAATCGCCCAGTTAGCGTTTACCGTCACCTTTCCGGCACCCTCGGCACCACGTTTGCTGGTAATCATCACCACACCGTTCGCACCACGCGAACCATAAATAGCTGTTGCCGAAGCATCTTTCAATACGTCCACCCGTTCTACATCGGCCATATTCAGAGCAGACAATCCCAAGTCGGTAGGTATTCCGTCAATGACAATCAGCGGGTTACTGTTATTGATTGTTCCCAAGCCACGAATTTTAATGGTGACATTATCACCCGGCTTACCGGCATCGATAATCTGCACGCCGGACACCTTTCCCTGCATTGCCTGACCGATATTGGCCACCGGAGAGTCTTTGATGTCCTTCACTCCGACAGAAGATACAGCTCCGGTCAGATCACTCTTTTTCATCGTTCCGTAACCCACTACTACAACTTCGTCCAATACTTCCGTATCTTCCTGCAAGGTTACTTTCAAAGAGTTTTTCCCGTTCACCGGAACTGTCTGCATTTTATAGCCGACAAAAGAGATAGTCAGCGTGCTGTTAGCCGGAACGCTTAATGAGAAATTACCGTCTACATCGGTAATTGTACCGTTCGTTGTACCTTTTTCTACCACACTGGCACCGATCACCGGTTCGCCCGTGGCATCTACGACATGTCCTTTTATTGAAATCTGTTGTGCGAATGCACTAAGAGATAGGAACAAGCCCCACATTATTAGTAAGAGGCGGCGTTCAAAGCCTTTCGACTTCATACTCTGTTTCATGTACATTAATTTAAAGTTAATATTAGGGTTACTTTTGTTTTACTCTCTGTGTCATTGCTGAAATGACCGTGAAACAAAAGTATCTACATTTCATACTGCTTCTTAAAGCAGATAGCAAAAATATAGTGATTTATACAGTATCCCACAGTATAAACCACTAAATATAAGAACGTTACAAAATAGAAGTCAGACAAAAAAAGTAGTGGTTTTCTTATTCTTCCACCTTCCCTATTTGCATTACTTTAGCCTCAAATTCATCTCTTTCTCCCACAGCCTTGTTACGGACACGGGTCCGGTAATTATAAATGGTAGTGACGGAGTAACGAAGGAATTGCGCTATTTTAGTGCTGTCCGTAATTCCCAGGCGGATGAGAGCGAAGATACGAAGTTCGGTATTCAGCTGTTCTCCCGGTTTGGGTTGCATCGGTTCGGTAAGCAGGGCATTAAATTCCTCCACAAAACTGGGGAAGAGTTGCAGGAAAGTCACGTCGAAGTTCGCATAAAACTCTTTCAGTTCTTCATCAAGGAACTGGGAAGATTTAATAGCCTTATATAGTTCTTCCACCCTTCCGGCAGCAGCAATCTTATTCAGGGAACGACGGTATAAATCCATCTTATCGAGATAAGTGGAACATTGGTCCATGTATCTCCCGATATATTCCTCCTTGATATAGTTGGCTTCCGAAAGCGTATGATTCATTTCTTTCAGTTGCGAATTGGAATCGTGAAGTTCTTCGTTCAGTTCTTGCAGGAGCGTATTGGTATCGACCACTTCGCGGCGCGCAGCAGCTACCTTTTTCATCTGTTTATAGACAAAGAAAATGGCAACCAGCAAGAAAACGGAAAGCAGACTAATACATATCAACGAAACTTTCATCTCCTGTTGCTGACGTTTGGTTTTTAATTGATAGGCCTGGTCGATGATAGGAAAGACCTGCGAGATTTCCAACGTACGAAGACGGGCATTGCAAAGGGTAGCATCCTCCAGGGAACATTTCAGATAGTTGTAGGCACGGTCGATGTCTCCTGCTTCATAAACAAGAGAAGCGAGTTTGCGCAAAGATACATATTCTTTTACCGCTGATTTCAAATCGGCGATGGCCGAAAGAGCCAGGTAATGTTTTTGCCCCTGCTTATCTCCTTTCAACCGATAGCCTTCGGAAATGGTATAAGTAATCATTGCCTGTGCATGGTCATCCAAAGACGGTTTACTGTAATATTTCATCAGCATATCAATCGCTTCATCGTATCGGGCATGAACAATGTACTTATCTGCCATCACCAATGCATGTCCCAGAGAGTCGGAAGCATTGATCTGTAACAGGGAATCCCGGTATAAATCCGTCATCCGGTAATATTCTTTCTTGGCTTTCTCCGTAACGGCATAATCACCCATCAATCCATAAATAGTGCGATATAGATGATAATAATAGCCATATAGATAGTCGGGCAGTGTTTTCTTATCAATTTTCCCCAATAATTCGAGGGCTTCTTTGTACATTCCGGTAGTTCCCATCACTTCCGCCATATTCATGGCAGAATCATCCAAGTAGTCCAGTTTATTTAAACGATGTGCCAGTTCCTCTTTCCGTTGGGCATAGACAAAAGATGAATCCAGATTATAAGCCCGGTATTCATCGAAAAGACGTCCACAAAAACCATATCGCTGCTCATCGGAAGCAGCCTCAACCAACAATTTCTTCAAATCAGCAATTCGTGCCTCCTTTTCCGCTCCATAAGTCTGACGGTTTTTAATGATACCATCAATCTCACGAAGTAACGCATCGGTACTCTTATTATCTTTTGCATAAAGCAGACCAGAAAGGACGATTGTCACAAAAATCAGAATAACTTTTTTCATAGTGCCGTATGTATTATATCTGCAAAGATAAAAGTCTTTCAGAAACTTCCGGCTTTCAGGAGAAGATTATTGCAGGTAGAAAGAACAATCTTTATTAAAAAGAGGAGGTAAATCGGATTTATTATAAACATAATTATTATATTTATAATAATCAATATTGCAGTCATTGTTAATTCTTTTATTCCAGTCACTCCCTACTAGAAACGATTTTTAAATTTCATTTCTCATATTCTCATTAATTCTTATAAACAGCATATAATCAAACAATTATCTTATGAGAAATACCGTATTGAAAAGTGTTTCTCATAAGATACTCCCTATTTTAGCATAAATTCCGGCTTATTCTCATAACGTTTTAGGCTATTTCTCATAGTCAGCTTACCAGCCCTTCCCTTTCGTGACAAATCCTCATTAAACAACCGTTATACACCCGTTATACTTCTATTATCCCATAACCATCATTACATTAACGTGCCGATATTGTTAACTTCCCACGGCCGTGGTGACTTCTTCCCACAGCCGTGACGAGTTCCTACCACGGCTGTGGGAAGATCTTGTCACGGCCGTGACGAACTAAAGATACCGGTGCTTTAGTGGAATTATACCGGTATCCTAACATAACGATGCAGCCATTCCAACGTAAGTATACCGGTTACTCTCCCCATAAAGTCCTATTTGATTAATCTTAAAACAAGGCACTTGACAATAAATCAAGGCTGACAATAAAAGTGCATATATTTTATTGTCAGCCTATTATCAGCACCTATTGTCATGCAGTATAAAATTGATACTCAACCACTTAAACATCATCCTGACAGATTGACAATAAAAAGAGCACAAATCACTAAGTATTACCTAAACAAAATAATATGATTGCTCACTTCTGCATCTTTGTGAACCAACTCAATTTTATTCTTTTGATTCTTATACCCTTTCTCTCTAATCTTCAAGAATCCATGGAGACTCTTATCGTTTACGACCATTCTTTAATCCTTGAGATATGACATGGGATGCGACGGATATTTTCCACATCCTATGTACTACAAGTCTTGGTGTTGCCCTAACGTTCATCACTCTTTGAATATTTGTTTTCTCATTCAGTCAGTTGAAAAATGATTCTATGGGTTGTCTGACATTTGATACAGCTTAAGGACAGGCCTCTCACCACTTTATCCTTAGAAATCATAATTAGAATAATGAGTGGTATTATTATACACTGATACCCAAGGAGATTGAGATATAAATGAGAGAATCAACTGAATGACAACATTTTAATGAACAGAATCAAATCATGTTTTCAACTGCTGATTCGCAGAAGTCACTTTTATTATTATTTTAAGGACTTAGAGATATTTTTCTTGTAAAGCCTTGTTATTAATAAATATTAGAATTACTTTTGTATTATCGAAACATAAACAAAATAAATGCTAGCTATGTGTATACTACTTATAATGTATAAAGGTATCGCTAATCATATCACTTTAGCAAATTGTCATTGGAAATCTCTCCATTATTTTTCTGTGAATATCTTATCCAAAAAGATTTTAATTGATAAATCATATGTAAACATGCACTGTGCACAGCACATATTATATTCATACAGAAACATTAATTATTTCACTCGAAATAATACATTTATAAAACCTACAATGAACTTATGAAGAAAAAAATACTGGTGTGAAAGCAATTTTCTTGTTGGATAAACGAATAATCTGACTGTCACGCCGAAATTAAATTATTAACAAAAAGATAAAGCATTATGAAACATTTTCTAAAACAAACAGCTCTTTGGATGGCTTGTATGGTAACTTTTGTTCTAACTTCGTGCGACAGCGACAAAAACACAGATGAAAATCCTGAAGAAACAATGGAAGAGGTTGCCAAAAACCAGGTGATTTTCCAGAATAAATATTATCAGGTAAACGTCTTTGATTGCAATAGGTCTCCCGCTAACCCAGTTGCAGGAGAAACATGGAGACTACATTCATTTATTGCACCTTATGATTCGCAGACAGAGGAGGCTATTGTATGGCCAGAAAGAGGATATCTGATGTTTGATATAGAAGAAGATGTGGATAAGAAGTTTCAGACGTCACTGATTGACGATGTTCAAAATAGTGATAAGACATACAAGATTCAACTTAAACTTTATGATGCAAGTGGAACCCTTGTCAAGTTGGTATCTGACTATGGCAAATTTGGAGGTTTTGGTGATGCCGGATTCTTCTATGAGCAAGAGGGACACTATGGTACACTGTTTACCAATACCGGATTCTCACTTGGTGATGAGCTGACCTATAAACCTACAACTGCCTATATTACCAAATTGTCAGAGTTATTTAATTATACCTATAAACCTGAAGATAGTGCTAAATAAAAACACATGAAATTCTGACATGTGTTGGTTGAAATAGATTTGTGGATAAAAGTAGATTGTGTTGGTTGTTCTACTTTTATCCACATTTTTGTATTTTTAGTTAGTCGAAAAAATGATTCTATAAACCAACTGAATCAAGTATAGTTTTCAACTGCTGATTCGCATGATTAATAAGCCCTCAACCCATAATCGAATCTCATCTTCTTGGTATCCCGTATTTCAATTTTCAACAGATTGCTGCCTTTCCGTAGATAACGGCTATAATCACTGATATTGTATTGATTGTACTGCCTAGTCTGTTTCGCCTCCTGTGCAAAGACTTCCACTCCATTCAACCACACTTTTGCTTCTCCGGCAACATTCAGCCATAAAGACAGATGGTTAAAGTCCTTATCTACATTAAAAGTAGCTTCAGATACTATTGTGGAACGAGGAGGACATTCGAAAGGCAAAGAAGTCATTTTCAGTTCCTGACCGTTCACACCTACAAGGCGGGTATTCTTGCTTCCGTTCTGGCTGTCCGCAATCAAAGCAACAGCTTTCACGGGAGTGATTTCATACAAGCGGTTGTGCATCAGGTGCAACAAGCCTTCCGGTATTTTAGTCACTTTCCGGTCATAAGTAATCAAGCCGTTCACTTCCCCCTCCACATCGGTAGTTTGTGTATAGACTGCCGCACTCAATCCCTGGGCAATCAGCGTTTCCAAATCATATAACAGGTGACCGTAGCTATCAATCAATGCCATTGCCCCGTCGATATTCTTATACCCCCAGTTTCTCATATTCGGATTCCAGATATGCTCCTTAATCGCCCAGCCATAACCGCCGAACTCTCCTAATACGGAAATACGGTTACCGTTATTCTCCGGCAGAATCATGGAAGTGACAGGATAATTATGCACGTCGTACATATCGCCTACACCTCTATCCGTCCATCCGGTCACTCCGTTTATCAGACGTGTATCGTCGTACTTAATCACTTTATTCACGATTTCCACCGTATTGTGCTGTCCCCATCCTTCATTGAATACAACCCAAGTAGTGATACAGGGATAGAAACGGAGACGGTCAATCATCTCGAACATTTCTTTTTGCCATTGGCGGGTGTGTTCTTCGGGAGCATTCCAATCAGTAGTAGCCAGCGGATTGACATGCTCCTCTTTTTTCCTTGACGTAGCAAAACCGGATACCATATCCTGCCACATCATCAGACCGAGAGAGTCGGCGTAATAATAATACTGTTCCGGCTCCACTTTGATATGTTTACGGATCATATTAAATCCCATCTTCTTCAACTGCACCATGTCCCACAGCATCGCTTCCTCGGAAGGAGGAGTCAGCAATCCATCGGGCCACCAGCCTTGATCGAGCGGACCGTATTGGAAGATGGGTTGATTATTCAGGCAAATACGATTATATCCGCACTCATCTTTCCGTACATCTACCTTTCTCAAAGCAAAATAACTCTTTACCTGATCTAAAACACGCCCTCCATTGGATAAGGAAATATTCAGACGATACAGTTTCGGAGATTCCGGAGACCATAAGACAGCATCCGGAACGTCTATCTCAATCGCATCACACAACTTCTGTTCCACTGTCTTGATTACTTTGCCATCATCCAACACTTCTATTTTTACCTCTTCATTACCTTTAGCTCCGGCCATGTCGAAGTTCAGCTTTACGGACTTCTTTTCAATATCAGTGGAAGGAAGCACCTGACGGATATAAGTTTTATCTACCGCTTCCAGCCAGACTGTCTGCCAAATACCCGATACGGGTGTATACCAAATTCCCTCCTGATTGAGTTGTTGCTTGCCACGGGAAATAGATTCCGTATCTGTCGGATCGGTTACAGCTACCTCAATGCTTTGAGGCCCGCTTTTCTTCAAAAACTTAGTAATATCAAACGAGAACGGATTATTCCCTCCTTTATGCGTGCCGGCCAACCGGTTATTCACCCACACCTGACATTCATAATCCACCGCTCCGAAATGCAGGATAGTAGATTTATTCTTCCAGGAAGGATTTAGTGTGAACTCACGTTGATACCATAATTTATCCGTAGGAAGAAATGTTTTCTGCACTCCGGACAGTGACGATTCAATCGCAAACGGGACGAGGATTTCCCCCTCAAAGGAAACATTCTTCCGGGACGTGTTCTGATCCGTTACGGCATATTTCCACAATCCATTCAGATTGATCCATTCTGCCCGTTGCAACTGCGGTCTGGGATAACTTTGCCACACATTTTCCGGCGTCACCTGTTCAGCCCATACTG
>ERZ838827.1815-NODE-1815-length-14515-cov-13.264108_pt1 | contig 14515 bp, 8 predicted proteins | sample MGYA00519881_ERZ838827 | MGnify/ENA primary metagenome ERZ838827 (study PRJEB31850, sample SAMEA3708842) | human gut metagenome | biome: human gut; feature: human-associated habitat; material: faeces | place: China | collected 2014 ...
AAATATCCGTCTTCGTTCCGCTTGTACGTACTTTGTAGCCGAAGCGGGCGATGAATTGTGACAGATTCTCCAGTTTCTCCGGATCGGGAAGATCGTGGATACGGTAAGGAAGCACTTTGGGCTTTTTATTTTTAGGAACTTTGCCGACGAATTCTGCCACTGTTCTGTTGGCAAGCAACATGAATTCTTCTACCAGTTTATTGGCGTCTTTTGATTCTTTGAAATATACGCTGATTGGTTTTCCTTTCTCGTCAATTTCAAATTTCACCTCGTAGCGGTCGAAGTTGATGGCTCCTGCCGCGAAACGTTTTTCACGAAGTGCTTTGGCAATGGTATCCAGTGTGAGTACTTCTTCTTTGTAGTCTCCTTCTTTGGTTTCAATAATCTGCTGCGCTTCTTCGTAAGTGAAACGGCGGTCGGAATTGATGACTGTGTGCACGATGCGCGAGTCTCTGACTTCTCCCTTTTCAGTAATATCAAAGATGACGGAGAAGGCAAGTTTTTCTTCATTCGGACGGAGTGAACAGATGAAGTTACACAACCGTTCGGGAAGCATCGGGATGGTACGGTCTACCAGATAAACGGAGGTTGCCCGCTTCTCTGCTTCTTTGTCGATGATTCCTCCTTCTTTTACGTAATGTGTCACGTCAGCGATGTGCACACCTACTTCCCATAATCCGTCTTTCAGTTTGCGGATAGAAAGTGCGTCGTCAAAGTCTTTGGCGTCTTTCGGGTCGATGGTGAAAGTGGTGGTCTTGCGGAAATCTTCGCGTTTGGCAATTTCTTCTGCTGAAATCTCGGCAGGTATCTTGTCTGCGGCTGTTTCCACAGCTTTCGGATATACGTACGGCAAGCCGAATTCTGCAAGAATGGCGTGCATTTCCGTAGTGTTATCACCGGCTTGGCCTAATATGTCTATTACTTGTCCGATAGGATTCTTTGCTTTATCCGGCCATTCGGTTACTTTCACGATGGCTTTATCGCCGGTCTTTCCGCCTTTCAGCTTGTCTTTCGGAATAAAGATGTCATTGGCAAGTGTACGGTTTTCCGTCACCAGGAATGCATAGGATTTAGCTACTTCCAGCGTTCCGACGAAAGTATCGTTGGCACGTTCCAGTATTTCTATTACTTCGCCTTCGGCATCTTTGTTCTTGCGTTTGGCATAGAAGGTGATCTTTACTTTGTCATTGTTCATGGCATGTGCCGAGTTACGTTCGGCCACAAATATCGGTTCACCTCCTCCTTCGGGGATAAATGAGTTTTTGCCATTGCTCTTCCGTTGGAAAGTACCCACCATCTCTGTTCCATGGTTATTGAGACGGAACTTCCCTTTTTCTATTTCGGAAATATAATCGTCATCCAAAAGGTCATGTAGTATATCAACGCATAGCATTTTCTGCGGATGGGTGGTGAGACGCAATTCCGAGAAAATATATTTCATACTCAAGGTCTCGTTCGGTTTGGCATGGAAAAAGTCTATCAATAATGCTGCCAGCTCTTTCTTACTCATTCTTTTGCCGGCCTTTTTCTCTTTCTTTTCTTTCTTTTTCGCCATAATGTTGTCTTTTAAAAATATGTAGTTACAAAGATATAGGAATATTTTCCTTATGGAAACTTTGAAGAAAGAAAAATCTATCTTGAGTGAGAATCTGGATAAGAAAGAAAAGAGTTGTTTCCTTTAAATTAAGGAAGCAACTCTTTTCATGAACAATAAATGCTAAACTTTATTTGTTAGAGAGAATTTAGCTGGAAAAGCTCGCTCGCTTTATTCTTGATTATTTTCTAACGCAACGGATACAATGACCAAAATTAAAAGTATGAGTATCAGTTGGCATCCCTGTACTGGCATTGGCCAGACGATAGTAATGTGGAACATCTTGTCTTGCCAGCAGATCTCTTGTTTTTGTTGTACTCCAGAAATAAATGTCAGTACCACTTCCTGAATCTCCGGTGGCCGAGGTGTAATACCCGCTGGATAATGCATTAAATCCGGTAATGTTTGTCCCTTTATTGGTACTCCAATAAGAAGAGGAAGATGATTTCAGCTTCGTGCCATAAGGTGTGCCTATATATTTTCTCAACTTATTCCATTCGTCATCAGATGGAACAATCCATCCTTCCGGTGCAAGACCTGCTTCGTTATACATTGCATATCCATGATAGTAGGCTCCGTGAATGAGGAAGGTTTGTGTGTCAGCGAATGGTAACCGATATGCTCCTGTTGTATTTGCATCCCATTCTTTTCCATCTGTTACACGCGGAATCTCGGTTCCGTTCAAATAACTTTGTGCTTTTAGATTTTCAGCCATCCAATATTGTGTACCGATCTTAACTATTTTGTAACTGAATTTAGTGTCGTTAGGACGAGTATCTATTAACAAATCTGCCTCAACCGTGGTTTTAATAGGAGAGGCTGCTGTTGTAGTTGTAGAGAAATTACCATCAGCCAGATAGACTTTAGATATTGCAGACGCTGTTCCGGCAGTATAGGTACATGTGTTGGTTTCTACATCCCAGACAATGCTTCCGCCATCTTCAACGGTAAGTCCTTTGGCTAAATTCGTTTTACCGTCTTCTGCTACCGGATAAATGACAACCATTCGTTTGTCAGTAGAGCCTGTCTTGATATACTCCCAACAAATCTCTGCTACTTTTACATTTTGATACATCGCTTTCTGAACATCTCCAGTCTCAAAGTCTGTCGGTATTTCAATAGCATATATAGGAGCTGCTCCTTGTTGTGTCACTTCAAATGTCTTTGGAGTGAGAGTAGCATCTTCTCCATAAGTAATCGTAATAGTAGTCTTACGTTCTGCATTGACTGTGTAAGCTTCTGCTGAAACAGTCAGTTTATTTCCCTCTTGTGACAAGAGACACCAAGTATCGGCGGCAGGGCGGCTAGCGTTCCAGGAACCGGTATTGGTAGTGACAGTCAATTCAACGGCAGTTCCTGCTGCATCCAGAGCTACTGGTGTGCCTGTGATTTCGAGAGATGGATCTGCTGCTTTTTGTGTTACTTTAATTTCTTGTATTTTGGCATTAGTACCAATACCAGCGGTCACTGTAACCAATGTTGAACGTGATGTGATTGTTTCATTGGTGGATGCACTGATCTTTAATGTATTACCATTCATCTTTAGAGTACACCAGCTATCCAGTTCAGGACGTGTAGCAGTCCATTCTGATTGGTTCGTGTTAATTTCAATAGACTCTTCTCCGCCGGCAGCTAAGATTGTGACAGAATTGGAAGATACTGTCATTGCGGGTGCATCGTCATCTTTATCACCACAACTTGTGATGACACAAAGCGCTAGTAAAGCACTAAAGAAAAAGTTTACATACTTCGTTGTCATACTGTAAATTATTAAAAGATTAATATTAGTCGTTTATTTTAAATGCTTCTTCCGGTCAGAAGAAGAAACAGTTACTCATAAGTCTCAAATGACCCTGGAAAGTGTCGAGACTGGGGTCTCCGAGGAAACCGGCAAATGATATTTTGCTTACTACTTCACCTGCTACGCCTCCGTTATCAGCGAATGCAAGTACAAAGGAACCATCGGATAATAAGACAGGAATAAGTCCGATACTGTTGTCGGCTGTCCATAAAGGGAATCCTATATTATCCACAATGCAGAAATATACATTCATTGGTACAATAGATGAAACATAAACACCTACTTCCTGTCCGGTTATCACAAACATATTATTCTGATAGGTAGCCTGTACTTTATAATCATAAACACTGGTCTTATAGAGGCCGGAAATAGTGTATATTCCATTTTCATCTGCAGCTGAAATTGAGATATCAGGTAAGCTGTATTGACTTCCTTGATTAACGTATGTTCCTTTCCAACTACCAACGAAATTTTCGGCACCATATTGTAATACCTGATAAGTTAACGTGCGTTCTCCTGATGTTATAGTCACATCACTGCCTCGTGCTTTCCCTGTATTATTGGCGCTGACAATGAAGCTTCCGCCACTGCCATCCGTTGAATGGGTGAATGATAACCAGCTCTTATTCTTTTCAGGGATGGTGACCTGTATAGGAAACGAACTCGACAATTTGATAGGTAATACTGCTGCCTGATTATTGGTGCTTTGTATTTGCTCGGCTTTATTATAAGTGAGTATGGCACCTTCCTGGATGAGAGTAGCCTGTTTGGTCTGGCTACCGTTTGTGATGATGATCTGGGCAGAACGGCCCGGATAGTCTCTGTTTTCCTGTACAGAAAGCTTAACGGTTTCTGTAGTCACTTCTGTGACCTGACACCATTCTACGTCTGATGTAGCTTTTACTTCCCCGGTAGCCTGTATTTGTATACTTGCTTCTCCACCGATCGCTTTCAGATTAAGATCTGTTTGAATGATAGTTAGAGATGGAGAGATGGTGTCGTCATCATGGCAACTGATAACGGTGAAGCAGAGGACGAATAGGAATATGTTTATTACTTTTTTCATATTTTGATCTGTCTGTTTACTTAAACTTAATTTCAATAAGGCATTAACTGGATGGAATCCATCCAATTTAGATATCCGAGGTATGTACTGCCGGTGATTTTATTAGAACTGTAAGCAGTCAGTACGAGAGAGGTAGCCGGTGATCCTACTATTGAACTGAAGAATGTATTATATTCAACGAAAGATAGAATACCATCTGCCGACGCTTCTGCAACTAGACCGTAATCTGTATCTACATACGATGTGATATAACCAAAATTAGCACCCATGTGAGCAGGTAATGCATAAGTTTCGTTATTCCCCAAGATGTATGTTCCGTAAAACTGTCCGATAGAGCCGGGTTGTTGCGGCTTTATGACTAATTTGCCAATTGATTTTTCGTAAGTCACCACAATATCTGCATCCAGATCGGAGCCTGTCATTACATAGCTTTCCTGATCTACTTTCCGCTTCAACTGCACAATGAAAGGCATAGCGTCTACAAAATTGAAAGTGCCGTCATCATTTATTTTGAGAGTCTTGTAATAGAAATAATAGAATCCGGTATAATCTTCATATTTTTTGTATCCGGCAGGATAGACTCCCTCCATGCTGACGTGTTCGGCTCCTGCATCTGTACAAGTAAATGTCATTCTGGTTTTGTTCCATTTGAAATTCTGTAACGCTTTCCCTCCGATAATGATGGGTTGACGAAAGCGGAAACCATCTGTTGTGTAGGCAAATGCTGCATCTTGAGATTCTGTTTGAGTGGAAATATTGAAAACGTGTGAAAAACGTTCCACTTCTCCCACTTTTTCTCCACCTGCTTTTAATATGTAAGTGTTGAGGAATGCTTCATTGGCTATCTGGTTCAGATTGTTGATATATGTGTTCCAATCAGTATCTGCCGGCATTGGAGTCATAACCATTTCATTCCGATATTTCTTTCCCTGCAATACGATCTCATTTTCGGAAGCACTCATGATTGCAAATTCATAGTCACCTTGAAAGTTACTGTTTTGGCTTAAGATTGGTGTGGAGAAGCAATGCAGTAATTCATTGAAAGTGTCAAATGTTAATATGGTGCTTTGTTCGGAGACCACTTTGTAAAGTGAAGTAATTTTAACTCCCGGTTTGGTGGTTGTAGAGCCGATTTCAGATATAATGCTCACATTTTTACCATCAAATTTGCAGAGTAATGTAATTCCGCCCATTGAATAGTTCTTTCCGGCATAATATTCTAACTTCCAACCGTTAGGCGCGTTTTTTAATAATTCGTTGCATCGTTCTACATCTGATGTAGCCCGATTGGCGGAGGAATCATCGAAATAACTGTCTTCTTGATATAGACATGACTGCAAGCTTATGCATATCGAAGCTAACAGGAAATATAGTATTTTCTTCATAATCATAAACTTTTATTCAATGGTACTTAAGTTTAGTTCCGGGATTTCTTGTTGCCGGCGCAATACAATGTCACGCAAGTCATCAAGGTTAATCCCCCAGATTTCAAGCATATAGGTATAAACGATTGTGAACTTTTCATTTATAATACTTGCACCCTCTTCTCCCGCTTTGGCCAGCATATTATTCCAGTAGGCTTCGCTGTGTGTGACATACATCGCTATATTTTCTACAAAGTCTTCACGAGCTTCACTCATTGAGTAAGCTGTAACAAATCCTTTTTTCCATGCTTTGGTATTCCCACCATCCCGGTCTGTTTCCTGATACCAGTCTGTTCCTATGTATTTCCCTTCACAGATTCTATCGAATGAGGGATCATAGTTTCGCTTCTGATGTAGGATATGTGCAAACTCATGGTGCATTGTCTCAAAATAGTATTTATTGAGCATGTCTATGTCTATTTCGTTCGGGTCAAGATCATTGACATTATAAAGGGTGATTTTCTTTCCTCCTTCGGCTGTACCAAGAACCATCGTGCCACTACTGTCGTAGGCCGGAGAGCCTATCAGGTGAAACGTTTTGGGTACGTATGAACGTACGAAATTGGGGCCTGCCAATTCGGTATAGGCTTCCATCCATACATGCTTGATGATTTTGGATAGCATGACTGATTTATCGTATTCGGCCGGTACTAACTTATATTTCTGATCGCTTTCGATATCTTGCATCCGATACTTGAAGTCGATGTTGTATGGATATGTATAATTTTTCAGTAACCATAGGTCGAAAGCATTCTCTTCTATGGCCGGAGTATCGGTGAAGATGCTGTGACTGGTATCAATATCGTCGTCATTGTTACAAGCTACAAGGCTGAAGCTTATCATGCATAATAAAGTATATATGATCTGTTTTTTCATATTTCTCCTCCTCTTTCTTTATTCGTTTGTTCTAGGATTGGGTTGCATTCCAGCCAGAATTACACTTTTAGGAATTTGGATGGCACGTCGTAAGTCATTGACTGGCATCTCATCTGTAATACTTCCATAACCATCACTGATGAATCGGCGATAGATAACAATTCCATAACGTTTTATATCCGGCCAGCGGAGTCCTTCATGCAGGCTGGTAATACGTCTTATGTGCAGAATACATTGAATCATGCTTTCTTGCATTCCCTCTTCAATGGTGAAATCCGGATGTATTTTTTTCTTCGGTGTCAATGATGTCAATGGACTGTAATAGGGCATTTTCCCATAATATTCATGAATCATTTCCGGAGTCAATGTATTCTTATTCTTGGTATATGCCTTCTGCCAAGTGGTTATATCGGCAGCAGCCTGGGTGTAGTTTTTCTTCAAGGCATAAGCTTCGGCACGGTATAAAAGAATCTCATCCGTGTTGAAAACAACAGGCATATAATAGAGATAGTTACTTCCCTCATAGACTCCACTCTTACGGATGAAGCTACATTCGTAACCGCTGGTGGTGAAAGGCTTTACATATAAATAATCTGCATTTCCCCATAAACCGGATGACTGGGATGTTTCGTTACTGGCAATTAGTTTGTTGTGCATATAGCGTTTACCGGCCATGTAGTTGCTGATAAGGATACCCCAGTTGGATGTTGTACTGCTGATTAACAGGTTCGCTTTGTTGGTCGAAGCAATGTATGCGTCGGGCTGCACATTGTCGTTAGCTGTAAGTTTCCCCCATGATTCCCAGTCGCGCAACTGACCGCTTGCATCATTGCCTAATACGCGGGTGGCGTAATCTATCACTTTGTCGCAATTAGAAAAGTCAGTCTGCATGTAATTGAGATAGAAACGTGTGGCAAAAGCATAGACGGCTTTCTTGGTGAAATGGTATTTGGGAACAGAATAGTTGTCATCTGAAATGAATGGTATGCTGGCCAACAGGTCATGCTCTATCTTTTCGTATACTTCTTTTAAAGTTCCACGTTTATATTGGGGATTAACCGTCGTTTCTACTTCTTCCATATAGGGGATTCCCAATTCTTCAGCGGCATGCGAATTGTATGCGTTACAAAAGATATTGGCTAGCATAAAATGGCTGTAAGCCCGGCATACCAAGGCTTCTCCACGTTGTGGGTTTAATGATTCGGGATTTCCTTTTTGCTCGATGGCTTTTAGTACCATGTTTGCAGCGGTAATAGCTTGGTAGTATCCTTGCCATAAATAGTTAGGAGTGTCCTGATATTCTTCCTGGGTATCTTTCCAGTTGTAGCAATCTTCTTCGGCCAACTGATAATAGGAGTATTTAGGTCCATTGTCGTCGGAGTTGTCACTGTAGAGTTCAAATAACTCATTGGCTGTCACTTCGGGATAGGCGGAAATGAGAAGTTTGGTAATCTTCTGTTCTGTATCTAATTCTGTACGATTGTCCGGAAGCTTATCCAGAAAGTCATTGCAGGAGCTAGTACCCAGTCCTAATCCGCTAATCAGTAACAACGTATGCAGTATATTGATATGTTTCATAATCATTGTTTTTTATATAGATAACTGTATTGTTCTTAAAGCCCTAGTCTCACTGTTAATGTGAACTGACGAGGAACAGGTGAAGCTACTCCACCGGTATTGAAAAATTCAGGGTCCTGACCGTTCAGTTTCTTATCAGCATAGATTAAGAATAGGTTTGTAGCTTGCAGTTTCAGAGATAAATTGGACACCTTTATCGGAGAAATCCATTTCTGCGGAAAATCATAAGTCACAGATATCTCTTTCATACGAATAAAATCTCCTTTAGCAATACGTTCTGTAGAGTAGTTGTATGCATTGTAAGCCTTGTATAAAGTTCGGTTGGCTTCATACTGCGGGCTGCTTAATATAACAGGGATATTGGTTTTGGATTCGTCACCGGAAACTGTCCAGCGGTTTTTAAACTCGCGGGGCATAGCACTCAAATCACTATACTTATAGTTGAAATATGGATTCAGACGAACTACATTCCCGAAAGAATAAGTCATGAATACATTCAGTTTAAAACCTTTATAGGTGAATATATTTCCAAAGCTTCCTGTAATGGTTGGGTCTGTCGGTCCCTCATACTTCAGATAGTCCAGCTTTTCACGTTCCTGGAAGTTGATATCTGTTGAGGTGATGTTCCCGTTAATATTAAACTGGGGCATACCATTACTGTTCAATCCGGCAAAGGGAATGGAAAAGAGTGCGCGTACCGGATAGCCTTCACGTGCAAATCCGCTGCCGGATACAAGTTCCATCATACGTGTGCGCCCTTTTAATTCAGTTACTTCATTCTTGGCGTATGAGAAGATGAAGTCAGAACTCCAGGAGAAATTCTCTTTTTTAATGTTCTTGGTTGAGAGAGTGAATTCGATTCCATGAGATTGCATAGAAGCTACGTTAGCAAACTTATATACACTTCCTCCTACTCCCTGAGTTGGAATCAAACCGATCAGATCGTAGTTGTTACGGGTGTACCAGTCAGCAGACAGGTTAATCCGGTTGTTGATGAATCCGATATCAATCCCCAGATTAAGTTCATGTTTCTTCTCATAAGTCAGTTCACTATTCTCGATGTCTTCAATATATAGACCTGTCTCTTGAATATCGGTGAAAGGACGATAAGGAGAGAAACTGCGAATGATTGCCTGTGAGTTGGTGACATCGGCAGGTCCACGGTCGGCAGTTAGTGAATAGGATGCTTTCAGTGTCAGGTTGGATAAAGTAGGCTCTAACGCTTGAAAGAACTTTTCTTCGTGTGCATTCCATGCACCGGATACATTCCAGGTTGGTAGCCAGCGGGAAGAGCGGCTGCGTCCCATACGGTTTGTTCCTTCATAACGGAAAGTACCATTAATTGTATAACGGCCATCGTACGAGTAAGTAGCATTTGCAAAGCCTGCTACGCTGCGGGTTTCTGAATGACTGAGTGAATAATACTTATTCCCGGTTTCGATGCCTTGCTTGAAGAATTGATATACATAGGATGGAATTTCTCCCATTGAGTATTGCATTCCCCAGCCTTGGAAAGAAGAATATGACCTTTGTAAGTTATTAATTTCCATGCCGGCAAAGAAATTAGTGATATGTTTCTCTGCGAACAAGTGATTCCATGAGATGGTGCTGCGAAAGTCAAGTCCCAGCATTTTGCGGTCTTGACGTTGATAAATACCTCCTTCAGGAAGTACGGAAATTGGTAATGCATAAGGATTGTCGGGATTGGTGTAAAGCCAACCGTTTTCTTTACGGATAGTAGCATCATCCAGTCCACTACGGTATGCTATGGCCTGGTTGGAGTCATCAAGAATATTATGTTCCTGGGAGGAGGCTTGATAACGGACAGCTCCCAATGCACTGATTTCCAGTTCCGGAATCACTTTCCATTTTAGTTCTCCCTGAAATTTTACATCGGTCACGTTAAGTTCGATGTAGTTATTGTTTAGTTCTTGTAAGATATTGAACGGTGCATAATTGGCTATATAGTCAGTAGAGGGATCTAATGTACGTGAGGTGTTCAATGCATACGAGTAAGGATTGATGTCAAAGTCACGGGTGACCTCTCCTGATGCGACATCTAGGGAGGAATTCATCGTTCCGGGTGCTTTCTGCTTGCGGTAAGATGCGTTGGAAATCAGACTGATAGATAAATTCTTGTATATATTATAACTTGTATTCAGATTTGCTGTATAACGCTTTACTTCACTTTGTTTATACCATCCCGGATCAAGCATGGCACTCAATGAAGCGTAGAATGAGGATTTCTCGGAACCGGATGTGATACTGACAGAATGGTTCTGCGTCATATTGTTTTCGAACAATATATCAAACCAGTTCGTATTGCGCATTTCGGCTTCACGTAAATAGGCATTACGTGTTTCAAGAGTGTTGGCTAAACCGAATTGTCCGTTACTTTCGTCAAACTGGTCTATTAGTCTATACATCCGGCCATATACACCACTATTTTTCGCACGAAAAAGGTCTCCACTGTTCAACCAACCTTTTTGTTCCATTTCTTTATATATGCCCATTTGTTCTTGTGAATTCATGATGTTGAATTCATTGTAACTGGGTATCATGCGGGTAGTGAATTCACCGGTATAACTAATCTTGCTGACTCCTGCTTTTCCTTTTTTGGTAGTCACTACAATAACTCCCGCCATGGCACGTGCACCATAGATGGAAGTGGCGGAACCATCCTTTAATATTTGAAAGCTTTCAATATCATCAGAGTTTAAACCGGCAATGGCAGAACTGATTAGCGTTTCTGCATCACCTGAAGATAAATCATCCGGACCTACGTCAATAGCATCTTCCATGATTACTCCGTCTACCACCCATAATGGCTTTGAACTGCCATAGATGGAAGTTGCTCCACGGACACGGATTTTTGGCGCAGTTCCGAAAGTTCCCGATACATTCTGTACTGATACACCGGCTGCGCGTCCCTCCAATCCACGGCTGATATCAGGAAGCCCGTCCAGTTTCACGTTTTCTGCTGTCAATTGGTTGGTAGCTCCGGTAAATAACCTTTTGTCCATCTTTTGCATACCCGTTACTACTACTTCAGACAGCGTTTGTACATCTGGCATCAAGGTTACACTCATGCTTGGGGCCGGAGTAAGATCCTGCGGTTTCATACCTATATAGGAGAATTGCAGAACGGACTTATTAGATACGTTTTCTATAGAAAACTTTCCGTCCATGTCTGTTAATACGCCGGATTTGCTTCCTTTGATAAGAACCGTTGCTCCGATAAGAGGTTGGTTGTCATCGCCTGAAATAACTACCCCTTTTACATTGAACACTTTAGCCTGTTTGGAGGGACCTTTAGGTGTTATAGTGACAAATTGATCTTCAATGTGATATTCTAATGGCTTATTACTAAGGATAACATCGAGTGTCTGTTCCAGGCTCTTGTCTTTTACAGAACCGGAAACGGTGAACTTCTTCACATCGTCGTACGTAAAGAGGATTTTGTATCCGGATATCTTTTCCAAGCGTTTTAGTACGGACGGCAGGCGTTCGTTACTAAATTCAATTGTGATTTTCTTTTGTGGTTGCGTCTGGGCTCCTACTTGGTAGGGCAAAAAGCATAATATGCATAGAAAACACACAATAAATAGGTTCCAATTTTTTCTCATACGTTTGTTTTTAATAACACTATTTGGATATGTTTATAATACTAGTGCGTATGAGTTGAAAAAATGGATACCCCTTTTGCGAATTATTTTTTAATAAAAGTGATAAATTGCTATTATCTGTATGAATCTGTAATATTTATGCAATAGAAAGTTAATCTATAGTGAGCGTATTGCCTTGCAAGGTGACTGTCACTTTTTTCATTCTATTAAGTAATGAGATCGTATGTTCCAGGTCTTTCGTGCGATCGGATATAAAGTGCATTTTGTACTCCATCGCTTCTTTATTTCTGAATTCTATGTTTACATTGTACCAACGTCCCAGATTCTGCATGATATCTTTCAATGTGACATCATCAAAATAGAAATAGCCGTCTTTCCAATAAACATAAGAGTCCAGATCTACTTCTGTCAGGACGAAATTGCCGTCAGATTGAAGATGTGCATCTTCGCCCGGGTAGAGTCTGGTATATGATCCTCCTTTGGTATTGCTGACTTCTACTTTCCCGTTAATGAGTACTACGTGAGTATCTTCGGGGGTATAGCTGCGTATATTAAATTCGGTACCGAGAACACGGGTCTGTACTGTCTTGGTTTTTACGATGAAAGGCCGCTTCGGATCTTTGGTTACTTTAAAATAAGCCTCACCCTCCAAAGTGACAATACGTTCGTTGCCAATAAAAGCTGTAGGATAGACAAAATTACTATTAGCATTGAGCCAGACTTCCGTGCCGTCACATAGCACTACTTTGAAGCTTTCACCGCGAGGGACGGTAAGTACGTGTGTTTGTGTAGTTGTTGAAATGACCTGTCTGTAGTCCAGTTCTTTCTTCTCCGATTTTGAGATGACTTTCTGGGGCAGGGCTTGATTAGTTGATTGCGGTTCGTCTAATACGATCTTTTCTCCATTATCTTTTTGTAGCGTAATATGCTGGGGAGTGTTATCAGCGGTGAATACGGTAATTGGTTCGAGGACAGGAGTTGTCAGACTATTGATTAAGTAGTAAGCTCCGAATAAAATGGCGATCATGGCTGCTATTCCAATTCCCGTTTTCCAGAGGTTGGAATGCATTCGTACAGAATATTGGCGTTTTTTGAATCGCTCTAATTCCATATCCACATTGGGGAGTTCTATTCTGCTTTTTTGTCGCAGGAAGAGGCTGCTATCCATAATGTCACGACAAGTTTGCAGAGCTTCTTTATCTTCAAGTATCTCTTGCAGCTGTTCGTCACTTATTTCAGAAAGGCTCTCCATGATGTCGAGTGCCTTTTCCACAGATTCATCTGTGTTATTTATATGGTCGATATCTTTGTTCATTGCTGTTCGACTGTATCATACTTGTTTATATTACGTTTAATCATAAAATAAAGACACCTGCTTTATGTTTTTTTTGCACATTCTTCGCGTATCACCTGCAATGCTTTCACGATATGCTTTCTTACTGCACTGACACTAATATTCAGTTCTTCTGCCACTTCTTGGTATTTTTTACGTTGGATATAGCATTCTTCTAAAATGTGTCTTGTATGTGGAGTCAGTTTTTCCATGGCTTTATTGATGTGCATCATTCTTTCATCCTGCTCCTGATATTCCGTCTCAACATAACTTTTAGTCAGTTCGGAATAGATTTGTATGTACTGTTCATGAGTGTTCTGATGGCGTAGGAAGTCAATGCTTTTGTTACGGACATAAACATATAGATAAGATTTGGCTGTGGCTTTATCAATTTTGGCATAATTGGTCCAGATAAATTCGAAAGCATCGCTTACGATGTCCTTACTAGCCTCCATATTATTAATCAGATGAAATGCATAATAATAAAGTTGAGGGTAGTACTCCTTAAAAAGAAAATCAAAATCAGCCTTATCTTCCACGTGCCTTAAAAGTGTTGAATAGTAAATAATTTGCCTTGCAAATAAACAAATAATAATTGAGAAAAGCAAAATGGCTTTTATTTTATATTTATCGTATCTTTGTGGCATCATATTTTTTGAATCAATATTCATGTAGAACCAGGGAAGTAATAATGGAGAGTGTTTTAATTACAGGTGCAAGTGGTTTTATAGGAAGTTTCATCGTGGAGGAAGCGTTGAAACGAAAGTTTGGTGTGTGGGCCGGAATTCGTCCCACGAGTAGCAAGAGGTATTTAAAGAACCGGAAAATTCACTTTCTGGAATTGGATTTTGCACATCCTAATGAGCTTCGTGCCCAACTCTCCGGGCATAAAGGTACTTACAGCAAATTTGATTATATCATTCATTGCGCCGGTGTGACAAAGTGTTCTGATAAAAAGACCTTTGATTATGTGAATTATCTTCAGACTAAATATTTTATAGACACGCTGAAGGAATTGAATATGGTTCCGAAGCAGTTTATATATATTAGCACGTTGAGCGTATTCGGACCTGTACGCGAGAAGGATTATACTCCGATAAGCGGAGAAGATGCTCCGATGCCTAATACGGCTTATGGATTGAGTAAATTGAAAGCGGAATTATATATTCAGAGTATTCCCGGTTTTCCTTATGTCATTTATCGTCCTACGGGAGTTT
>ERZ838827.1817-NODE-1817-length-14500-cov-11.793077_pt1 | contig 14500 bp, 10 predicted proteins | sample MGYA00519881_ERZ838827 | MGnify/ENA primary metagenome ERZ838827 (study PRJEB31850, sample SAMEA3708842) | human gut metagenome | biome: human gut; feature: human-associated habitat; material: faeces | place: China | collected 2014 ...
TTTGCTGCCATAATATTACTGTTTATAATTTTAATTGCGCAAATTTACTGCAAATCTCTGGAAAAGGCTAATAAAAAGGAAGAAAAGTCTTCGTTATACCTGTTAATAAGGCGTTTGTGGAAACAAAAGAGGAGAGACGAAAAAAACGGGGTAATGCAAAGAAAGCGGATTTATGAAGCAGTTAGGTTTTCAGATCATTACCCGCTGGAATACGATTCTTAACACGTAGCACTGACATTTTCTCCGTATGGGCATGCTTGGGAGTATGGCAAGAAGTACATTCAAAGTGCTGTTCTATGTGAACGGCATAAATGGTACTCCGTGTGATACCCCCTAGCCATAAAGGAGTGGGAATTTTTCAACACACAGAGTTCTTCTCTTACGGAATATAGTTGTGTTGAACTAGATAACTAAACGAGTTTGCGCGTGTTACAATGTCATGGCGGAGCATTATGTAGAGCCATGGTTTGCCACCGTTTACGGTAGTGAATTCTGTTGCTTTCTCGCAATAAAGTTCAGCTGCGACACGCTTTTCGTTTACTTCTCTATTGTCTGCATCTTTTAATGCCTTGGTTTCAATCATATAAATTGCACTATCAGTTTCAACGATAAAGTCCGGCTCATATTTTCTTGCTCCATTATTCCAATAGATATTAAACTGGTTGGGAGCGGGGCGCAACCACCGCAATACACTATTGTCGGTTTCAAGAACAAAGGAGAAATCTTGTTCAGTAGAACTGTCAAACTTGTTTTCGGTGAAATATGATTTGAGGAAGCCGGTAAAGATATATTTCTTCACATCAGACTTCGGCTCGACAATATCTCTAAAATCACGCTTACCATAACCCGGCACTTCGGTCATGTTTTGAGGTAATATCTTAATAAATGGTAAGATTCTTGATGCTTTGAAGCCCGATGAGTGTATCTCGAAGTGCCGCATAATCTGTTGATATATCTTCTCGGCAATGTCGTGTTTGAATTGATGCACAATAGCCGCCACCACTTTCGGGTCGTAACCATAAGAAGCTATATTAACAAGAACCTGGTCGGTAAGATGATAGAGCAACTTGTTACACTTGTCGTAGTCAATGTCGTCATAGTTAATCAATTCGCTGACAATTTGGTTTCTTGGGGAGTGAGAAAGCATACCGCTTTCCGAAGCGGAGAAAGTCTCGATCGTTTTATCAACCAATCCCATACGGATAATTTCCGGGTTGATGTACTGATATCTGAATCTTTCTTTCGAGGTGTCAAGGTCAAACCAATTATAAATGGCTTTCACTTCATCTTGCAGAATAGTGATACGCGGAATAGGTATCACGTTTTCCACAAATTCGCTAATTACCACTTTAAGTACTTGTTTAACCTGCGCAATTTGTTCCTCCGCTTCTTGCTGTGCGAAAAGCGAATTGGAAGCGGCTGCATTGGCTTGTATATAGGCCACAGCGGCTTCTTCCACTTTCTGCGTTTCCTCGGCAGTTAAGAGCTGGGTTGTACTTTTTACAGTGACATTACGTTCTTCAAGCACTTGCCAAACAGCACGGCGGGCGTCAATGTTCGCTTGGACACGCTTCTGTTCTTGCTCGGTCGTGGCTGTAGCAACTTTTTGTTGCAAATTGGCAATCGTTACTTCCTGCTTGGTTTGGGCTGTAACGATAGTAGTGCCCGGCACAACATTCTCGTCCTCGTCAAGTTCAATGAACGATAATTTGGAGAGAACAGAGTTCGGGTCGTTTGCTTTGGCGATTACAGCCTCAAAGTTCTCGTGGGCGATTACGGTAAGTTTGTCAACTTCGGGGTCACCGGTGCGCTGACCGCCATAAGGCAAGCGCAGACCACGCCCGATTGACTGCTCAACAAGTATAGGCGCATCGGCAGCACGAAGCGGTACAATGGTATAGAGGTTGGTTACATCCCAACCCTCTTTGAGCATATTGACATGCACGACAATTTCAATCTTGTTGTCGGGCTTTTCCAATGAAACGAAAAGTTGCTCGACTTCTTCGTCCTTTTTCGTAGAACTGTCAATCTGCAATACTTTGCCTTTGTAGCGCCCCTCGTAAAAACTATCGCTTTCAAGCAATTCAACGGTTTCGTTGGCGTGATTGATGTTTCGACATACTACCAATATGAACGGTTTCACCAACGGTACGTTGTTATTCTTGGCATACATCTGTAAGTGTAGTTTCGCCTTTTCGTGTACGGAAACCGCATCTTCGAGTTTAATCGTGTCAAGTTCTATGTCCGACAGATTGTCACGTTTGAAGTCCTTACGCTTGGCAACAGTCGGGTTCTTCACATATTTTCCGTCTGCGAGTGCTTGTGCCAGATTGTATTCATAGACTATATTTTTAAACGACTTACCTTTTTCATCGGTCGGTGTGGCAGTCATTTCAAGTCCGAGAACCGGACGCAATTCATTGACTGCCTTTTTCGAAGCATCGGCATGGTAGCGGTGCGCCTCATCCATCAGGACAACCAAGTCGGGCAGATTGGAGAGGTAATCGTAATACGATTCTCCGAGGTATTCCGACAGTCGTCTCATGCGAGGTGCAACCGTCTGACCGCCTTTTTTACTTGCTTTGTTTTCGGTATTAAACTTCGAGATATTAAAAATATTTATCTCAACGGGGCTCCAAAAGCCGGGGATAACCGCTCCTTGATTGCGGTGCTTTTCGTAATTGTCGCCGGTCACCACCACCGGGGGATTGGCGACAAAGTCAGCGATGCCTTTGAATACATACTTTTCATACGAGGGGGCGCCAAAGTCACGAATCAGTTTCTCGTAAAGTGTCAGGTTGGGAGCAAGCACAAAGAAGTGCTTGATGCCTTTTGCGAGATACAGATAGGCGATGCAAGCACCCATCAGTCTTGTCTTTCCTATACCGGTGGCAATAGAGAAAGCAAACGATGGGAAGTCGCGTTCAAAGTCCTTTACATGAGGAAATACCTCTTGAATCTTTTTGAGTTCCGCTTTGCAAAATGCAGTGGTGTCCGCATCACTTGTCTGCTTGGCAAGTGAAAGCGTATCAGCAATTTTCTCCACCACTTCAAGGGCTTCGCCCAAAGGTTTGCGGAGAGAAAGCCGCTGTTTTATATTAGTAGTTGTCTTATTCATTATTATCCTTGCCTCCTTTCTTGCCTTTTTGTTCCAGTTGCTTAATCGCACTCAGATAGTCGCTCTCCACATCGCTAAGTGTGCGCTGCTTGTATTTACGATACTCATTCGTGGCGTGATCCATCGCTTCCTGATGCGATACTCTGCCCGAATCTATCAGCAGTTGCTCGCCAGTAGTGGTAAGAATTCTGTCCAGATAGTCCGCCCAGTCGTTCATTGTCATCGGTTGCTCCTTTTCGGCTTGGCGTTCTGCAAAGTCAAGATACCCTGACACCAATTGTCCCATAGCCCGAAGTTCTTTCTCGTCCAGATAGTTCTTGGCAGTGCGGGCTTCGGAAAGTGTGGGCTGGTGTCCCTTGAACGTAAGTAGCCCCATAAAGTCTTTCTCTGAATCGGCACGTTCCACAATCAACTCTGCCGCTGTGCGTCCATGTATGGCATAGTGAATTTTGTTCTGCACTTTTTTGAAGAATTCCTGCGAAACAGAGGCGCGAGGATCGTAGTCGATACTGGTGGCATAGATTTCGAGCACTTGGCGGTAAAACACCTTCTCCGTTGCACGAATGTCTCGGATGCGTTCCAACAGTTCTTTCCAATATCCGCCACCACCCAATTTTTTCAGTCGTTCGTCATCAAGTGTAAAACCCTTTGTGATATACTCTTTCAATCGAAGCGTAGCCCATTGACGGAAACGGGTGGCAATGATAGAGCGCACACGATAACCGAGAGCTATAATCATATCGAGATTATAGAAAGTCGTCATGTACGACTTGCCATCTGCGGCAGTTGTTCGGAATTTCCGAACAACTGAATCTTCCGCCAATTCACCATCTTCAAAGATATGCTTGATGTGCTCGCTGACGTTAGACTTGCTTGTCTGGTACAGCTCGCACATCTGCGCTTGGGTAAGCCACAGCGTATCTTCCTCCAACTTCACATCGATCTTCGTCAACCCCGCATTATCAGTGTATATCAGTATCTTGTTATTCTCTTCCATGGCAGTATGTATTAAACAGTGGCATCATCTTCGGGTTCATCTTCAATATCGTCCGTTGCAGGAGCGGCAACGATATTGAGGTTGTAATTGTCCTTATCGAAAGCACATCTGCCGAGAAGCATTTTCGGAATCTTCTTCACGGTGATATTACCGTAGTGTGTCTTCGCTTCCTTTTGATAAGCGGTGCAGCATATCAAGAGCGATTCTTCCTCGCCCATTGCCTCGTGGATGCGGTCGATGGTTTCTACCGTGAGAAATTGGGTGGTAGTGAATATGTAGTCGTGTTCCGACCCATATCCCTGCTTCCAATAGGTGTCCTTGTCAGGTGAGTAAGTATATCCCTCCTGCATAGCCATGGCGGCTGCAAGTTGGTCGGCATTGTATTCGGGATTGATAATCATCTGTCCGAACTCGTCTTGTTTCAATAGACTGGGTGCAAGCTCGTAGAACTTGAAGCCACCTCCGCCTTGCCAATTCTGCGACTTGGTGATGCCGCCTTGATCTTCTCCATCGGTTACTTTCTTCAAACGAGGCACACAGTGTGTGTAAGCGTGGTTGCCTAACTCAATACCAATATATTTGCGCCCCATTTTATGGGCGACTGCAGCGGTTGTACCACTGCCTAAAAAACTATCAAGAACAAGATCACCAGGTAAAGTTGACATGTCAATTATTCGTTTTAGCAGTTGCTCAGGTTTCTTTCCACGAGGGAAATAAACATCTCCTTCATGAGCAATATCAGCTTTAGGTATTTCACCATGAGTCCAAAGCGTTGTCATTTTCTGCGATTTGACAATTTTATCATCAACGATTTCGGAAGTATCAGATAAAAAGGATAAGAGTTCCTTATTATAATAATAGAGTGTAGTTAATACTCCCTCACTCTTTCCTCTGCTCGGAGTATATTCAACAGAATAAAGGGCATCCTTATCCATATTAGATATTAGTTCGTTCTGGAATTCATTTTCTTTTTGAACACGATTTCCTCTAAATATTGTCGCAATATTATCTACATAGGCTTTTAATATGGACTCTTTTTTCTGTTCAAAATCTTTTAATGAAAGAGTTTGAATGATAAAATTAGAATGCTTATAAATTTTAATAGGCTTACCATTAGATTTGGAAATAGTTTCTCCGACTAATTCTTTTTCTCCAAATGAAGCAATATATTTATTATATCGCTTCATTATTTTAAGCTCAAGTTCAGAGTAACTTAAATTGTTTTTATTGGGCAATATTCCTTTTTTATAGAGTAATATATGCTCTGTTGTATTCACTAAGTAGCCTCCCTGTCCTAAGCCTGCTACAGCCGATCTCTCATATGTAATATGGGAAACGAAATAATGTCTTCCAAAAATTTCATCCAAAAGTACTTTACAATAATGTACTTCTTCTTCGTCCAAATGAATCCAAAACATTCCATTTACATCCAATAATAAATATAAAAGGGAAAAACGATGATACATAAGATTTAACCATGTAGAATGTTCCAAATTGTCATCGTAAAATTCAAAAGCTTGTCCCGTATTAAAAGGCGGATCAATATAGATACACTTCACTTCGCCTGCATACATTGATACAAGTGATTTAAGTGCAAGAAGATTGTCACCGTGAATCAGCATATTGCCGTGCCACGGTTTACCACTCGGTAAAGTGGTCTTCTCCACCGTACCATAATTATATTGAGGATTTTCAATAAGGATGCGCGGTTCTAACGGCTCTTGCGCTTTGTCCTTACCAATCCAAGTGAGTTCAAGTTTCTGCATATTATTTGAAAATAAATTGTTTTGTTTCAATTGTAGAATTAATTTCTCCGAGTTTTTCTTCAATTCCGGAAGAATATTGTTTACCCGAGAAATGTACAGTATTTAAATGTAAATCAAAAGAAGAGATAATGTCATTAACACAGAGTTTGACTGTTACTTTTCCCTCGTATTGTTGATCGGCATAATATGTAATATAGAGAGGAATTACAATCTCTTCATGTGGTTGAAAATAAAATCGAGTATCTTTAAGAGCTGTTTCAACGTATTGTTCAAATATCGGGTTCTTATGTTCCGTGTCGTTCAAAACCTGAATAGAGACATTGGATGCAAGTACTGAAGTAATATTGCAAATTTTTACGGCTATATAATCTCCACTTCGAGTGATAGAACAAGACAGTTTTGGCATATTGGCATCTTTATGTTGTTTTTCGATTATAGATAGCTGCTTATCATTTTGTCTTAAAGTATACCATGTAATTACTACCATTGCAAAAGATGCAATAGCACTAAGATAGGTACTCCAAAACGAAGTCCATACTGCTGGTTGCCATAGCAATTCACATGATGTTTCTTTTGTTGAAATCCAATTTATAAAAATGGGTAAACATCCTAAAAACAACATTGTTACAAATAATAGCATGTATTTCTTTAATCTACTCATACTCATCATATTATTATCCATTTAATCGTGAATAAATCCTTCTGTTCCACCTTTTGGTTGAGCATTTTCTCAACAGAAGAAAGCAAGTCCTCTTTGCGAGCATCCACCTCATCTTGTGCGGTGAAAAGGTTCTGACGTTTCTCCGCACGGCGGTGTTCAAGGTCTTTAATCGTGCGTTGCGCACCGACCTTTTCAGCAAGGGTTGACAACTTCTTAGCCGAACCTTTGAGCAATTTAATCTCGGTGTCAAGGTCACGCAGTTCACGTTCGAGACTCATCTTCATATCCTCCGCCCAAGCATCGAGTTTATCCATTTCTTCCTCGAAGAAGTTTTGGTTGCGCAAGGCATTTTCCTCAATAATGTCAGCCCGTTGTCGGGCGATGATACCATCGTATTGGTTGATAACCTTTGCGGGCTTGATGACAGCCCCGATTTGTTCGGAAGCATAGAGTTCAAACAAATGTTGCGCCACATCAGGGTACACCTCGTTGCCGTCTTCATCGAAGCAAGCAATGAGCAAGCGGTCTTCTTGTTCGAAAGCGTCAATAGACAGTTTCTCGACATGAAGCCATCCCGACTTCCTCACGAGTTCACCAAGCAGAGAAACTCGGATAGGCGAATTAGTGTAGTCAAAGACAACCTTCCGACAAGGCAAGTCGGCATTAATATACTCGGCTATGATATGACGTGCAAGCGGATGCCCCACACGGTAAACCTGCGTATGTTCTGGAATCGGGAATTGCGAGCGGCGAGTAGAAGCGTCGGTGTTGAGCAAACAATAACGTCCGACATAATCCTTAATGTCAGTGTCGAACATCTGGAACGATGCGTCGGCTTCATCGAAGCGAGCGGTGTTTCGCAGTGCATAGCGAGTGAGAAACCATAGAGCCTTGTTGAACTTCGTAAGGCTTGCCGCACTCTCCTTGAAATTGATGCGCAGTTTCTGCGCCACTTCCTCATCGAAATTTTCAAGCAACGAACTTCGTGCCGCCAACATATTGTCGGAGATACGCTCTTGAAACTCAGCTTGCAGTTCATCAAACGCCTGTTTGATTTCCTGCGGTGTGCGGCACGAATTATAGATGTCGGCGATGCGCTTTTCAAAGTCCACGCCGTTGCCTATCGTACCCAGCACTTCATCACTTGCACCGAAGATGCCATCGAAAAGTTGGAACTTCTCGGAGAGCAACTGATACACACGGATGTCGGCTTCGTTCTTGATATTGAGAAAGTTGATTACCACCACATCGAATTGCTGACCGTAACGATGGCAACGCCCGATGCGTTGTTCGATGCGCTGCGGATTCCACGGCATATCATAGTTGACTATGAGCGAACAGAACTGCAAGTTGATACCTTCAGCGGCAGCTTCGGTGGCAATCATAATGGTGGCTTCTTCGCGGAAGAAGTCAACGATAGCAGCACGGCGGTCGGCAGTAGGCGAACCGGTAACTTTGTCACTACCCTTATTCTTTTCGAGCCATGCCTTATATATGGCGGTGGACTGTTTGTCAATGTTCGTACCGTTGAAACGCACCACTTTTCCTTTGTAACCACGTTCTTCGAGCAACTCGTAAAGATACTCTTGCGTACGTCTTGATTCAGTGAAGATAAGGGCTTTCTGCGGTGCGCCAAGTTCTTTCAACTTCTCAAAACCTTTTGAAAGAGCCTTGAAAAGATGTTCGGCTTTACTGTTACGCTTAATCTTAAAAGCGAAGTCACGGAACGCTTGCAGTTCCGATATTTCATTTTTGATGTTCTCAATATCGGTCGGGTGGAGAATCTTTTCGCCGTACCCATCATTGGTTTCGTCCACTTCTTCCTCATCAATCCACTCGTCTTCATTGATGGCATCTTCAAAATCTGCAGAAGTAGAGGTGGCTTCAAGTACGGATTGACGAGCCAGCATTGCTTCGAGCCTTTCAATCAGCGAACAAAGCGTGCCATAGATAGCGTAGGTAGAGGAAGCAAGCAGTTTACGGAGTATCAACGACATCAGCATACGCTGACTGTTAGGGAGCGCATAGAGTTGTGCTCGTTGTAGATAATCCGAAACCATTTCATAGAGGGCTTCTTCGTCATTGTAAGGAGTAAATTCCTCTAAAATTGCAATACGTTTGGTATATCTGATGTATTCCAACACCTGACGGCGTAGCGTGCGTTTGCATATAGGCTCAAGTCGCCGACGCAAGGCTTGAAAGTCGGTATCGTTTTGCAGGTTGCCAAATTGTCCCTTGAAACTTTTGATGTCACCAAACACAAAATCGTCAACGATTGATACCAGTCCGAACAGTTCCAAAATAGAGTTCTGCAGTGGCGTGGCAGTCATCAATATTTTCTTCCTATCGGTGAGTGCCCTTTTGATAGTATTTGCAATTACATTAGTTGGCTTATATACATTGCGCAAGCGGTGAGCTTCATCAATAACGACAAGATGCCAAGGTGTTTGTTTGATGTATGGAGCTTTCGCCTTTGCGAATTGAAAGGAGCAAATAATGATTTTCTCTTGATTAAATGGATTGAGATTTCCATGTTCTATTTGCTCATTGAAACTTTTCTTTTCAAGAATGATTGAGGGCAAAAAGAATTTCTCCAAAAGCTCGCAACTCCATTGCTTGCGGAGGTTGGCAGGGCAGATAATGAGCAAACATCGTTTATGTTCCGCCCAATTCTGCGATAAGATAATTCCCGCCTCAATAGTTTTGCCAAGTCCTACTTCGTCAGCAAGGATAGCACCTTTTGACAAGGGCGACTGAAAAGCAAAAAGAGCGGCTTCTATCTGGTGCGGAGTAAGGTCAACTTGCGCATCTTGCAGGGATGCTGTAAGTTTTGCCAAGTCGTTTGCGGGCAAACGTCTTGACAAATAGTTGGCGAAATACTTCGCTTGATATGCTGTTATATTTTGTTCAGTCACTTCTTGCTTAAAAAAGCAAAACTCCTCCACTATCCCTGCAAGGCTGACCAAAGGCTATAGATAAGTGAAGGAATTTTGCACATGTTTTTATTTTTCTCTCAGGTCATTAGCAGTTCAATTATTGTTGCAAAGGTAACTATTCTTGTTGATTTTCCCTTATATAAACAGGGTAAAAACATAACGATCATGCAATATGATATATTATTGTACACACTATTCATCTTTTCCTAGTACTATCTTCTCATTGAAAACTCTTTTGCTGTAGGTCTTACCCCCCTCTACTACGTTATCGGCTTCCCGTTTGGTCTTGATTTGTTACAAACTATCAAATCTCCCCTTTTTTCACTGGTAGTGAAATACAGACAATAACTGCCCGATGTGATTGTTTATCGTCTCCGAATAGGGGCTCACATTATTTTCTTGGGGATTTAACATCTTATTTCAGTTTGCCAATTTGAGAGATTTGTTTCAAAGCAATCGTATCCGAAATATCAATCTTTGTCACTACAGATTCAAGCTTTTTCATACAAGTAACTAAAAAATATATTCAAAACGCTACGGAAATGAGCTGAATGATAATTGTACAATTTGAACTTAAATACTACATAATGAAAAAAATATCTATCATGCTATCATTCATTTTTATATTATACTAATTATCAGAAGAATAACTATGATAGATGATTTTTCAAACAGGTATCTATCATACTTTTGTCGCAAAAAACGGGTATCTATCATACCCATACCGCATCCGTTTTAGTGCAGTATCAGGGAAAAATGCCCATATGAAGCCACAAGGATATCCACTTCATAGGATAATAACCTGTATTTGGCAGCTTAATAAGCTATTGGAAACGGTAATCTTTTTATAGCCTACATATGTAGGCTGTACAGCCCGCACCTGTAAACCGAACAGCCCACGCATGCGGGCTGTTCGTTACACACATGTGGGCTATAAACTTACCGCTATTAAAGTGGGATTATTAAGCCATAATGGTTGGATTTATACGGATTCATTGCAACAAAAACAAGTCGTCTTACGCCTGTCCGACCCTTATTTGGTTATTTTATTGATGAGAGATACCCTTTTTTTGATGGTATAAGCATGAGAGATACCTTGTTAGAAAAACATCTATCATACTTATACCACTGACAATTAGCATAATATAAAAATGAATGATAGCATGATAGATATTTTTTTCACTATGTATTTAAGTTCAAAATCCATAAGAAAATAACTAAATGATAATTTATGAGTTCACCACAGAGATTTACTATTTTTTATTCACTATAAAGTAATACAGAGTCTCGTGTATTTATAATCGTATTTATCGCTCTGTTTTTACTTGAGGAAAGAGAGAGAAGAACTCTGTGTCCGTGGTGAAATATAAATACCCAAGAGTAAAAATGCCCCCAAATGTTAAATCCCCAAGAAGATAATGTGCGCCATAATAATGACACTCAAGCAAAATCCCTCAAACAATTCAAAAAATCCTCCATAGCCTTTGGAAGACTGCGGAGGATCCTTATCATAGTGTTAGTAAACATACTTTTCTACCTATTTTTCATTTCTTAGTCTCTTCTACCCATGAAGATCATGATGTAGTAAACCAATGTAGCCAATGAACCTAATGCAGCAACTACATACGTATAAGCAGCAGAACGAAGAGCATCTTCAGCCTGTGCATGATTGTACGAATTAGTAATGCCGGATGAGCTCAACCATACCAATGCACGTTTACTTGCATTGATTTCCACCGGCAGCGTGATAAAGCTGAACAGTGTAGTCATAGCAAACAGGATAATACCTGCCAACAATAACTGCGGGAAAGAGTTTATCAGCAAGATACCACCCAACAATACCCACGTCATAATGGAAGAAGCAAAGTTCACCACCGGAACCAGCGCACTACGCATCTTCAACGGAGCATACATACGTGCATGCTGCACAGCGTGTCCACACTCATGGGCTGCTACGGCAGCCGCCATAATGCTATTACTTTCATACACCCCCTCACTCAAATTCACTGTTTTGTTAGTAGGATTGTAGTGGTCGGTCAATCGTCCCGGCGTATGTGTAACCTGCACATCATAAATTCCATTGTCATGCAACATCTTCAAAGCAACGTCGCGTCCTGTCATTCCGTTTCCTGTAGGAATCTTAGAGTACTTCTTGAATTTGTTTTGCAAATTCATCTGTACCAACCAACTGACAACAGCGATTCCTATAAATAATACCCAATAAGACATCATATACTTTTCAATTTTAATTATTACTCTATATCTCTATAAACAAATTGTTTGCCAAAAATAAGGGGAAACGTTCAATGTCAGAATAGTTTCCCCTTGCTTTTATGAAGAATTAGCTAAAAATTAGTCAATTGTCAGTTCCACTACATAGTCAATATCTTTCGGAACCTCGGCAAATTCGAGCAAAACACCAGCTTTCGTCTTTGTGAAACGAACCGGAGACTGATCTTTAAACAAGACTGCTTTCTTAACCTTCTTACCTGTCAATGGCAGGAACAAAGCCGCATCTTTCAGATCGAGGATATGTACATAGAGTTTATTTCCTTTTTGTGTTGTCACTCCCCAATCATGCGGAGCAACTACACCACTTCGTGTTCCATAGATCGTTTCGCCATATTGTTTCATCCACTCTCCCATCTCTGCCAAGCGCTGCACAGCTACCGCAGGAAGTTCCCCATCGGGTTGAGGGCCGATATTCATCAAAAGGTTGGCATTCTTACCGGCTGCCTTCACCAGATAATGAATCAATGTCTTTGTAGATTTATAATTCTGGTCGGTAATCTTATATCCCCACATACCATTCATTGTTTCGCAAGTTTCCAACGGCAGGTGACTCACCTCCTGTCCGGACAGTCCCGAAGCATTCTCACCCGGCAGATCACGTTCGAAAATCTGAATATCTTCCCCGTCGAAAGGCGTCTGATGATGATTGTTACCCACCAGACAACCCGGCTGGAGCTTATGAATCAAAGCATACTGCTCCGGTAATTCCCAATTAAAAGTCGGTGCCTGGTCCCACCATCCGTCAAACCAGATAGCACCTATCGGACCGTAATTCGTCAACAACTCCGTCAACTGATTATTCATGAATTGATAATAACTTTTCCAATCCCCTTTCGAATTCGAACGTCCCGTTCCCTGTCCTGTACGTCCCCAGGGATAGTCCTCACGCGCCCAGTCAAGATGTGAATAATAAAAATGAAGCTTGATACCCTGCTTGGCACAGGCTGCTGCCAGTTCTTTCACAATATCTCTTTTAAAAGGGGTGGCTTTGACTACGTTATAATCCGAATACTTAGTATCAAACATAGAAAAACCTTCGTGATGACGACTAGTGAAACAGATATATTTGGCTCCCGAAGCTTTAATAGCCTCCACCCATTTATCCGCATCAAACTTGGAAGGATAAAATCCACCTGCCAGTTTGGCATACTCTTTATAATTCAGATTATTGTTTGTCATAGTCCACTCACCGGTAGCGAGCATAGCGTATAGCCCCCAATGAAGAAAAATACCAAACTTATTGTCCTGAAATTCCTGCCGTGCTTTCAAATTCTCTTCGGTAGGCTGATAGGAAGATTGCGCAAATACTCCCAAGTTCATTACGAACAACAAAAGGAAAGCTATAAAACGTGTTTTCATAAGGCATACATTATTTTTGTGTGTTTAGGATAGACTATACAAAGGATTGAACAAGAAAGGCGGAGTTTTTCTTCAATCTCCGCCTTTCCTCCATATAATAAATCAATTGTTATTCTTCAGTATAACGTTCGATGGTCTGTGCTCTGTCCGGTCCTACAGATACAATCTTGATTTCTACACCAAGCTGTTCTTCCAGGAAAGTCAGGTAAGCATTGAATTCTTCCGGGAATTCATCTTCGCTCTGCATCTTGGTCATATCTGTCTGCCAGCCCGGAAGCTCTGCATATACAGGTTCTACGCCTTCTGTGATGTCATACGGGAAGTAGTCGATCTCTTCACCGTTCACTTTGTAAGCAACGCACGCTTTGATTGTTTCGAAAGTATCGAGTACATCGCTCTTCATCATAATCAATTTCGTAACTCCGTTTATCATAACGGAATACTTCAACGCTACCAGGTCGATCCATCCGCAACGACGTTTACGACCGGTTACAGAACCGAATTCATGTCCCAACGTACACATCTTGTCGCCTGTTTCGTCAAACAGTTCTGATGGGAACGGACCTGCTCCTACACGAGTACAGTATGCCTTGAAGATACCATATACTTCACCGATACGGTTAGGTGCCACTCCAAGTCCGGTGCAGGCTCCCGCACATACGGTATTGGAAGAAGTCACAAACGGATATGAACCGAAATCAATATCAAGCATAGTACCCTGTGCTCCTTCACAAAGCACGCTCTTACCATCCTTCAACAGGTTATTCACTTCATGTTCGCTATCTACGAAATGGAATTGTTTCAGGTATTCGATACCTTCCAACCATGCTTTTTCCAGTTCAGTAAGATCGTATTCATAATTCAAGCTCTTCAGAATTTGTTCGTGACGAGCTTTCGCAGCAGCATACTTCTGGTCGAAGTTATGAAGAATATCACCTACACGAACACCGTTACGGCTCACTTTATCCGTGTAAGTAGGACCGATACCCTTACCGGTAGTTCCTACTTTAGCATCACCTTTGGCTGCTTCGTATGCAGCATCCAGAATACGGTGTGTCGGAAGAATAAGATGAGCTTTCTTTGAAATGTGCAAACGTTCTTTCAGCGGATGACCCGATGCTTCAAGTGCTTCTGCCTCTGCTTTAAACAATGCCGGATCAAGTACCACACCATTACCGATGATGTTTACCTTGTTTCCCTGAAAAATACCGGAAGGGATAGAACGAAGCACATACTTCTGTCCTTCAAACTCAAGTGTGTGACCGGCATTCGGGCCGCCCTGGAAACGAGCAACCACATCGTACTTAGGTGTTAATACGTCGACTACTTTTCCTTTACCTTCGTCGCCCCATTGTAATCCTAATAGAACAT
>ERZ838827.1818-NODE-1818-length-14497-cov-10.434774_pt1 | contig 14497 bp, 9 predicted proteins | sample MGYA00519881_ERZ838827 | MGnify/ENA primary metagenome ERZ838827 (study PRJEB31850, sample SAMEA3708842) | human gut metagenome | biome: human gut; feature: human-associated habitat; material: faeces | place: China | collected 2014 ...
AAACAATTTATATTAACTAATCAACTACATTTATGTTAAAGAGAATGCGATCTTTCTTAGTGCTAGTAATGTTGTTTATTGCTGTCACGATGAGCGCGCAGGTTACAACAGCCACGATGAGTGGTAAAGTGACCGCACAAGATGAACCAATCATTGGAGCAACAGTCGTTGCGGTTCACGAACCATCAGGCACTCGTTATGGTACAGTGACTAACGTCAGTGGTCAATTTAATCTGCAGGGTATGCGTACCGGCGGCCCTTACAAAGTAGAAATTTCTTATGTTGGTTATCAAACAGCAATTTACAAGGGAATTAACCTTTTACTGGGAGAGAATTATGTTTTAAATGTTTCTTTAAAAGAGAGTTCAGAACTGTTGGACGAAGTAGTAGTGACTGCTTCTAAAGAGAGTAATATGAAGTCTGACAGAGCAGGTGCTGTAACTAACCTTACCAGTGCAAAAATCGCTTCTATTCCTACAGTGAGCCGCAGCATGAATGATATCATGCGTTTGTCTCCACAATCCAACACAACATCTAATGGTTTTGCAGCTGGTGGTGGTAACTATCGTCAGTCATTTGTAACAGTGGATGGTGCTTCATTTAATAACGCTTTCGGTATCGGTTCTAACTTACCGGCAGGTGGTGCTCCTATTTCTTTGGATGCACTGGAACAGCTTTCTGTTTCTATCACTCCGTATGATGTCCGTCAGAGTGGTTTTACTGGTGCAGCTATCAATGCTGTTACTAAATCCGGTACAAATGAATTGACTGGTTCTGCTTATACGTTCTTAACAAACAACAATTTGATAGGTGATAGAGTAGGTGATGGTTCAATTGAACTTGAAAAATCTCATCAATATACTTATGGTGCAACTTTAGGTGGTGCTATCATTAAAAATAAGTTATTTTTCTTCGTGAATGGAGAATATGAAGATGACTTGACAGCAGGTCCCGTTGCACGTGCACGTAATAATGATGGTGAGAAATATGGGGAGAACGGTATACATCGTCCTGTTGCTTCCAAAATGGATGAAATTCGTGATTATCTGATTAATACCTATGATTATGATCCGGGAGTATATCAAGGATATAATGTAAAGGTGCCATCATATAAGTTTCTGGCGCGTGTGGATTGGAATATTAATGAGAACAATAAAGTGAATGTTCGTTTCTCTAAAACTAATAATAGATATGACGCTTCTCCGTCTTCTTCTGTCAATCCGATGACAGCGGGTACGATTTTTCCGGGTAGTACTACAGCAGGTATTTCTGCGGAGAAAGGAGCTACTTCTGACGAGGGTTTGTATTTTAGGAATACGCGTTATCGTCAAGAACAGAGATTTACATCTATTGCTGCCGAGTGGAATTCAAAATGGGGAGTGTTGAATAATACCCTGCGTGGAACCTATTCATATCAGGATGAACCTCGTTCTTATGATGGCGGTATATTCCCAACTACTTATATATTGGAGGATGGTGCGGTATATGCAATGTTTGGTACCGAATTATTTACCGAGGGAAATATTCGTCAAGTGAAGTCATTTACTATTACTGATGAAGCTACTTGGACATGGGGTAATCATAATTTTATGGCTGGCTTACAGTTTGAGTCCAACAAAGCTTTAAATGGATATATGCAAGGTGCAAATGGTGCCTATGTTTATAGTTCATGGGATGATTTTGTAACAGGAAAGAAGCCGTTTTCATTTTTGATTACCCACTCTAATTCTGCAGACTTGTCACAGTTTACCTCTAAGATGAGACAAACACAATATTCTGCATATATTCAAGATCAATGGAATATCAGTGAGAATTTTAAGTTGACAGCAGGTCTGCGTTTTGAGTTGCCAGTGTATCCATCTTTAAAAGATAACTATAATGCTGAATATGCCAAGTTGGATTTCGGTGGTCGTAAATTTACTACGGATCAGGTACCGGGCAATTCCTTGTCTGTTTCTCCCCGTATTGGTTTCAATTGGGATATTACAGGGGAGCGTAAATATGTGTTGCGTGGAGGTACAGGATACTTTGTAGGACGTATGCCGTTTGTGTGGTTAGTTTCGGCTGTAGGAAATTCAGGTGTAGGGCAGACACAATATGGTTATAATATTGGTAAAAGTTCTACTCCAGGTGCAGTTGCTCCTAATTTCTATACAGATGCGAAAGATATGTTGGAGGATATTTATCAAGGCAACTTTACTCCACAAGTTAGTATTCCTGGCAGTCCTACTATTATTGATAAGGATTTGAAGATGCCTGCTACTTGGAAAACGTCATTAGCTTTTGATACCAAGTTACCAGGTGATATTGATTTTACCTTAGAGGGTATTTACAATCGCGACTTTAATCCGGCTGTTATTTCCAATGCTAATATTTATGCTGATGGAACAAAAACAATTAGCAAAAATGACATACGTACTGCTTATAAGAGCTATAATGCTGGTACAGGTGCTTATTTGATTGAAAATGGTGGTTCAAAAGCATACTATCTGTCGTTAACTGCTCAATTGCATAAGAATTTCGATTTTGGTTTGGATGCTTCATTCGCTTATACTTATTCTCGCGCACGTTCTTATGGTGACGGCATTGGTGACCAAGTAACTTCTGCATATAGAACCAATACTTATGCTGTCAATGGTATTAATGACCATGAATTGGGTTATGGTACTTATGTGGCACCTCACCGTATAATTGCATCATTAGGTTATTCAAAAGCTTATGCTAAACACTTTAGGTCAAGTGTTTCATTTATTTATGAGGGCGCTCCATTAGGATATGCAGGTGGAAGCTATTCTTATTCCCGCTATTCATATACTTACACTAAAAATATAGTAGGTGATGGTGGTGCTAATAATTTGCTGTATGTTCCTGCTACTAAAGATGAATTGACATTTAAAGATGTAACCTCAAAGACTGGTGAAGTGACTTATTCAGCTGAACAGCAGAAAGAAGATTTCTGGAACTTTGTTCAACAGGACAAATATTTGAAAAAGCGTTTAGGCAAATATGCAGAGCGTGGTGGTGCAGTGATGCCTTGGCATCATCAGTTGGATTTCAAATTTAATCAAGATTTCTATATGATGATAGGTGGTAAGAAGAATCTATTGCAGTTTGGTATAGATATTCAGAATCTGGCTAACCTACTAAATAAGGACTGGGGATTGTATAAGACTGTAAATTCTATTACTCCGTTAGCAGATAATGGTGATGGAACATTTACCATGCAAAAAGCTAGTGGTCAAATATTAAACTCTACATATAAGAATTATGCAAGTACAGCTTCTACTTATCGTGTGATGTTTAGTTTGCGTTATATCTTCAATTAGTATACTATTGTTGAAGTTCTTAATATAAAAAAGCTGTCTCGTGAAAACGAGGCAGCTTTTTTTATTATCAGTAATTGATTATATACTTAGGGACATATTACAGAATAATTATATAGTAATCCCTTATCAACTTTGTTTTAATATAAGAGGTTAAAGTAGGAAGATAAATTATAACTTCACCCTCATCACCACCGGATTATGATCGCTATAAGTAAGATCCGGAGAGAAGTAATCCGTACTATTCAGTTCCGGTGAATGGAGAATATAGTCGATTCTTAACAGATGCTTGAAAAACTTGAAAGTATACATATACCCATGACCGCTCGTCTGAAAACCATCCTGCAACTTATCACCTTTTACAGTATGATAAACATACGAAGACGGCAGAGAGTTAAAGTCACCACAGATGATAGTAGGATAGGGGGAGGCAGCTATCAGTTGCTTTAGAGTATTAGCTTGTGCGGCACGTTTCCGGAAATTCTCATGCAATCCGTCAATCAATCCCACAGCAGCACGTTCCACCCTTTGAGAATCATCCGTGCGGAGTCCCTTTTCCAGTTTGCGCTTGTTCTGGCTCACTTCCGTTGTTTGGAGATGATTGTTGAACAGACGGATAGTACGGCCATTAATCTCAATATCACACCAGAGACTGCAATTTTTCGAATCAGGATAGACGATAAGATTCTCCTCCTTGATAGGGTAACGGCTGAAAACAGCCAGTTGCAACAAATGTTTTCCCTCGGGAGAAATAGGAATAAAATGATACGGCCAATCAGAAAGAACCGCAGCTATACTGTCTACACCAAACTCATCATTAATGCCAAACTCCTGAAAACAGAGAATATCTGCTTGCAGATTTCTCATGTAAGAGGCTATCTCTTTGCATGAATAACCGGTATCCTCATGATTAAAAGCGTCAACATTGTAAGTAGCAACAGTTAGAATACCAGGAGTATACGCGTTCATTTTGACCATTGGAGCCGAAGCCGGGCTGAAAAAAGGAGAATGAATCACACAACTAATATAGCTCCAGTTGCTAAATATAGCAATCAGAGGGATGAAAACCCAACACCGCCAACGAATCGTCCAGTAGATGACAGAAGCAAGATTAGCCAACAAAAGTATCGGTAAAATCAAACCGATGAAAGGCATAAATTTGAAACTATCCGGTGCGGCATTACCTACGAAGGCGCCCGCAATGGTAACTCCTGCCAAAATACTGGTCAGCACGATGGATATGTAATAAAACAGTCTGTAAAAGGCTTTCATCTAATCTAAATTATTGGGTGATTATATCACTATTAAATCGTTTTCTATATAATATATACTCTACAATATGTGCCCTTTTACGGAGGCGACAGCCATTTATGAATCATAGCTTTCAGTTTATCATCCGCTATCGGTTTAGCTATAAAATCGTTGCATCCGGCCTCCTTCGCCGCTTTTTGGTCCTGCTCATAGGCAAAGGCACTTTGAGCAATGATAGGAACAGTGGCAGACAGCTCCCGAATGATCTTCGTAGCCTCCAATCCATCCAAATTCGGCATTTTAATATCCATCAGGATAAGATCAGGTTTCACCTCATCGAACATCGTGACAACCTCCATTCCGTCATGTGCACGTATAATCCGGTGCTCCTTACCTAAGATAGCCTCCAATAAATCAAAGTTACTGTCCGTATCTTCGGCAACCAAAATACAGGCATGCCGCGTATTTACAGCACTGCTCATACCTCCGCTCGTCTCATCACCATTCTTTTTCTCCGAATCTACACTCACAGATTCTGCAATCGTATACGGCAAAGTAAATGTAAACGTCGTTCCCTTACCAAATTCGGAACTGACGGAAATCTTGCCCCCGAGACGCTCAACGATAGATTTACAGATAGATAATCCCAACCCGGTGCCCTGTGCATGATTATTCAGCTTGGCAAAACGTTCGAACACACGACCCACTTTCTCCGGCTCAATTCCCGTCCCTGTATCCGTTACGTGGAAAACAATCTGGTTGTCCACCAGCTTGTAACCGTAACTGATACTTCCTTCTTTCGTAAACTTAACAGCATTCCCAATCAGATTCGAAATCACCTGAAATACCCGGTTCTTGTCCGTTTCAATCACCAGACTCTCGTCCGAAGGCTCATAGACAAGACTCACTCCCTGCGGAGTACGGAATATATGAGCATCGTGCACTTCCCGGCAGAGATTATGTAAACTGGCAGGTCCGAAAGAAAACTCAATAGTCCCCGATTCAATCTTCGAGAGATCAAGAATCTCGTTGATGAGTTGCAAAAGACGCTCGTTGTTTGCATTTACGATGTTGTAGTACGTCTTTCGTTCTTCCGCATCATCACTTTCGGCAATGAGATGCGAGAACCCCACAATAGCATTCAGCGGAGTACGTATCTCATGACTCATATTGGCAAGGAAAGCCGATTTCAAACTATCAGACATTTCCGCTTTCTCCTTCGAAGACAGTAACTCCCGCTTCATCATTTCCAGTTCCGTGACATCCCATTCGATGCTGACGATAATAGGCGAAGACAATTCATCCCCATCCACCCGTATCTTCCGTTTGTCAAGGATAATCAAGTTTCCGTTCCGGTCCTTTCCTTCCACCGTCCAGTGCATACCTTTTCCGCTGGTGGCCACTTGAATATCCTCCTGTCTCTTCTTCTCTGCCACGATAGGCGGATAGAAATCGAAGTCATTCTTACCGACAGGATCGTTCTTGTAAAGATCGCGGTTATAAGCCTCCCGATTCCGGTAAATGTACCGGAAATCATTATTAATCTCCTTCACAACAATCCCCGCGGGGAGATTATTGATCGTCGTATCCATGATTTGATTCAGCCGTTTGATTTGGGCCTCATACCGAATCCGTTCGGAAATATCATGAGCAAACGACCAGTAACTCTCTTCACCGGAATCATTGATAACGTTGTACATCGTACCTTCGTAAGCCAATATATCTCTATTGATTTTCGACGGATGGTGAGCCACAAAATTACTGCTACCACCATGTATGGCATCCTTACAACGTTCGTCCCAAGCCTCTTGCGTAGGCATATCTGCGGCGACATTGTAGATTTTCAACTGACTGATATCCTCACTTTCGGGAATACCGTGATTGTGCAGGAAACGACGATTGGCGAAGATAATCGTGCCATCGGGTCTGGCGGCAAAGATACTCTCTTTGGCGTTGTTGATAGCGTGCGTCAACGTATTGATGTCATTTCTGCGATGCTGTATGTCCGTAATATTCTGAATATACCCCTCGATGTTGAAACTGCCGTCGGGGCGCTCTTCACGCAAATAAGTCTGGATACGCATATAGAAGATTTCCCCGTTCAGTCGGACGCGATAGCTGATGCTCTCCATGTTGAGCTCCCTTTCGTTCACCCGACACCATTCCCTGAAACTCTGACGGTCTTCTTCTACAATCAGTTCCACATATTTTTCAATGGCGAGATTCTGCACACTTTCCTCACACAAAACGCCTGTATAACCCAAATAATGGAAAATATTCTGATTCGTATTATATGCCCACTGTCCTATCTGGGCAATCTTCTGGATGGCCCTTAGAGTAAGATTCGCCTGCTCCAACCGACGCTTCACGTTACTTCTCTGCGTGATGTCACGATATTGGCAAAGCACCATGCCGTCATACGGAAACATGAGGCATTTGAAGTAGAAAATTTCGTCATTCAGCACCAGCTTGAAGTTCTTGCTGATGCTACGCTGCTCTTCGAGCACAATCTGAAAGATGGGCATCACCCTCTCTCTTGTATATTCCGGTAAAAGCTCAAATATATTTTTTCCTAAAAGTATATCCTCTTGCAGAAACCATAGATCACAATGAGGCTCAATGTCTACGCAGACGCCATGCCTGTCAACCAATAGCATTGTATCTGCCGTCAGTTTCAATATTCTTTGTGCGTTATTCGCATCATGTAATATTCTGTCCATGTCTGTTCTTTATTAGATAATAGAGACTTATGTCTCCTATAAGGATAACAAAAGATTATGGCATTTGTTCTTACTTTTCGGCGCGCTTCGCCTTTTCCCAAGCTCCGCTTCCTTTTTTCTTCTTGAGATAGCGGATGCCTTTCAGCACATTGACATTCATAAATAAAAAGTAGTAGGGGATAAAGAGCAACTTGTTTTTTATCTGTTTCGTAGATAGGTAATATCCCCAATATCCCAACCCGTAAAAAAGGACCTGCATGGCAAGCAGCACTCCGTAAAATATCGTGGAACCACCCAACAGCAGAATCGCAATATTCAACGGGAAGAGCGCAAACAACAGGAACGGAGTAATAGACCATCGCAATACCCGGTGCGACGTATATTGAAAGCTAAGTATCCCGTAACGGAAAGGATTCAGCAACGGACGAAGCCGCCAGATAGACTGCAGTCCTCCCGCAGCGATGCGCACTTTCCGTTTTTCTTCTTCGCGCATATCTGCCGAACCGCTTTCGATGGCATAAGCATTCGTACAATAAGCGATGGTGTAACCTTTCATTGTGATCCGGAGTGAAAGAATAAAATCGTCGAGCAACGTATCCGGCTCCATCGCTTCGAACAGCTCGTTACGCACGGCAAACAGTTCGCCTGCTGCTCCTACGGCAGAGTAGAGCCGTGCATCAAGTGCTTTCAGGGTTGATTCGTATTTCCAGTAAATACCTTCACCACCGGCAGCCGCCCCGTCTTTTGTCTGCACGGCAATCCGTTTTTCACCAGCCACGCAGCCCACTTTCGGATCCTGGAAAGCAAGTACGATTTCCCGTATTGCCTCTCGGTTCACCATCGTGTTGGCATCCGTAAAAACAACGAGCGGAGTGTCCACCAACGTCATTCCACGTGTCATTGCAGCCGTCTTACCTTGCCGGAGCGGTTGGAAATGTACGGTCGCTTTCCCCTGCCAACGCGTCTGCAATCGTTCGTTCGTACCGTCATCGCTTCCGTCCGTCACCCATACGATGTGCAGCTTGTCCGCAGGATAATCCAGCTCAAGACTGTTTTCCATCTTCTCGTCCACTACATCTTCTTCGTTGAATGCCGTAATGAAGAGGGTAACTTCCGGCAGGTCTGCGTCCGATGCCGGCAACGAACGCTTCACAGGCTTCACGAAAAGCTCTTTCAACTTGACAAGAATATAAAGCACAATTCCGTAGCCCAAATAGGTGTAGAACACAACGAACAGGGCAAGCCAGAAAATAATTTCAAGACAAAGGGTAATGGTTTCGTTCATAGCTATATTTGTTTATTTTTCTTGTATCGTTTTACATTCAGCTCTTATTAGCCTCTTATTTCATTTTATTCAGCTCGTTTCTTCAACTCCGTCTTTTTATCCGAATCTTTCAGCATATTCACAAAGTAGTTGGCGTCTGCTTTGGCAGAAGCATTTGTCGGATTCGCTTCATATCGTTTCACGAAATTCTCGGCGTGTTCCGCCAGGTATTTCCGGCAGTCGATATTTAGCATGATACCCTCCTTTTCCTTACAGGCAGCATAAGAGAATCCTGTTATATTATCATCTGTATTAATAGAAGAAATATTATCCATTTCGATTTTAGATAGATTGATAGTTATAGATGGATAATAAAAGGCTTCGTCACCGGGTAAATCTACAGAGAGTTCTAATGTATAGTCATCTATTCTGTATAAAGAGATCCAAGCATGACGACGGTAGTATGCATATTCAAAATACTCTTCCTGATTAGGCATCCACATATTATCTAATCCGTCTTTGCCATATTGGTCATTTAGCCATAAGAGGAGATTCACCCACCCTCGGTCAGTACCATGTACACCTACATATATAGCAGAACGTTTGTTATCAGGCTTTGAAAGTTCCTCTAGTATAGCTTCCTGTATTCGTTCTTCATTACTTCTCTTATCCAATTCTTCTAAAGAATTATAAAATGATCTTTCAATAGGCTCTTTGAATAAATCTATAGACTGGCTTGGATATAATTTAAAACCTCCTGATTCTGTAGTCATTGTTTGTATAGGAGCATATTTTTGTCCGGCACTTATATAAGTATTATTTCCATCGGGTCTTGCCAGCATTTTGCAATTGCGTCCTAATTTATTAAGGATAATATTGTGTGCCGTATTGAGATGAGAAAGGATAGAAGCTTCATTATCTTTATCATCTTTGTCAATCTTAAGGTCGTGGATAGCAATGCCAACACCATAATTGAGCATTTCCTTTACATTTCCCCAGAATAATCCCGATTTCATGAAGAAACGGTGATAATTTTCAGTGTATCCTTTACCAACTTTAGTCGTTCCATCCATATATTCCCATTCTGGGGATAGGGTAGTGGTAAATGAAAAGCGTATCTCATTTCCGGCTCCATCTGTACATCCTAGAGTTTTTCCAAGATAATAGGCATCGGGTGGAAAGTCATCTTCCTGCACATGTACTAAATCATAAAAATATGCGTCAGATAATGGTTGTCCGTTTATTGCTGCCCAAGTACAGCAGAATGCCACTTGTTTGCAATCGTCCTGTGTCAGCATAAACAGCCAAGACTTGTTGTACTTTAAAGGTGGTATTTCAGCTCTCATATTCGCTATATCTTCTGGTAGCTTATTATGAGTATGTATTGTTATTTTGTTTTTAATCTGTTTCGACTCCTTCTCGAAAGGATAAAAAAAGTCTGTTTCACAAACGACAGTTCGCTCATAAACTTTATTTTTTCCATTTTCATCATCTTTATCGCCTTTATATAAGTTTATTTTTTTGATACAGGCAGTGTTTATCACGCAGAGTATAAGCAGTGTCAGATATACTAAAACTTTGTTTTTGTGTATAGTATTCTTGCTGTTATATGATGATATAGATTGGAATGCCATATTATTTCTTGTTTCTAATTTTCATATATTCTTCCAAGGTAATCGGAATATGTCTATGGGCCTTATTTTTTACTTTATTTTTTATCATATAATAGAGAGCACTGCCCACTTTTTTAAATTCTTTCGCTGCACTTCTGCATGGATATAACTGTTCCACCATCTGTCGGCTCCACGGTTTGGTAAAGAAATCAGTATATTTTTCATCGGTCGGATTAACAATGAACTCTATATCATCTTTCCATTCGCACCGATTCAGCATTAAATCTCCTTCGGTGAGCCATAGCAGTTTGTAAGTCAACGATTGGTAAGGCAGATAATTCAGGAACAATTCGCCATAATTATTTTCATAATTTCCCGGCATTTTTGATTTCTCAAAGAGAATTAGTTTGTTGTCCAAATGGAGGATAATCCATTTATGAGATTTTTTAGGAAAAAGAAATTCTCCTAACAGACTAGGAGTTTCCATATATCCTTTCTTAGCTACTCTGCATTGTTCACGAATAAAATCTGCCGGATTTTCGACGTGTTCAAGTACTTGGTTGCAAATCACATAATCAAACTCTTTATCCTTAAACGGCAACTTCTCTCCGTTTGCATTGATAAAATCCTGGTGTGGGTAAATCTTAATGTTTCCGCATCGGTGATAATTGGTTTCTACGTATTGTTCTACAATAACATCAGCCCGGTAAGTCGGATTATGTCCCGATCCTACTTCTAGTACTCTGTCTTTCTTACCTATTTTCAGGTCATCTCTGTCATACGGATTACGGATAATCATGGTATTCTTTTTTTTGAGTGTGTGAAAGTTATTTATTTTTAATCAGATTGCTATCTTCATCTTTATATTCTTTCTTCTTTGTGAATATACCTCCAATACCTCTTAACCCTTTTACAACACGCACTTTGAAACTGTTGAATAAACTTCCGTCTGCTCCCACCGTTCCATATCCTGTTACTGCACGTGCTTTGTGGTTACGTACAAATGCGATTTTGCCAAATTGTTTAAGCTGTAAAGCCAGATATCCGTCTTCACCGCGAATAATATCTGTTCGTATGCCCGTTTTCTTGGCATACTCTGTGTGATAGGCAAATACAAGACCGCGTACACTAAGTTCTGGACGCTTAAAAGATTGCATCCACAGATGTAGATCGCGGGCAGCTTCGTAAATTTTCAATCCGAATGAGGAATGATCTTTATCAGGAATATAACTCCATAAGGAGCTGACTCCTACCACTCCCGGCTGTTCCAAAGCATCCACCATCATTTCTACATACTTGGGTGGATACATTGTGTCAGAATCAATATTGATATGATATTTTCCCCGTGCGTTATTCAAACCACAAAGACGAGCAAAACCACAACTATGTTGAGTTTCCGTATGGTAAGGGACTCCACATGCCTGGAAAATTTCGGCCGTCCGGTCTTTCGATTCGTTATCTACGCCGATAATCTCAACAGGATATTTGCATTGCATTTCGCTCAAAGACCATAGGCAGGCAAGTAAATGTTTTTCCTCATTATATCCTATCAATGACACTGTGACAATAGGTTTATCACTTTGTAGCTTTGCAATATTCTGATGCACCTCTTGAACTATAGACGGAGAAGCTTCTGAAAACGGTTTTTCATAAACTTGTAAATATTTGCTATACCAAATTCTCATATTAGTCTAGATCTAATTTTTATTTTTTAACACTGATTCAAATAATGTTTTCCATTGTAGAGCAATATGTTCTATTTTGAAACGATCCACATTAATGCGTGCCATTCTACCCATCTCTTTACGTATTTCTTCATTTTTTATCAAAAAGCTGATTTTTTTCGCTAATTCTTCTACATTCCCATTCTCGACCAATATACCATCCTTACCATCGTCAATAATATCCCGTGGTCCACATGGGCATGTAAATGAAACAGGAGGTATTCCGCAAGCCATTGCTTCAATAATAACCATCCCAAAACCTTCGTATCGTGATGATAACACGAAAATGGAACTTTCACAATATTTTTCCACAATATTTTGCACACTATGCCTTAGCTGGCAGGTAGAGGAAATTCCGAGCTCATCAATCTGCTGCTGGAGTTGTTGGCGCATACCATCTCCATAGATTGACAATGTCCAGTCTGGATGTCTCTTACTAACGATACTCCAAGCAGAAATAAGACGGTCAAATCCCTTTTGTGGTACATATCTTCCTACTGCTATCACTTGTTTTTGCATACCATCTGATTGTTGTTCTGGGAAAAAAGAAAGTGGATTATAAATCACCGTTACGTTATTCAGTTCAGTCCACTCGGCAGCATCCTCATGGCTAAGAACGATAAAATATTTCATTTTTCGTAACTGCCGGATAAGTTGTCGCATCCAATGCTGTTTTACCATCCGTTGCAGAAAACAGGGGAGGCGGTTATCGCTGAACTCACGATAGTTGGACTTATTGAAATGAATTTCTCCTAACTTGATACTGTCATCCTGCATTTCGCTGATAAAGTTTATTTCACGTCTGAGTAGGGAAATGGTGATGTCCGGACGGATTTTGCAAAGACATTCATTCAGACGTTGCTTGTATAGATGTTGCTTCCTCCAATATCCTGAAATACGTTTCAGTAATGGGCGTCCATACATTTCATCATAGTTAATATCTAACTGATGAATAGTAATAGACGGGTGAAGTTCATAATAAGGCTTCTTGTTTTTGCCATCTGTCAGAATAATATGTATTTCATAGCCGAAATGTTCAGCAAAATAATTTGCTTTCAGCGTTAACACTCGTTCCATACCGCTGGGGTAATAGAGAGAAGGAATGCAGTAGGCTATTTTTATCTGTTCGCTCATTAACAATTGTTTGTAACTTTGGTAATATTTATTGTGTTTTAAATCCTATCTTCTCAATTACTTTTTGCATTTGAGCTTTCCATGACAATGGGTGGACAGATTCGCGAATCTCAAGTGGTGTTGTTTTCAATGACTTTTGAAATTTAACCAATGCTGGGATGTCTATCGGTGATTCGTTCGCAGGAACTTTCCATACATAAGGCATGGAATCGAAATCCTCGTCTGTTTCTGAATATGTGAAAGCAAATCCCCGTGCGGCATATTCGCGGTTTTTCAGTGTTTTGATATAAGTGATACCGCTTCGGTGACGTCCCAAGCTACCGATGGCGAAGTCTGCTCTTTCAAATTGGGTATCCAGTTCCTCGCCGTGCGATGGTCCGTGCATGATGACGTAGGGTTCTAGATGATTGTTGCGAATAATAGGCAGAATTTCTTCTCGTTCACGTTCGCCGGACAATGGTCCGATGATGTGGAAATAGACTTTATAATCAGGGTTAGTTCGGTAGTACTCCGCCAGTCCATTCACCATACGGTCGAACCCGTGCCAGTAGTGCACTTCGGCCACACCGATAAGATGCAGTTCATGTGAAGTGTCATTCTGCTTTTGCTTCATGGGGATGGCGTCAAAATCTATCCCATTTGAGATGCGTATGGTTTTCCCTCCAAAGATTTTTTCCGCGTTGGAAAAAGTGACGATGCCGTCCAGATACCTAGCTAGTTGATGGCGGAAGCAACGGTCAATAGCAAGATAAAATTTCATAGATCGAGAAGTGTATTCTTGATCGTATGGATAAGTTGGTATTTCCATCACCACTTTGGCGCCTGTTTGTTTCAGCTGCTTCACTAGTCGTAAGGTAAAAGGATTGGCATTGTGATGGGAACGGATATATACTAGTTCGATTTTTTCGCGGCGTGCATATTCTATAATGGGGGAATAATAGACGCGTTTCCAAACTTTGGCAGCAACTCCTGTTCCGAAGTCCGCAATAACTTCGTTGTCTACCATCCAACGGCGTTCACCATAAATGGTGATATCGTAATGACACAGGCGAACGTCTACTCCACACTCTTTGAGGGCTTTCACCTGATAATGTATTTTCTTACTGATTCCATTGGCTTTGTCGAAGCCATGGAATATAAGGAACAAGGCTTTCATTCGTTGTATATAAGTCTCTATATATTGTTTATTTTGTCTACTTATTTTCTCTTACACATGACACTCCGCACTTTCCCTATAATATCATACTCGTGCGTAACTTGTATATATCCTCCAAAGATAATAAAACTAATTATACCTTTAGCAATAATTGTCACAAAAATATTCATTCCTTCCAGTACATACTGCATCGGAGTGAGGGATAGCACTATCAAAAAGCTAATTATCAACGGAGAAATAAGCTGACGGATGAACGACCAGGCACTTTGCCGGAAGGTCACCCGGTACATTTGCCAATAACACTGTATGAAG
>ERZ838827.1820-NODE-1820-length-14480-cov-3.743224_pt1 | contig 14480 bp, 9 predicted proteins | sample MGYA00519881_ERZ838827 | MGnify/ENA primary metagenome ERZ838827 (study PRJEB31850, sample SAMEA3708842) | human gut metagenome | biome: human gut; feature: human-associated habitat; material: faeces | place: China | collected 2014 ...
TCAAGAAGAACTCTTTCTCCTAATTGTATAAGTCTAACACTTCTTTTTCCTAAGTGTTTAGCTGCTTCTACAACTTCAATACCAATATACCCAGCTCCAACAACTATAATATCTTGGATTTCCTCTTTCATCATCTCTTCTTTTAAAATTATACCATCAGTATAATCCTTTAGAGTATAAACTCCCTTTGCAGAAAGATTTTTTATTGGAGGCATAATAGCATGAGCTCCTGTTGCCACCATAAGTTTGTCATAGTTATCTTTAAAAATTTCCCCAGTTACTAAGTTTTTAATAGTAATCTCTTTTTTCTCAATATCAATACCAATAACTTCATGCTTGATTTTGATATTCATTCCTGCTTCAATAAATTTTTCAACAGGTCTAGCAATCATGTTGTTTGGATCTTCATAGAAGTTTCCAACATAATAAGGAAGTCCACAAGCTCCCCATGAAACGATTTCAGTTTTTTCATAGATAACAATTTCAGCATTCTTATCTATTCTACTAGCTTTAGCTGCAGCTGACATTCCAGCAGCAACACCACCAATAATAATGATTTTCATAATACCCTCCTATATTTCATATAGTCTTCAAAAAGACATCATGATAGATAGTATAGCATAAAATCTAAAATAAGACTAGTGGTTCTATTAATTTTTTTTAAAATATAGTATAATATTGATAGAATAATTAGGATTAAAAATAAAAATTAGACTAAAAGTAGATTGAGGTGGAAAAGATGGTAAAGTTTAAAACAAAAAAATATTCAACAACATTAAAATTAATACTTTTAAAAGCAGTAAATGATCTATTTCCAAATAGAAAGGTAATCATAGATAACTCCTTAAATAATGGTGTATATGGTTATATAGAAAAGTTTTCTCTAACTGAAGAAGATGTAGAAAAAATTTCTAATAAGATGAAAGAGATAATAGAAAAAAATTATCCAATAGAATTAATTAGTAATAATAATGAAGAATTAAAAGCTAGAAGCAGTGAGATAGAAAGAGAAGATGTAAGAAAACTTTTGGATAATAGTGGTTGGACAAGTATAATGGAATATGCAATAGATGGATATCATGACTATGTTTATGAAAGACCATATAAATTTACTGGAGATGTAGATTTATTTGAACTAACAAAATATAATAATGGATTTATTTTAAAATATCCACTTACAGAGGAAAAAGTATTACCACCTAAAATAGATACTCCTAAGTTAGCAAAAGTATTTGATGAGGCAGGAAGATGGAATCAAATATTGGGAGTAGATACTTTAGGAAGTCTAAATGAAAAAGTTTTACATAAGGAGATAGGGGAATTAATAAGAGTAAACGAAGCTCTACATCATAAAGAAATAGCTAAAATAGCAGAGCAAATATTTAAAAATGATAAGATAAAATTGGTTACGATAGCAGGACCATCGTCATCTGGTAAAACAACATTCAGTAAAAGATTATATATTCATTTAAGAGCTAATGGAATAAATCCAATAGTAATATCATTGGATAACTATTATATAGGAAGAGCTAATGTTCCTTTAGATGAAAATGGACAAAAGGATTTTGAAACAATAGAAGCTCTTGATTTAAAACTTTTAAACCAAAATTTAAAAGAGTTGATAGATGGAAAAGAAGTAGAGATACCTGAATATAACTTTATTACAGGTGAAAGAGAAAAAGTAGGAAATATGATGAAAGTTCCAGAGAAAAATGGAATAATTATAATAGAGGGAATACATGGGTTAAATGAAAGACTTACTTCTGAAATTCCTAGAGAAAACAAATTTAAAATATACATTAGTTGTCTAACTCAATTGAATATAGATAAGCATAATAGAATATCTACAAGTGATGTGAGAGAGATAAGAAGATTAGTTAGAGATAGTCTTTCAAGAGAGGAGAAAGGAGAGGGAACTCTAGCAATGTGGGCTTCTGTAAGAAGAGGAGAAGAAAAACATATTTTCCCTTATCAAGAGGAAGCAGATGCACTGTTTAATAGTAATCTTGTATATGAATTGGGAATATTAAAAAGTTATGCTTTGAGAGAGCTTATTAAAATAAGTCCAAATAGTCCATATTATGATGAAGCAAAGAGAATAATGAGATTTTTATATTGTTTTGTAGATATAAAAGCTGATTTAGTTCCAGATGACTCTATCTTGAAAGAGTTCATAGGTGGAAGTATTTTTTATAAATACTAATAAATTTCTTGGTAATAAATAAAAAATAAAGAGCAAGTTTAATTTAATTCACTAACTTGCTCTTTTTATTTTCTTAGTATTTTCTCTGGATTTTTATATATTATTTAATACCTTTTTCTGAGAAATATTTTTCAGCACCTGGGTGTAATTTAATACTCATACCTTCTAATCCTGTATCCTCTTTTATAAATTCTCCTACTTTATGAGCAGCTTTTATTCTATCACTATTAGCATACATAGATTTTAACATATTATAAACCATATCTTCAGATAATTTAGAGCTTACTACAAGCATAGATTGAACTGTTAGTGTTTGTGCATCCTCTTTTTGAGTACTATAAGTTCCACCTTTGATTTTATAATCAGTGTAGTAAGAGTATTTTTCTTTTAATTTATTTGCTAAGTCTTCATCTATATTAACAACTTTAACATCTCTTTGAGTAGCTAAGTCAACAATTGCTGATGTAGGAACTCCTGCAACTAAGAAAGCAGCATCAATTTGCTTATCTCTTAAACCAGTAGCAGCTTCAGCAAAAGATAGGTATTGAGGTTTATAATCTTTCTCTTCTATTCCAGCTGCCTCTAATATTTGTACAGCATTACAATAAACTCCACTTCCAATAGCTCCAATAGCAACTTTTTTACCTCTTAAATCTTCTATTGAATTGATACTATCATCAGTGGTAATACATTGGATAGGCTCACTATATAAAGTAGCCATTCCTCTTATATTTTCTATTTTCTTTTCAAATAATTCTACTCCATTTTCAGCATAAGATGCAACGTCATTTTGAATAATAGCAACATCTATATCTCCTTTTTCCAACATATTTACGTTAGCAACAGAAGCTCCAGTAGATTCAGCAGTAGCATTTACTCCTTTTATATTAGAGTTCCAAATTTCAGCAAAAGCTCCTCCTAAAGGATAATAAGTTCCAGCTGTTCCCCCAGTACCTATGTTGATATAAGTAGTTTGTTCTCCACCACAAGCTCCTAATCCTACAACCATTGCTAATAAAGCTAATACTTTTTTCATAACAAATCCCTCCTAATTTAATTTTGATTTTTTACTTTGATAAATATAAACTACTACAATAATTACAATTCCTATGATGTCAGTTAAGAAACCTGGCTCTAATGTTAAAACTCCAGCAATTATTAGGAAAATTCTTTCAAGCATATTCATATTAGTTTTAAAATATCCTGTCAATCCTACAGATACACAAGTTATACCAATAATAGCTGTAATAATTTTTGGAATAACAGTTATTCCTGGATTAATCATAATTAACTCTGGACTTAAAACAAACATATATGGTATTAAGAAAGCTCCAATAGCTAATCTAGTTGCTTGTAATCCTGTCTTCATAGGTTCTGACTTAGCAACTCCAGCAGCAGCAACAGCAGCAAGACATACAGGTGGAGTGACATCAGCTATGATACCAAAATAGAAAACAAATAGATGAGCAGCTAACACTGGAACTATTGGCATCCCAGTAGCATCATGAATAAGTAATATAGCTGGGGCAGCAATAGTAGAAGTTATGACATAGTTAGCTGTAGTAGGAACTCCTATACCTAAAATTAATGAAGTAATCATAGTAAATAATAGAGTCAACATCAAATTTCCATTAGCTACTCCAACTAAGATAGAACCAACTTTTAATCCTAACCCTGTTTTAGTAACAACACCTGTAATAATTCCAGCACAAGCACAAGCAGCAATAACAGTTAGAGCACTTTTAGCTCCTTGTACCATTCCCTCTAATATATCTCTAAATGATAATCTAGTCTCTTTTTTAATAGCTGCACAAAGTATAGTAGAAGCAACAGCTCCAAGAGCAGCATAGATAGGAGACCAACCACTACTTAATAATCCGATTACTGCAAAGATTGGTATGATTAATTGACCTCTGGCTTTCATAACTTTAGAAAATTTTGGAATATCTTCTTTAGGTAATCCTTTTAATCCTAATTTTTTAGCTTCAAAATGAACTCCAATAAATACTCCTAAATAGTATAAAACAGCTGGAATAGCAGCAGCTAATATAACTTTAGAATAAGGTGTTCCTGTAATTTCAGCAAGTAGGAAAGCAGCGGCTCCCATTATAGGTGGCATAAGTTGTCCACCAGTAGATGCAGTAGCTTCAACAGCTCCGGCAAACTCTCCTTCATAACCTAATCTTTTCATCATAGGAATTGTAAAGCTTCCTGTTCCAACAACATTGGCAACAGAACTTCCAGAAAGAGTACCCATACAAGCACTTGAGATAACTGCAACCTTAGCTGGTCCACCTGGAGAGCTTCCAGATATAGAGTTAGCTAAGTCTATAAAAAATTCTCCCATTCCAGTTTTTTCAAGATAAGCTCCAAACAGTAAAAACATAAATATAAATGTAGAAGAAACTTGAATAGGTAATCCCATTATTCCCTCTGTAGTATAGAAAAGGTGTTGAACTAGCCCAGAAAGATTTACACCTCTATGTCCTAAAGCTCCAGGAATACTTCTTCCAACTAAAGCGTATATGATGAAAGCAATAGATATAATAACCATAGGTAAACCTATAACTCTTCTAGCAGCTTCTAAAACTAAAAGAATTGCAATTCCACCGACTACCATATCAACTCCATTTATAAGACCTTGTCTCGTTACAATATCTTTAAAGAAAATGACCACATATAAGCAACAAGCTCCAGCTAGTAATCCAAGTATACAATCTAATGGATGAAGACTATATTTATCCATCTTTGAGCTAGTAGGATAGAGAAAAAATACTGCTGTCAATCCAAAAGCTAAGTGAATAGAACGAGCAATTTGAGCATCAATCCCCCCTCTTATAGAGTAATATAGTTGGAATACAGTAAAGCAAAATAGTAATATCCGGATTACTTTTCCTTGAAATCCAGACAGCACTCTAAATCTAGAACCTTTGTCATATTTTGCTAGTAATTCATCAACATTGTTGATGTTGTCCTTTGTAGTATCAGTTTTGTTCATAACTCTCCCCCTTTTGAATTTTATATATTTATTTAATAGTTATTGATATTTTTGTAGGTTTATTTCCAAGTATATCATCAGATAAACTATATTTTTTACCATTTACTCTTAAGTAATGTTTTGCAATAGGAGATATAACCATATTGATATTTTTAAAACTTCTATCTGTTTTTAATATCATCTTTCCATCCTTTATCTCTAAGCTTCCCTCTTCAGGAAGAAAAGGTAATCCAACTCCATAAGAACTGTACTCTGTTTTTATTAATCTCATCTTATCATCATCTACCACAAAAAATTCTTCAGCCTCTGTTTTCATTACAGAATGAGTATAACCTAAGGAAAAAGTGTTGTCTTCTAACTTATAGGTATATACTTTTTTATTAGTTAAATCATTTATTTCAAGGAGATACGCAGTTTTAAGATGAGAGAGTAGAAATAGTATGATAATTAGAAAGAAAAAAGAGATAAAAATAAGTTTTTTTCTTTTCATTAACAAAATAAATCACTCCGTTAAATTTAATATATTTTGTATATTTTCTTTTGATGTTTGAATAATACCACTTTTATACTAACATGTCAATAGATTTTTAAAAAAAATTTTTATAAATTTTTAAAATGTATTTTTTTTATCAAAATAGTAAGTTTAGAATTTTTATATCATTTTTGTAACAAATTATTTCGAAAGTGAGAATTTGAAAAGAGGTTAAAAATGTGATAGAATATCTAAAAAATAAAGAGATAATTATCAAATAAATGGTTGGGTATGATAATGAAAGGTGGGAAAATGGTAGAGCAAGAATTAGAGAAAAATTTAATAGAGCAACTATCTTCACAAGGATATGAAGTAATTAGTATAAAAGATGAGGAAGATTTAGTAGTTAATTTTAAGATACAGCTTGAGAAATTTAATAAGATAAAACTAAGTGATTCGGAATTCAAAAAGATACAAGTACATCTTGCAGGTGGAAGTATATTTGAGAAGGCTAAAAGACTTAGAGATAAATTTGAACTTATGACTGATAAGGGAGAGATAAAATATATATCCTTTATAGATAAAGAGTGCATAGAAAATAATATCTTTCAAGTAACTAATCAAATTACTATGAAAGGACAGTATGAGAATAGATATGATGTAACTATTTTGATAAATGGACTACCACTTGCACAAATAGAGCTAAAAAAAAGAGGGGTACAATTAAAGAAAGCCTTTTATCAGATACAGAGATACCAAAGGCACTCTTTTTCATATAAGGCACTATTTCAATATATTCAGATATTTATAATCAGTAACGAAGAGAATACAAGATATTTCTCTAATAATGGAGAGTTAAGATATGAGTTTACTTTTCCATGGACTGATGAACATAATCTAAAGAAAAATAGGTTAGTAGATTTTACTAAGAGTTTTTTAGATAAAAAACACCTATGGAGTATGATTACTAAATACATAGTAACTAATGAAACTCAAAAGGCACTAATGATATTAAGACCTTATCAATACTATGCAGTTGAAAAGATAATTGATAGAGTAAAGAATTATCCATCTTTCAATGGATATATTTGGCATACTACTGGAAGTGGAAAGACTCTTACATCATTTAAAGCAAGTCAGATAATAGCAACTCTTGGAGAGATAGATAAGGTAGTATTCTGTGTAGATAGAAAAGACTTAGATTATCAAACAGCTAAGGAGTTTAATGCCTTTGAAGAGGGAAGTATCAGTAAGGTAGAGGATACAAATGAGTTTGTAGAAAAGATGGTAAGTGGGAATAAAAAAGTAGTAGTTACTACCATTCAAAAGCTTAATAATGCTATCTCTAAACCTTACTATTTGAAGCAGATGGAGAAGATAAAAAATAAGAGAATAGTATTTATCTTTGATGAGTGCCATAGGACTCAATTTGGAGATACACATAAAAGAATAGATAATTTCTTTACTAATAAGCAATTTTTTGGATTTACAGGGACACCAATATTTGCTGAAAATGCTGTAAAGTATAGGACTACTAAAGATTTATTTGGAGATTGCCTACATAAATATACAATTAAAGAAGCTATTGATGATGAGAATGTATTAGGATTTTCAGTTGAGTATTACTCTACATTTAATCTTAAAAATAAAGATGGAGATGATTTATCCCCTGATGAGATGATAGAGAATGGAATTGATACTAAAAAGGTATATTCTAATAGGGAGAGATTGGAAAAGATAGTTGATTTTATCATAGAGCATCACAACAATAAGACATCTAATAGAGAGTATCAAAGTATCTTTGCTATAAGTAATATAGATACATTGATTGAGTATTATCGCATTTTTAAGGAGAGAAATACAAACTTAAAGATAGCTGGAATATTTACCTATGATGCCAATGTGGATTTGGCTAATGATGAGGGAACTTTTGAAGTGGAGGGAGATGAGTGTAAACATCCTAGAGAATATCTTGATGAGATAGTAGCTGACTATAATAAGATGTTTGGAGATAATTTTAATCTAAATGCTGACAATGGATTTAATAGTTATTTCATAGATATTTCTAAGAAGGTTAAGGAGAGAAAAATAGATATACTACTTGTAGTAAATATGTTTCTTACAGGATTTGATAGCAAATATCTAAATACTCTTTATGTGGATAAAAACTTAAAATATCATGGACTTATACAAGCTTACTCAAGAACTAATAGAATACTCAATGTAAACAAACCTCATGGGAACATAGTATGTTTTAGAAACTTAAAGAAGAGAACAGATGAAGCTATAAAGTTATTCTCTGATGAAAATGCTATTGAAACAGTACTTATGAAGAGCTACAGTGAATATGTAGTTATATTAAATAAGTACTTAGAAACATTGAAAGAACTAGCTTCTAGTTCAGAAAAAGTAGATAACCTAGAAACAGAAGATAATAAATTAGCTTTTATAGAAACTTTTAAAAATATATTAAGAGTGATGAATAAGTTAGAAACTTTTAGTAATTTTGACTTTAAAGATTTTGATATTACACAAGATGATTTTGAATCATATAAGAGTAAATATATAGATATGTATGATACCTTAGTAGGAAGTAGAGTTAAAGGAGATAGAGGAAAAACTTCTGTAATAGATGAGATAGATTTTGAATTAGAACTACTTGCTAAAGATACAGTTGATGTAAGCTATATAATCTCTTTAATTAAAAATCTTGATAATAGAGAGAACTCTTTTGTAAAAGATGTGGAGTATATTTTAAAAACTGTGGATAGTATTCCAAAATTAAAAAATAAGAGAGAACTTTTAGAAAGATTTATAGAGGAGAATAGAGAGATTTTTTCTATTGAGTTTAAAGGGAATTTAGAGGACAAACTACAAAAATTTATGAAGAAGAAAAGAGATGAAGCTATTTTAGAGATGGTAGCTGAGGAAGAGTTAAGTTTTGGTAAGGTAAATGAGATTGTTGAAAAATGTGAGTTTACAGATAAAAAACCAGATTTCAATGATATAAGGTCTTCATTAACTGGAAAAGTAAGTGTTTTGAAGTTAAATAAAAAGATACAAGGTATTCAAGAGAGAATAGAGAAGATATTAGATAGATTTAACTTTTTTAATATGTAATATTGGGGGAAACTATGAAGATCCAACAAATATTTAATGAATTAGTAGATTTAAATGATACAAATTATAGATTTCATTTAGCAAAACCATCAGGGGAATATATCCCTTCCGAAGCATTAGCTTACTCAAAAGAATCTTGGTTAGGGTGGCAAGTATATAAAGGAAATAATAAAAATAGATTTCCTTATCCTGTGAAATATATATTTAGTTTTGCTCAACTATCAGGTAATGAATTTATTTTTGGAGGAATATTTGAAATTTTAGATAGAGAGGGAGAGGAATATAAGGTAAAATATATTGATAAATATGATGAACTTATAGGAAGAGTTATTTTAACTTATACAGGGGCTAATACAAGAGGAACTGTTTTCAGACCTAGTCATATTTTAGAAAATTCTGAAATAAATGAAATTTATAAAGTACCATATAAGGGAGAAAAATTTTGTGGAATAGAAAATATCAATCATACTTATTATCAATTAAAATTAATTTATGATAATAAATTAGAAGATTGGAAAAGTGTACTAAGTAATATAAAGGGAATTTATCTTTTAACTGATACCAAGACAGGAAAACATTATGTAGGCTCTGCTAAAGGAGTAGATAGTATATATGGAAGATGGAGCAATTATATTTATGGATTAGATGATGGAAACTTAGGATTAAAGGAATTAATAAAAGAAAAAGGAGAAAATTATTTTAAAGAAAATTTTAAATTTTCAATACTAGAAACTGTTAGTATGAGTTTTGATGATAAAAGCATAGAGGCAAAAGAAAGTATTTGGAAAGAAAAATTATTGAGTAGAAAATTTGGATATAATAAAAATTAAAAGGAGAGATATAATGTCAGAACATCAAGCAGAGTTAGAAAAAAGACTATGGGCAATAGCTAATGAACTTAGAGGAAATATGGGGGCTGATGAGTTTAGAAACTATATACTAGGACTAATATTCTTTAAGTTCCTATCAGAGAAGATAGAGAAAACAGGAAATGATATTTTATCAGAAGATGGGATGAAATTTGGAGATATAGAGGGAAAAGATGAGTATATAGAAGCTGTAAGAGAGTATTGTGTAAATAGTATAGGATATTTTATAGAGCCAAAATATTTATTTGGTACTTTAGCAAAAAGGGCAAAAAATGGAAAATTTATCATAGAGGATTTAGGATTAGCTCTTAAATATATAGAGGACTCTACTAATGGACAAGCTAGTAATGATGACTTCTCTGGACTATTTGGAGATGTGGACTTAACATCATTAAAATTAGGAAAGACAGTAGATGATAAGAATAAGATGATTTCAGAGGTAATCAAACACTTAAATGAGATTAATTTTAACTTTGATGATACAGAGATGGACGTATTGGGAAATGCTTATGAGTATCTAATAGGTCAATTTGCAAGTAATGCAGGGAAAAAAGCTGGAGAGTTCTATACACCTGCACAAGCTTCAAAACTTTTAGCTATGCTAACAACATCAGGAAAAGAGAGAGTAAAATCAGCATATGACCCAACATGTGGTTCTGGTTCACTACTTCTTAAAATAGCTAAATATACTGATGTAGCTAGTTTCTATGGGCAAGAGTTAAATACTACTACTTATAACCTAGCTCGTATGAATATGATACTTCATGGAGTAGGATTTAATGATTTTGAAATAAGACAAGGAAATACATTGGAAGACCCACAACATTTAGATAAAAGATTTGATATAGTTGTAGCTAATCCACCATTCTCACAAAAATGGAGTGCAGATGATAGCTTTTTATCTGATGAGAGATTCTCTTCTTATGGAAAACTAGCTCCAAGTAGTAAGGCAGACTTTGCTTTTATTCAACATATGATTTACCAATTAGCTGACAATGGTACTATGGCTGTAATTGTTCCTCATGGAGTACTATTTAGGGGAGCAAGTGAGGGAATAATTAGAAAATATTTATTAAAGGATAAAAACTATATAGATGCAATAATTGGACTACCTGCTAATATATTCTATGGTACTTCAATACCTACTTGTGTAATAGTGGTTAAGAAAAATAGAAAAGCTGATGATGACATTCTATTTATAGATGCCTCTAATGAATTTGAAAAAGCTAAAAATCAAAACTATCTAAGAGATGAGGACGTAGATAAGATTGTAAATACCTATGTAAATAGGGAAGAGATAGAGAAATACTCTAAAAAGGTAAGTATGAAAGAGATAGAAGAAAATGATTACAACCTTAATATTCCTAGATATGTAGATACTTTTGAAGAGGAAGAGGAAATCAACCTTGATGAGATAGTAGAAAAAATAGGTAAAATTGATAAAGAGATGAAAGAAGTAGATAAAACTATTAAATCTTTTTGTAATGAGCTTGGAATAAAAGCTCCTGTAATGTAGGTGAGAGTATGGAGATTGAGAAAAGAGATATTTTTATAGATATTAAAAATATTATTGAATTATCTAGAAAAAAAGTAATCAGTTCAATTAATTCTACAATGACAACAACATATTTTTTAATAGGAAAAAGAATAGTTGAAGAGGAACAAGGGGGAGAAAAGAGAGCTGAATATGGAGAAAACTTAATAATAAAATTATCAGAAAAATTAACAAGAGATTATGGAAAAGATTTTTCTAAAAGAAATCTTGAGCAAATGAGAAAATTTTATTTAACTTATTCAATTTCGCAGACAGTGTCTGCGGAATTTAAACTCTCTTATTCTCACTATCTAACTCTTATGAGAGTAGCCAATATTGAGGAGAGAAACTTTTATGAAATTGAGGCAATAAATAATAGTTGGAGTTTGAGAGAATTAAAAAGACAAATGGATTCTGCTCTATATGAAAGATTGGTTTTGAGTAGAGATAAAGAGAAAGTACTTGAATTATCTCAAAAGGGGCAACTTATAGAGAAACCTCAAGATATTATAAAAGACCCATATATTTTGGAGTTTTTAGGTTTAGATGAAAAGGCTATCTACTCAGAAAATGATTTAGAAACTGCTATAATTAATCATATAGAAAAGTTTATAATGAAACTTGGAAAAGGTTTTCTCTTTCAAGGTAGACAGGTGAGATTTACCTTTGATGAGGAACACTTTTTTGTAGATTTAGTTTTCTATAATAGATTGTTAAAATGTTTTGTACTGATAGATTTAAAAATAGGAAAATTGAAGCATCAGGATATTGGACAGATGCAAATGTATGTAAATTATTATGATAGATATGTAAAGCTTGATGATGAGAATAAGACAATAGGGATTATAATTTGTAAGGATAAAAATGATACCCTTGTAAATATGACACTTCCAGAGGGAAATGAGCAGATATTTGCTAGTAGATATATGACAATCTTACCTAGTAAAGAAGAGTTAAAAAGAATAGTGGAAAGTGAGATAAGAGAATGAGAAAAGTACCAAAGTTAAGATTTAAAGAGTTTACTGATGAGTGGGAAGAGAAAAAGTTAGGAGAGATAAGTGAAATTTATGATGGAATTCATCAAACTCCTAATTATGTAGAAAAAGGAATAAAATTTGTAAGTGTAGAAGATATAAAAGATATAGAAAATACAAATAAATTTATTACGGAAGAGGACTTTGAAAAAGGATTTAAAATTAAACCTCAAAAAGATGATATTTTAATGACTAGAATTACTGCTGGAGTAATAGGAGCAACTTATATAGTAAAAAATAATTATCCACTAGCCTATTATGTAAGCTTGGCTTTAATTAGAAAAAAAGAGAAAATAGATGTAAATTTTTTATCTCAAAATATAAATTCAAAATATTTTAAAAAAGAATTAAATAAAAGAATAATTCATGTAGCTTTTCCTAAAAAAATTAATTTAGGAGATATTGGAGAATGTACTATAAAAATTACTAAGCTTCAAGAACAAGAAAAAATAGATAACTTTCTTACTAGTGTAGATAAAAAAATATCTTTAACAGAGGAAAAATTAGAGCTATTTAGAGAGTATAAAAAGGGAGTTATGCAAAAGATTTTCTCACAAGAGTTAAGATTTAAGGATGGTAATGGGAATGACTATCCAGAGTGGGAAGAGAAAAGATTGGGGGAGATAAGTGAAATTTGTACTGGTAAAAAAGATTTAGAAGATAAGAAAGAAGATGGAGTGTATCCATTTTTTGTAAGGTCAAAAAATATAGAAAAAATAGATACATATTCATATGATGGAGAGGCTATTTTAATACCTGGAGATGGAAAAATTGGAGAAGTTTTTCATTATATAAATGGAAAGTTTGACTATCATCAAAGGGTTTATAAAATAAGTAATTTCAAAAATATAATTGGAAAATATGTATATTATTTTTTAGAAAATAACTTTAAAAAACATGCACTTACTTATACAGCAAAAGCAACAGTAGATAGTTTAAGATTGCCTATTATTAAGGAATTTATAATTAATCTTCCTACTTTAGAAGAGCAACAAAAAATAGCTGACTTTTTATCTTCAATAAATAGTAAAATAGAAAGTATAGAAAAAGAGCTTAAGGAATTAAAAGATTTTAAAAAAGGATTACTTCAACAGATGTTTGTATAAATAAAAAAAATATGATATAATATATTTGCTCTAAAAATTGTTTTAGAGGAGAAGAAATTGTCAAGCAAATAAATCCACTGACTATCTCAGCTGAGATACTCATTGGAAATGTTGCATGAACTTGAAGTGAAAGTGAAGCATTAATTGTTAACTGGAACATAAGTTTATCAACTCCTTTGTTTGATAGAAATAGTGCTATTATAATTATAGCACATATACAGAAAATTCTCTTAGTGATACTGGAGAACTGGGTAGTATAAATTTACATGAAAGTCTATTGTAGTCTATTATGTACGTTTAGGTTTTAAAGGAGAGCTATTATAGGTGAGATGCTACCTACTCAATTACTATATAGCTCTTAACTCAATAAGTATACCTATATAGTAATTACTATATGGGTTTTTTTTATACAGGGGAGATTTATTTTATGATGAATTTAGAAGAAATAAAGGAAAAATGGGAAAAAAAGACTAAGGATAATAGAGGATACAAGCATTTTGATTGCAAAAAAAATAGTCAAAGTCTTAAACTTCAAAAATATATAACTAATCCTTTAAAAATAGCTAAACATAGTTTTTATCCATTCTTACATCATACTATTATTATGAAAAAATTCGATAAAAATAGTTTAAGAAAAATTAAAAAAAAGACTAGAGAAATAAATTATTCTGCTCATATTGATAGATTAATTTTTTCTTATTATTCACAAATATTAAATAATAAATATAATGATTATGTTCTTAAGAAAAATATAAATAATAATATAATTGCTTATAGAGATAATTTAGGAAAAAATAATATACATTTTGCAAAAATAGCATTTGATTTTATAAGAAAATTTAAAAGTTGTTTTATCATAATTGGAGATTTTTCTAATTTTTTTGATAATTTGGATCATAATTATTTAAAAGATCAAATTTGTAAAGTTTTGAATACTTCTTATCTTTCTGATGATTGGTATGCAATTTATAAAAATATAACAAAATTTTCTTTTTGTGAATTAGAAGATATTAAAAAGTTTAATCAAATGGAGAAAAATACTTTAAAAAATTCAAGATATCTTTCTCCAGAATTTTTTAGATATTTAAGGAAAAATAAATTTTTAAAAATTAAAAAAAATTTATTAAAAGGTATTCCACAAGGT
>ERZ838827.1835-NODE-1835-length-14396-cov-9.691444_pt1 | contig 14396 bp, 17 predicted proteins | sample MGYA00519881_ERZ838827 | MGnify/ENA primary metagenome ERZ838827 (study PRJEB31850, sample SAMEA3708842) | human gut metagenome | biome: human gut; feature: human-associated habitat; material: faeces | place: China | collected 2014 ...
AGGGTTAAACATTGTGTCCGGGGGATTCTTTTCCCTTTCGACGATACAAAGATACCACCCTCAAACTCCGGAAAATCAATAGTACACAGTTGCGTACGATTGTTGTCGGTTGTGTGCAATTATGATCGATTATTCAATGAAAAAGCGTTGGCTATGTAGAAATATTTTGCTATTTTTGTAACTGTAAATCAGAAACTTATCCATCATGAACGAATTCAAGATACGTGCCTACGGGCGCATGGAGCTGGCGCAACTCTATTCTCCGGAACTTACCGACATTGCCGCTTATCGAAAAATGAAGAAATGGATCTCTCTATGTCCCGGACTTCTGCAACGCTTGTATGATTTAGGATACGAATCAAAGCGCCGTTCATTCACACCGTTGGAGGTAAGAGTGATTGTGGATGCCCTAGGAGAGCCTTAAATAAAGCATCGCTTTACGATGTCTAAAGCAATGCTTTACATCTCCTAAAGCTATGCTTTACACAGAGAAAAAGGGTACAACAGGGAAAACGGGTTACAGTAGAAAAAAAGGTATCGAGTAGATAAGACAGGTACAATAAGTACACTTTCCCCGGTTCACTCATACACACACGTACGCGCGTAAGATCCTTTGCCATCCACACTGACTAATTTTCCATATTTGGTGAGACGCTTCAGCCAAGTGAGGGCTGTGTTTTCTTTAATTCCCATAGCCACTGCTTCTTCCAATAGCTGTGTGCGGGTAAATTCGTTACCCAGCTTTTGGAAAAGATAATCGCGGTCGGCATTACACCGATGACTGACTTCTGTACTGGGGAGGAATGACAAGATGTGCGTAGCATGACAGTAGAGGGCCTCCGTAAGACTAAGTACAGCATGAAAGTCTTCCTGCGAAATGGATACATCCCAGCGGGTGATGATACCATCCTTGCAGTTGTCCGCAGGAATCTCCTTGTCCGGTGTGAAAGGAGAGGAGGGAGAGGTCTTGAAGTCGTAGGGGTGCGGGCTTTCGAGAGCACGCAATACGGCTACTTCCGACATTATTCTGCATAGATTGACAGCCAGACGTGCCACAAAACTATACATTTCCCTTCCATTAGCTACACTGGAGCGTTCGAACAAGCCTGAAAAGACTGTGTCGAATTCTTCTTTTTGCTCATCCGTGAGTTGCAGGGTATGAATGCCGTGCGCTTTTATCTCGCTCAACTTTCCTTTCCATTCCAGCCCCATGGCGGTGAATATCTCCTCCCAATCTACCCCGTTGTCCATAAACTGGCTTATCCATTTACTGATTCCGCACATATAATAATACATTTGACGGGAGTATGATCCGTCTTCTGCCGTCGGAATGAAAGTTTGCACCTGCGACGGCGTACCCGAAATCAGGACGGAAAGATAACTTTTCTTCACTTCCCGGTATTCTTGATCGGTGCGACGGTTGTAGGACAAGCGGTCGTGGTCGAACGCTTTACGCAAGGTGTCACTCCAATGACCGTGATCCGATCCGATGGCAGTGGAAAGAGTGTCCGCTTCCGCTTCGCAGATGAGCCCTGTTCCGTCAGAGTCCATGATGTTTTGCAGGATACCCGTACCGGTGTTGTTACCCGAAATGAGAAACATCCTGTTAGGAGGCATCTGCGGAGCTTCCATTTTAGATCGCTCTTTCCCCATCGCGTCATAAGCGGCTTTCTCTTTCTTGTATGCTTTCATCTGCGTTGCCACTTCTGTGCGAATCTCGTCGTGGATAGGCTCCACAAGCAAGCGAATGTAGGAAAGAATACCTTTGCCGGAAGCCGAAGGAGCCACTACGAAACATTGAAGGCTGGGGTGATGGTATTTGCCACCATACAGGCATCGCACATAGCGCGACATACAAGCTCCCAGGGCAGTGAGCGCTCCCAATAGCATAATGTCGTGTTGTATCATGTTGCCCCCGGCTTTTATGATACGTTGCAGAAACTCCGGCCAGCCAGCTTCGGGGAAAGTAGGCAGCGGATGTTGCGGCTCGCTGCCATAGAGCAACTCTTCTTTTCCCTCTTCGGCCATTTCATCATCGTTCACCTTATTATCCGTGCGTACGTGTGTGAAGGATTGAGGCACTGTACCTGCTGTACTTCTTGTACCCGTCCGACTGTTCACAACTACCTCTTTACTGACGGTTACTCCCATTGCCTCGGCAAGGTGGAAAACTGTACCCAAGTGCACTTCTCCACGCTGTGCGGTGAGTGCGTTGGAGAATACCCGTTCGGCATGCTCGCGTTGATACTTGGGAGACATCCGGCACAGGCGATGAAAAAAGTCACGTCCGGCTTCACCACAATCCGTTGCGATGGCGAATGATAATTGTATGTACTCAAGATAAGTGGGAGCAATGTCTGCTCCTGCCATTTCGACTGCTTCGGTGAGACGGCGTAAAGATTCAATATCGGTCATAATTTTAATTAGTTGTTATCCTTTTGTGATTCTGAACAATGCTTCCGGGTCATGACTAAGGAAACAGGATCTCACAAGGTCTTTTCCGGAGAAATCTACTACTTTGGTTTTTTCTCCGAGAGAAACGTAGGTTGTCGTACTGTATGCCATTTCTACATATTGCATCGCCCAACTCATATTTTCTGTGATATTTTTTGCATCATCAGCCGTGTATATATGATTACATGGAACGAATGCTTTTACACCCAGTCCACTTGGACTGATAAATGTGAGTACAGGATGCAGGAGAGGATCGTCGTATAAGGCGCGACGTATTTCCACTGCTTCCTGATAGGAGTTGAGATGATCTACATCCACTATCACCAAGTGGGAAGGGGAGACGAAATTCTTGCTGTTACGGCGGGTGAATGTGCCGCAAGGAGTCACATACGGTAGCAGTGATGCCTTTGCTGTTCGCATATCCGCCGCGTTACGTACTTGTTTGGTCAAGGTTTTGAGATTTTCGTTGCTGGTGATTATCTGGAAGATCTGTTCGATGGAGACTTCGCAGAAGGGGAGGAGCGTGGCAGGAGTAAGTATTCGTCCCTGTCCGTCTTTGATGGGAGCGATAGGTGGCATGAAATATGACATTATGTATTTGTTTGGCATAATATTTGTTTCGTATAAATTAAAAATATTTCTTTTTTATAAATTGCATATATGTTTTCAATAATGACGCAAAAATACGCATAAAGCAGAAAATGATGGTTTTGACATGTTAGAACCATTGTGAATATAATTAACGCACGTAAGTGTGTATTTAACAATTAAAAACTATTAAACATGAAGAGAAAATTTCTTCACGTTGCTTTTGGACAGTTTGTCGAAGAGCAACTTTTGTGTGCACATGTGCACGTTAAAAAAATGTGTAAAGCTGTACACATGGGAATGGCGACTTACGAGTCGCTAAAAAAAGGGATAATCGCCGCTTGAGTGATTATGCCAAAACTCTACGTTACTACTATGATACTCTTACTGAAGAGGAGTTTCTGGAAAAGACACATGAATGGGCGTTACGGTATATCCGGTACATGAAGGAAAGAGAGGAAAAAGAGGAAGATGGTGAAAAGTGAAGAGGAAGAATAGTTAGGTAGAAACGGCAGGCGGGAAAAAAAATCCCGCCTGTTGTCTTTATGAATAAATTTTTTTGTACCTTTATGAAAATATTATTGATATGGGAGGGCGCAAGCTGCTGACGCGGTACCTATTTAATTCATTTTAAACTTATAAGTATATGGCAGGAGAAAAACAAAATAACGTATGGCCATTGCCAGCGTTTTATTTCAAGGTTGAAATCGGTAATTGGGGGGAGATAGCTTTTAAGGAAGTATCCGGCCTGGATGTCGAAGCACAGGTAATAGAGTACAGGCATGGGAATAGTCCGCAGTTTTCGACAATTAAAATGCCGGGCATCAAGAAATATAGTAATGTAAGTTTGAAAAAAGGGGTATTCATCAGAAACAATATGCTTTTTGACTGGTTTAATACGATCAATATGAATACTATCCAGCGTGAGACAGTGACAATCAGTTTACTGGACGAGGAAGGTAATCCGACAATGGTATGGAAACTGGTGAATGCATGGCCCACTAAGGTGACCGGTGTCAGCTTGAAATCGGATGGTAATGAGGCTGCTATTGAACAGTTGGAGTTGGCTCACGAAGGATTAACTATTGGAAATGGATAAGTGCGGATGTAGCCTATATTAACGGTCTGAACGGATTTTGCCGGTTGGAACCGGAAATACAATTATTTTTTCCACCTTTAACAAATGATTGAGGAACCAAGAAATGGGAATGTCTCCTAATGAAAATAAAGAAAAAGTCGTCACTTATGCTATTTATAGTAATGGTAGTAAAGTAAGTGACAGTTATCAGTTTAAATCAATTGAGATTCACCGGGAAGTAAATCGTATAGGACGTGCCGTGCTGAAAATAATAGCAGGAGATATGCCGGATGCGAATGTGCCCGAAAGTGAATCAGATACCTTCAAACCCGGGCAGGCTGTTCGGATTGAGCTGGGATATGAATCGGATTATACAGGGGTATTTAGTGGGATTGTAGTGGCACAGAAGATACAGATACCTAAACATGCCGGTTCTTCTCCGGTTCTGATAGTGGAATGTAGGGATGATGCTGTGAAAGCTACCGTTGTTCGCAAGAGCCGGGTGTTTGAGAAGAAAAAGGATAGTGAAGTGATACAAGCTGTTTTGGGAGATTGCGGATTATCTGCGGAGGTAGACAGTACATCTGTAAAATATACTCAATTGGTGCAGTATTATTGTACGGATTGGGATTTTGCCTTGTCGCGTGCTGATGCAAATGGCTTGTTGATAATTACTGATGGAAGTCAGGTAAAGGTCAAGAAGCCGGATGTATCCGGAACGCCGGTGTTACAGGTTACCTATGGTACGGACTTGCTTTCTTTTGATGGGGAACTATATGCGGAAGAGCAGTTTGAAACAGTGGAGAGTATAGGATGGAATCCTTCGGAACAGAAAGCAGTTATAGCCCGCTCTTCTCCGGTGTCTTTAAATGCTCAAGGCAATTCATCCCTTGGGGAGATGGCATCGCCGGTAGGGGTGGACAAAATAACCTTGCAGACAGATGCTATGTCGGATAGTAATGTATTACAATCCTGGGCCAATGCGACCTTACTGAAATCCGGTTTGGCACGTTTCAGGGGAAGTTTCTCTTTTTGTGGAAATGTTGCTGCTGTTCCCGGTTGCATTATTAAGTTGGGAGGATTGGGAGCGCGTTTTAATGGAGACGTTTTTGTGGGGGCGGTTACTCATACCGTACAGGATGGCATGTGGGTGACAGAAGTGGAGATGGGAATTTCCCCTCTTTCTATTACCCAACAGCAGGATGTAATGGCTCCGCCTGCATCGGGATGGATCCCGGGTATTGAGGGGTTGCATATCGGAGTGGTGACTAAACTGGTAGGTGATCCGGAGAATACCTGTCGCATACAAGTGAAGATGCCGGTACTTAATGCCGCTACGGATAAAGTATGGGCGCGATTGTTGCAATGGGGAGCTTCTAAGAACTCCGGTAGCTATTTCATACCTTCTGTAGGTGATGAAGTGGTACTGGGTTTTTTGAATAACGACCCGAACCAGGCTGTGATTCTAGGGAGCATGTATAGTGCCCGTAATATGCCCGTATATGAGATTGATGAAAAGAATTATAAGCGTGCTATTGTTTCTCCTGAAAAGCTGAAGATTGAAATGGATGATAAAAAGAAAGTGATTACTATTACAACTCCGAAAGAAAATTCCATTATTATCAACGATGATGCGAAAGGAATAACATTGAAAGATCAGAACGGCAATAAAATTGTGATGGACGATAGTGGAATTACATTTTCGTCTGCTAAAGATATAAAGTTATCCGCCAAAGGAAATATCCAGTTGGATGCTATTGGAAAGGTAGCATTGAAAGCCAAACAGGATGCTACTTTGGAGGGGATGAATGTGACGGCTAAAGCGCAGGTTGGCTTAAAAGTGTGCGGTAGCTCCACTGCTGAAATTTCGGCTTCCGGTCAGACAACTGTAAAGGGAGCAATGGTGATGATAAATTAATTAATGTTGAACAGCTTAAATAAAATACTATTATGCCTCCAGCTGCAAGATTAACTGATATGCATACTTGTCCGATGCAGACTCCTGCATGGCCAAGCCCTATTCCTCACGTGGGTGGACCTATCACTGGACCGGGAGCTCCGACCGTGCTGATTGGAAAATTGCCTGCTGCTCTGATGGGCGACAGTTGTGTTTGTGTGGGTCCGCCGGATTCAATAATAAAAGGTTCGTCTACCGTCATGATTTGTGGAAAGCCTGCCGCCCGGATGGGAGATATGACTGCTCACGGCGGCGTGATTGTAGCTGGTTGTCCCACAGTACGAATAGGAGGGTAAGCGATGGGTGACGACAGAGACCGTTCGTTTCAGGGAAAAGGACGGGTATTTCCACCGGAGTTTAATGAGGGAGCCAGTCCGGTAAAGGTGATATCCGATGAAGAAGATATAGAGCAGAGCCTGCGTATTCTGTTGGCTACTCGTTTGGGAGAAAGAGTGATGCGTCCGGAGTTCGAGACGGATATACATAATAAAGTGTATCACAATATGGACTTGACGATGCGGACTCAACTTCGTGCGGCTATCGAAAAGGCTGTATTGTATTTTGAGCCTCGTATAACGTTGACAAGTGTAGAATTTGATGTGAGTGAGGAAAGGGATGGTATACTCCGTATTTTACTGGAATATACCGTCCGCCTGACAAACACTCGCAGAAATATGATTTATCCTTATTGTTATGAAGAACATTTCTGATACGGATGGATTGGGAATTTTGCAGGAGGAAGATTTAGCCAGTCTGGTTGCGATGCCGGCTTCCATGTTTGCCCGGAAACAATTTGTGTTATCGGTATTGCAGCGATTGGCTGCACATTACAATCAAAAAGTATTGGACTTGCTTTGTTCTTTTTTCAGAGAATAGACGGCTATTATGAAGGCGCTTCCTTTTGCCGCTTTAAGGATGACGCTAAAGGAATTGTATGAAGAAAGTATGCTACCATTGCCTTAAAGTACTAAATGATAGCCATACCTTTTCCGTGTGCGATAACGAAAACACAAAAAATAACATTTTATTATGTAGAAAAAGTTTGGGGAATGCTTCGTAGTTCGCAAATAATGATTAAATTTGCCGCGATTTGTAATGCGGAGTTTGCAAAATGACGAATAATACTATAAAGCATCTAGGTATTGTGGAAAACATACAGGGTTCTCATCTGTCGGTGAGGATTGTCCAGACATCAGCTTGTGCAGCTTGTAGCGCAAAGGGGCATTGTTCCTCGGCGGATAGTAAGGACAAAATCATAGATATCATAGATACGGCGGCTTCTTCCTATCAGGTGGGAGAGAAAGTGATGGTGATCGGCGAAACGTCGATGGGCATGATGGCGGTATTGTTGGCGTTTGTACTTCCTTTCCTACTTCTTATATTTTCATTGTTTCTTTTGATGGCTCTGATGGAGAATGAACTGTATGCAGCTCTTCTTTCTCTGGCTATCCTTATACCTTATTATTTTATTTTATGGCTTAACAAAACGCGACTCAAACAACAATTTTCATTTACTATAAAACCAATAAATAACTAAGAACATTATGAATTTGATTCTGATTGCAGTGATTTCATTGGGAGCTATAGCGCTCGTGCTAGCCGCTATTCTTTATGTGGCTTCCAAGAAATTTGCCGTGTATGAAGACCCGCGGATTGCCCAGGTGGGAGAAGTGCTTCCCCAGGCTAATTGTGGTGGATGTGGCTACCCTGGTTGTAGCGGATTTGCCGACGCTTGCGTCAAAGCCGGTTCGCTGGATGGTAAGTTCTGCCCTGTAGGCGGACAGCCCGTCATGGCACAGATTGCTGATATCCTCGGACTGGCAGCCGGAGAAGCTGAACCGATGGTAGCAGTGGTGAGATGTAACGGAACGTGTGCGAATCGTCCGCGTATTAATCAATACGACGGTGCGAAGAGTTGTGCTATCGCCGCTTCGCTGTATGGCGGGGAAACGGGTTGTAGTTATGGCTGTCTGGGTTGTGGCGACTGTGTGGCTGCCTGTCAGTTCGATGCCATCCACATGAATCCTGAAACAGGACTTCCGGAAGTGGATGAAGCGAAATGTACCGCTTGTGGTGCCTGTGTGAAGGCTTGTCCGAAGGCGATCATCGAAATCCGTCCGCAAGGAAAGAAATCGCGTCGTGTGTATATCTCTTGTGTGAATAAAGACAAGGGAGCTGTGGCACGCAAGGCTTGTACGGTGAGCTGTATCGGCTGTGGCAAATGCGTGAAGACTTGCCCGTTCGAAGCTATCACACTGGAAAACAACTTGGCTTACATCGATCCGCACAAGTGCAAATCTTGCCGCAAATGTGTGGAAGTTTGTCCGCAGAATACCATTGTCGAGTTGAATTTCCCTCCGCGGAAACCCAAAGTGGAAGAAGTGGCGGAAGCTCCGAAAGTAACAGAATAATAACAGAATAAATACAGAATTGTATGTTAAAGACATTTTCAATTGGTGGAGTTCATCCACACGAAAATAAATTGTCGGCACATCAACCCATTATCACAGCGGAAGTTCCTGCAAAGGCTGTTATTTTGTTGGGGCAGCACATCGGTGCACCTGCAAAACCGATCGTTGCGAAAGGGGATGTGGTAAAGGTGGGCACACGGATTGCCGAACCTGCCGGCTTTGTTTCGGCAGCAATTCACTCTTCAGTCAGCGGTAAAGTGGCGAAGATTGATACCATAGTAGATGCCAGCGGTTATGCGAAACCTGCTATCTTTATTGATGTGGAAGGCGACGAATGGGAAGAAACAATCGACCGTAGCGCCACACTGGTGAAGGAATGTGAACTTCCGGCAGAAGAGATCGTGAAGAAAATTGCCGATGCCGGAATCGTTGGTCTGGGCGGTGCTTGTTTCCCTACACAGGTGAAACTTTGTCCTCCTCCTTCTTTTAAAGCTGAATGTGTGATTATCAATGCCGTAGAGTGTGAACCTTACCTGACTGCCGACCATCAGCTGATGCTGGAACACGCGGAAGAAATCATGGTAGGTGTTTCTATCCTGATGAAAGCGGTGAAAGTGAATAAGGCATTTATCGGAATCGAAAATAATAAGCCGGATGCTATCGAACTGATGACGAAAGTGGCTTCCAGCTACGCAGGCATCGAAGTAGTGCCCTTGAAGGTGAAATATCCGCAAGGAGGTGAAAAGCAGCTGATTGATGCAATCACCAAGCGTCAGGTGGCCAGCGGTGCATTGCCTATCTCTACGGGAGCAGTCGTGCAGAACGTGGGAACAGCATTTGCCGTTTATGAAGCGGTGCAGAAGAATAAACCATTGTTCGAACGGGTGATTACCGTGACGGGAAAGTCGGTTGCAAAGCCGTCTAATTTTCTGGCTCGTATCGGTACACCGATGAAGCAGTTGATTGACGCTTGCGGCGGTTTGCCCGAAGATACGGGTAAGGTGATCGGCGGTGGTCCGATGATGGGTAAGGCGTTGGTAAATATCGAGGTTCCTACTGCGAAGGGCAGTTCCGGTATCCTGATTATGAATCAAAAGGAAGCCAAACGTGGTGAGGCGCAGACCTGTATCCGTTGTGCGAAGTGTGTGAGCGCCTGTCCGATGGGACTGGAACCGTACTTGCTCGGAGCTTTGTCCGAAAACGGAGATTTTGAAACAATGGAAAAAGAAAGAATCATGGATTGTATCGAGTGCGGCTCTTGCCAGTTCACTTGTCCTGCCAACCGTCCGCTGCTCGACTATTGTCGTCTGGGTAAAGGCAAAGTGGGAGCTATGATTCGTGCACGTCAAGCTAAAAAATAACGAATATGGAAAATAAATTAATCGTATCACTATCACCCCACGTTCATGGCGGAGACAGCGTACAGAAAAATATGTATGGCGTGCTGATTGCACTGATTCCGGCTTTTCTGGTGTCTCTCTATTTCTTCGGACTGGGTGCCCTGATTGTCACGGCTACTTCCGTTGCGGCTTGTTTGTTCTTCGAATGGGCGATCGGAAAATATTTAATGAAGAAACCGACTACCACCATCTGCGACGGCTCTGCCATCATTACAGGTGTGTTGCTGGCATTTAATTTACCGTCTAACCTGCCTATCTGGATTATCATCCTCGGTGCACTGTTTGCTATCGGTGTAGGCAAGATGTCTTTCGGCGGATTGGGCTGCAATCCTTTCAACCCGGCATTGGCAGGCCGCGTATTCCTGCTGCTTTCTTTCCCGGTGCAGATGACTAGCTGGCCGGTAGTAGGACAGTTGACCGCCTATACGGATGCTACCACCGGTGCCACTCCGCTGGCCTTGATGAAGCAAGCTATTTATGGCGACACTGCTGCTTTAAGTCAGATTCCGGACGCATTGAGTTTGCTGATCGGACAGAATGGCGGATGCTTGGGTGAAGTGAGCGCACTGGCTCTGCTGATCGGCTTGGTTTATATGCTCTGGAAGAAGATCATCACCTGGCATATTCCTGTGTCTATCCTGGCTACCGTGTTTATCTTTGCCGGTATCATGCACCTCGCAGATCCGGAAAAATATGTTTCTCCGGTATTGCAGTTGCTCTCCGGTGGTCTGATGCTGGGTGCTGTCTTTATGGCAACCGACTATGTGACTTCTCCGATGAGCAAGAAAGGGATGCTGATCTATGGTGTATGTATCGGTCTGCTGACGGTTATCATCCGTCTGTTCGGTGCATATCCCGAAGGTATGTCATTCGCCATCCTGATTATGAATGCGTTTACTCCGCTGATTAACACCTATTGTAAACCAAAACGCTTTGGGGAGGTAGCGAAGAAGAAATGAAAAAATTAGAATCATCTTTAAAGAATATGTTGCTGGTACTTACGGGGGTGACTGCTATTTCCGTTGCGTTGCTGGCTTATGTAAATGAACTGACGAAAGGTCCTATCGCCGAAGCGAATGCAAAGACGCTGAACGAGGCTTTGAAAAAGGTTCTTCCTGAATTTACCAATAATCCGGTGGCGGAAAGCGATACAATTTTCAGCGAGAAAGACGGAAAGAAGATCGTCGACTTTATCGTTTATCCGGCTAAGAATGGTGAAGAGCTTGTAGGTACGGCTGTTGAAGCTAAATCAATGGGATTTGGCGGTGAACTGAAAGTGCTGGTAGGCTTTAATGCCGAAGGAAAAATCTATAACTACTCTCTGTTGGCTCACACGGAAACTCCGGGATTGGGCTCTAAAGCCGACAAATGGTTCGGAGCGTATGATCCTGCGAAAGGAGAAAAGGCAGTATCTCACGAAGAGAGTACGAAATCTATTTTGGGTATGAATCCGGGTGAAGCTCCGTTGACCGTCAGCAAAGATGGGGGAGCGGTGGATGCCATTACAGCTTCTACCATTACTTCACGTGCGTTTTTGAATGCTGTAAATGCTGCTTATCAGGCTTATAAGGCAGAAGGTGGTAAAGTGAATGGTGTCAGCGGTGCTTCTCAAAAGGCTACAGGCGCAGACTCTGACACTGCTACGGGAGCTACGATAAAAGTTGAACTTACTGATTCGGTCAGTGCTAAATAAGAAAGGAGACAGATATGAATAACTTTAAAGTAATGATGAACGGGATTATCAAAGAGAATCCTACGTTTGTACTCCTGCTCGGTATGTGTCCTACGTTGGGTACTACTTCATCGGCTATCAACGGCATGGGTATGGGACTGGCCACCATGTTCGTGCTGATCTGCTCGAACGTGGTGATCTCACTGATTAAAAACCTGATTCCGGATATGGTGCGTATCCCTTCGTTTATTGTGGTGATTGCGTCTTTCGTGACGTTGCTCCAAATGGTAATGCAGGCATACGTGCCGGGACTGTACGCCACACTCGGCCTCTTCATCCCGTTGATCGTAGTGAACTGTATCGTGCTGGGGCGTGCCGAAGCTTTTGCCGCAAAGAACAATGCGCTGGCATCCATGTTCGACGGTATCGGTATGGGACTGGGCTTTACCATTGCCCTGACTTTGCTGGGTGCTGTCCGCGAATTTCTGGGAACAGGCAAGATCTTCGACCTGACTATCCTGCCGGAAGAATACGGAATGTTGGTGTTCGTACTGGCTCCGGGTGCTTTCATCGCCCTGGGATACCTCATCGCATTGATTAATAGTTTCAAGAAAGCTTAACTCTATTAAATAAGAAAAGAATATGGAATATATATTGATATTTATTTCGGCAATCTTTGTAAACAACATCGTGTTGTCGCAGTTCCTGGGCATCTGCCCGTTCCTGGGCGTTTCCAAGAAAGTGGAGACTGCAATGGGGATGAGCGCCGCGGTGGCTTTCGTGTTGACTATCGCTACCATTGTCACATTCCTCATTCAGAAGTTTGTGCTGGATGTGTTCGGACTGGGATACTTGCAGACGATTACTTTCATTCTGGTGATTGCCGGACTGGTGCAAATGGTGGAAATCATCCTGAAGAAAGTTTCCCCCGCCTTGTATCAGGCGTTGGGCGTGTTCCTGCCGTTGATTACAACCAACTGTTGTATCCTGGGTGTGGCTATCCTCGTGATCCAGAAAGACTATGACCTGCTGACAGGAGTTGTGTATGCATTCTCCACCGCTATCGGTTTCGGTCTGGCACTGGTTCTCTTTGCCGGATTGCGCGAACAGATGAGCCTGGTGAAAGTTCCGAAAGGAATGCAGGGCACACCGATTGCATTGATTACCGCCGGCCTGCTCGCCATGGCATTCATGGGATTCTCCGGCGTGGTGTAAAGACTTACAGTTGATAATTTAATATAGGATTGGAAACCCTGCTGTATAACATATACAGAAATGGGTTTCCAATCCTTTTTTTAATACCTGACTGCCATTAATTAGTACTTTAATAGCCTTTTATTAAATAAAATGCCGGCAGATTATTGCATTTCCATTTTATTTCCTTAAATTTGTAGCTCAAACGACAAAAGCCGAAAAACTAACCATTTATTAAAGAATATGAAAGAAAGAATTTTAGTAACGGGCGGAACGGGATACATTGGTTCTCACACCGTAGTAGAACTACAGAACAGTGGATATGAAGTAATCATCATCGATAATTTATCTAACTCAAATGCCGACGTTGTTGACAATATAGAGAAAGTATCAGGTATTCGCCCTGCTTTTGAAAAACTGGATTGTTTGGATTTCGCAGGTCTGGATGCTATCTTTACCAAATATAAAGGAATTAAGGCGATCATTCACTTTGCAGCGAGCAAAGCGGTTGGAGAGTCAGTAGAGAAGCCGTTGCTTTATTATCGCAACAACCTGGTTTCACTGATCAACCTCCTCGAACTGATGCCGAAACATGGAGTGGAAGGAATCGTATTCTCTTCATCTTGTACCGTATACGGTCAGCCGGATGAATTGCCGGTAACGGAAAAGGCCCCGATCAAGAAAGCGGAATACAAAACAGATCAATGAAGAGATTATCCGTGATACGGTAGCCTCCGGTGCTCCGATCAATGCGATCATGCTGCGTTATTTCAACCCGATCGGTGCTCATCCTACTGCATTGCTGGGCGAACTTCCGAATGGCGTTCCTCAAAATCTGATTCCTTACCTGACTCAGACCGCAATCGGTATCCGTGAGAAACTGAGCGTGTTTGGCGATGATTATGATACTCCTGACGGTTCTTGTATCCGTGACTTTATCAATGTCGTTGACTTGGCTAAGGCACACGTGATCGCTATCCGTCGTATTTTGGAGAAGACACAGAAAGAAAAAGTCGAAGTGTTCAATATCGGCACGGGACGCGGAGTGTCTGTTCTGGAATTGATTAACGGTTTTGAAAAAGCTACCGGCGTTAAACTGAATTATCAGATTGTAGGACGTCGTGCAGGTGATATTGAAAAGGTTTGGGCTAACCCTGATTTTGCAAACCAGGAACTGGGTTGGAAGGCCGTGGAAACCTTGGAAGATACTTTACGTTCTGCATGGAACTGGCAATTGAAACTTCGTGAAAGAGGTATTCAATAAGATATATTTAATTATTTGTTGTAAAAACATGAAAATATAAACAAAATAGAAACAAATCGTGCATGCGATTTGTTTAATTGATGCTAATCGACCTGAAGCTGTTTATGAGTATGCGAATATACGTAAATAGTACTTATGCCTCCCCGGCATAGACAGGAAAGATTGCATAGTAGTTTTGTCGTGTTTTATTTTGTGTTTGTGTTGTGACGGTACTACGACGTGAGTCGTGGTACCGTTTTTTGTGTTCGCCCGGATGGGTATTCTGTTTTATAAAATATTTAGCCCTTATTCTTTTGTTATCCAGAATTCTTTTGTAATTTTGTATCAAATGAATAAGATATGAGAGTAGTATCACATAAGAAATTGAAAGATTTCTAC
>ERZ838827.1836-NODE-1836-length-14365-cov-11.862823_pt1 | contig 14365 bp, 13 predicted proteins | sample MGYA00519881_ERZ838827 | MGnify/ENA primary metagenome ERZ838827 (study PRJEB31850, sample SAMEA3708842) | human gut metagenome | biome: human gut; feature: human-associated habitat; material: faeces | place: China | collected 2014 ...
TCAGGGCGTCCTCATCCTTCTTCAGGTTGGGGGCGTAGCCGCCCTCGTCGCCCACGCCGGCGGCGGGGGTGCCGTTCTCCTTCAGGACGTTCTTCAGGGTGTGGAACACCTCGGCGCACATGCGCAGGGCCTCGCGGAAGCAGCAGGCGCCCACGGGCATGATCATGAACTCCTGGATCTCCACGTTGTTGGTGGCATGGGCGCCGCCGTTGAGGATGTTCATCATGGGCACGGGCAGGATCTTGGCGTTGGCGCCGCCAATGTAGTTGTACAGGGAGGTGCCCAGTGCCTCGGCCGCCGCCTTGGCGCAGGCCAGGGAAGCGCCCAGGATGGCATTGGCGCCCAGCTTGGTCTTGTTGGGGGTGCCGTCCAGCTCGATGAGGGCCTTGTCGATGGCGGTCTGATCCAGCACATTCATGCCCACCAGGCACTCGGCGATGTCGGTGTTCACGTTCTTCACGGCGGTGAGCACGCCCTTGCCCAGGTAACGGCTCTTGTCGCCGTCGCGGAGCTCGCAGGCCTCATAGATGCCGGTGGAGGCGCCGGAGGGCACGGCGGCGCGGCCGACGGTGCCGTCCTCCAGGTAGACCTCCACCTCAACGGTGGGATTGCCGCGGCTGTCCAGGATCTCGCGGCCCAGCACGTCAACGATCTCAATGATCTGCTTCATGATGAAAACTCCTTTCGTATTGGCGGCGGGAGCCTGCTCCCGCCTACAGGGGTATTTTGTGTGGGGGGCGGGCTCCGGCCCGCCGGGGCTCTATGGTAGGGCGGGGGTTCATCCCCGCCGGTTACCGCTTCGCCGCCATTCCCTTAAACGGGAAGGTCAGTTGACAATCAGCGTCTCCCCATCCATCTCGGCAGGCTTCTCCAGATACCCCACGCGGCTGGCCGCGCGGGGGCCCCGGGTCTTTTTATCTGCCCGGGGCAAGTGAATTGCCCCGGCATCAAGGTTTTGGCCGACGGCCAAAACACTTGGACGGCGCACAGCGCCGCCCGCCTGCGGCGGGGATGGGCCTGGAAAAGCCCTTAATTCAGAATCAGCGTCTCCCCGTCCATCTCGGCGGGCTTTTCCAGGCCCATCAGATCCAACATGGTGGGGGCGATGTCGGCCAGGCGGCCATCCCGCAGCTTGACATCGGCGCCCACAATATAGAAGGGCACCAGGTTGGTGGTGTGGGCGGTGTAGGGGGTCGTACCGTCAGCGTCCAGCATCCGCTCGGCGTTGCCGTGGTCGGCGGTAATGAGCGACACGCCGCCCATCCGGGAGGTGGCCTCCACCACCTTGCCCACCCCCGCGTCCACGGCCTCCACGGCCTTGACGGCGGCCTCGAACACGCCGGTATGGCCCACCATGTCGCAGTTGGCGAAGTTGAGGATGATCACATCGTAATTGCCACTCTCAATGCGCTTGACGGCCTCCTCGGTGACCTCGGGGGCGCTCATCTCCGGCTGGAGATCGTAGGTGGCCACCTTGGGGGAGGGGATCAGACAGCGGTCCTCGCCCGGGAACACCTGCTCAGCGCCACCGTTGAAGAAGAAAGTCACATGGGCGTACTTCTCCGTCTCGGCAATGCGGAGCTGAGTATAGCCCTGGCGGGCGATATACTCGCCGAAGATATTGGTCAGCTCCCGGTGGGGGAAGGCCACCAGCACATTGGGCATGGTGGCGTCATACTCGGTAGTACACACATAGGTCACCGGGAAGTAGCCCTTTTTGCGCTCCACATCGGTGAAGGCGGGGTCCACAAAGCAGCGGGTGATCTCCCGCGCCCGGTCGGGGCGGAAGTTGATAAAGATGATGGAGTCGCCCTCCTTCACCTTGCCGTCCTTGGTGCACACCACGGGCTCCACGAACTCATCGGTCACCCCGGCATCATAGGACCTCTGTACCGCGTCCACCGGGTCGGGATTCTGCACGCCCTCGCCCCGGGTCATGGCGTCGTAGGCCCGCTGCACCCGGTCCCAGCGCTTGTCCCGGTCCATGGCGTAGTAGCGGCCCATGACGGTGGCCACCTGGCCCACGCCCACCTCTTTGCACTTTTCCACCAGCTTTTCCACATAGCCCTTGCCGGAAGCGGGGGGCACGTCCCGGCCGTCCAGGAAGCAGTGGACATACACCCGGCCTAATCCCCGCTTTTTGGCCATCTCCAGCAGGGCGAACAGGTGGGTGATGTGGCTGTGCACGCCGCCGTCGGACAGAAGCCCCATCAGGTGGAGTGCACCGTCCCGCTCCTTGCAGTCGTCCATGGCCTCGATATAGGCCTCGTTCTCAAAGAAGCTGCCGTCCTCAATGGCGCGGCTGATGCGGGGCAGATCCTGGAACACTACCCGGCCGGCGCCGATGTTGGTGTGCCCCACCTCGGAGTTGCCCATCTGGCCCTCGGGAAGACCCACGTCCAGCCCGGAGGCGGACAGGCGGCAGCCGGGGTTTTCCGCAAAAATCTTGTCCAGGTTCGGCGTGCGGGCCGCGGCGATGGCGTTGCCAGCCCGCTCGTCCCATACGCCGAAGCCATCCATAATGATCAGGGTAGTCGGTGTCTTACTCATAATAACCTCGAATCTCTTCTTCTCTTTCCAAAACGGAGACGGGCGCGGGCGGCCCTGCGCTTCTCGCTGTCACGCTGCGGGTTGGGCGCACGTCCCGATCGTTAAGTCCGGGCTGCGCGAAAAATACCGCTCCAGGGTATCGCCCGTCGCCTGTTTTTTCGTCTGCGCCCTGCCTTAACTCCCCTGTACGCCTGCCCTCCGCGCTTCTTACTCCTGATTGGCCGCGTTCATGATCTCCACAAAGTCCGGGGCCTTCAGAGACGCGCCGCCGATCAGGCCGCCGTCCTCGTCGTCGCAAAGTCCGCTCCGCTCCATTTCCGCCTCCCGGCAAAAATTTCACTCCGCTTCCTTGCTCCTCCTCTCCCAACGAGACCCGCTGTATCGCCGTCGGCGGCTTTGCCGCCTTACAATACGGCGTACCCCTTGCGGGTGCTGCGCTGGGCTCTCGTTGGGTTCCCGAACCGCCGCCCGACGCGGACGGCGTTACTCCTGGTTGGCCGCGTTCACGATCTCCACGAAGTCGGGGGCCTTCAGGCTGGCGCCGCCGATCAGACCGCCGTCCACGTCGGGCTGGGCCAGCAGCTCATGGGCGTTCTTTGCGTTCATGGAGCCGCCGTACTGGATGGTGACGGAGCGGGCCACGCGGGCGCCGTACAGCTTGCGGATGACGGTGCGGATGGCCTCGCAGACCTCACCGGCCTGCTCGGCGGTGGCGGTCTTGCCGGTGCCGATGGCCCAGATGGGCTCATAGGCGATAACCACATGGCGCATCTTCTCGGCGGGCACGCCGGACAGGGCGGCCTTCACCTGGTAGGAGATGAGATCCATGGTCACGCCCAGCTCCCGCTGCTCCAGGCTCTCGCCCACGCACACGATGGGGTACAGGCCCGCCTCCAGGGCGGCATGCACCTTCTTGTTCACCGTGAAATCAGTTTCATTATAGTACTGGCGGCGCTCGGAATGGCCGATCACCACATACTTGACGCCCAGCTCCTTCAGCATCTCAGGGGCCACCTCACCGGTGTAGGCGCCGTGGGACTCATAGTGGCAGTTCTCCGCGCCGATGGAGACGCGGCACTCTTTGAACAGGCGCACGGCGGCCTGGATATTCACATAGGGCACGCACAGCACTACCTCGCACCAGTTGGGCTTGCCCAGCAGGGGCTTAAGCTCCTCGGCAAATGCACGGGTTTCGGAGAGGGTTTTGTTCATTTTCCAGTTTCCAGCGATAATCGTCTTACGGTAGCGGCGGTTCACGGCAAACAATCCTTTCGATTTTGGAATAGCTATAAGGGGGCGGCGCGGCCCCAGCGCAGCGGTTCGTGCGGGGCCCTCGGCGGAGGAGCTGCCCGGCACGGAAGTCTTATTGATCCAGCAGGCACGCCACGCCGGGCAGCTCCTTGCCCTCCAGGAACTCGAGGGAGGCGCCGCCGCCGGTGGAGATGTGGGTCATTTTGTCGGCGTAGCCCAGCTGGGCCACGGCGGCCGCGGAGTCACCGCCGCCCACAATGGTGATGGCGTCGGTCTCGGCCAGGGCCTGGGCCACGGCCCGGGTGCCCTCGGCAAAGGCGGGGAACTCAAACACGCCCATGGGGCCGTTCCAGATAACGGTGCCGGCCTCTTTCACGGCCGCGGCATACAGGGCGATGGTCTTGGGCCCGATGTCCATACCCATCATGCCGTCGGGGATACCCGCGCCGTCCACGGCCACCGGCTTGGCATCGGCGGAAAACTCCGCGGCGGCCACGCCGTCCACGGGCAGGAGCAACTTGACGCCCTTGTCCTTGGCCTTCTGCATCATCTCCCGGCAGTAGTCCAGCCAGTCGGCCTCCAGCAGGGAGTTGCCCACGCCGATGCCCTGGGCCTTGGCAAAGGTATAGCACATGCCGCCGCCGATGATGATGGTGTCGGCAATGTCCAGCAGGTGATTGATCACGCCGATCTTGGAGGACACCTTGGAGCCGCCCAGGATCGCCACCAGGGGGCGCTTGGGGTTAGCCAGGGCGCCGCCCATGATCTCCAGCTCCTTCTGGATCAGGAAGCCGGACACGGCGGGCAGGTAGGCTGCCACGCCGGCGGTGGAGGCGTGGGCGCGGTGCACGGCGCCGAAGGCGTCGGACACGTACACGTCGGCCATGGCCGCCATTTTCCTGGCCAGCTCGGGGTCGTTCTTGGTCTCGCCCTTCTCAAAGCGGGTGTTCTCCAGCAGCAGGATCTGGCCGGGCTTCAGGGCGGCGGCCTTGGCGGTGGCATCGGGGCCGACCACGTCGGCGGCCATGATGACCTCGCGGCCCAGCAGCTCGCTCAGGCGCTTGGCCACGGGAGCCAGGCTGAACTTGGGATCGGGTCCCTCCTTGGGTTTGCCCAGGTGGGAGCAGGCGATCACCGCCGCATTCTGCTCCAGCAGGTACTGGATGGTGGGCAGGGCGGCCACGATGCGCTTGTCGTCGGTGATGACGCCGGTGGCCTTGTCCTGGGGCACATTGAAGTCGCAGCGCAGCAGGACCTTCTTGCCCGCTACGTCGATATCCTTTACGGTCTTCTTGTTGTAGTTCATAGAGCCTCTCCTTTCATCGCGCCCTCCCCGGTCAGGCCGGGAAAGTCAAGCTGCCGCAGGGCCTCGTAGGCGAGGATCGCCGCGGCGTTGGATAAGTTCAGGCACCGGGCCTCCGCCCGGATTGGGATGCGGATGCAGCGGTCGGCGTGAGCTCTGCGGAATGCCTCGGGCAGGCCGGCGGTCTCCTTTCCGAAAACCAGGTAGCACTCGTCCCGGAAAACCGCCTCAGTATAGGATCTGGGCGCCTTGGTGGTAGCCAGCCAGATATCCTCCGCGCCGGTCTTCTGAAAGAAGTCGTCCAGGTTTTCATATACCCGCACGTCCACCAGATGCCAGTAGTCCAGGCCGGCCCGCTTGACCGCCTTGTCGCTGATGTCAAAGCCCAGGGGCTTGATGAGATGCAGCCGGGTCCCGGTCACCGCGCATGTGCGCGCGATATTCCCCGTATTTTGGGGGATCTCTGGCTCAAACAGCACGATATTGAGCACCCTGTCTCCCCCTCCCGGTTACTACTTGGTCAGCGCAGGCTATTGTACTCCAAAACAGCAAGGATTTCAACCATAAATGTGTAAATACGCGCTAAAACATTCAGTTTTCTTTCTGGAAGCAGCCCCTTCCTTTTCTTTTTATTGCCCCTTTCGTGCGCCGGTGAAATGTGCTATGATGAAGGGCGAATGGAAGAGGAGTGTGAAGCACGTGAAACAACCGCGCAATCCGCGCAGGCTGGTGGTCAAGGTGGGCACATCCACCCTCACCCGGGAGACCGGGAGCCTCAACCTGCAAAACATGGAGCATCTGGCCCGTGTATTGGCCGATCTGGAGGGCATGGGGTATCAGCCCGTCCTGGTGTCCTCCGGCGCCATCGGCATCGGCACCAAAAAGCTGCGGCTGGGGGAGCGCCCCACCGAGCTGCGGATGAAGCAGGCCGCCGCCGCCGTGGGCCAGTGCAGGATGATGCACATCTATGACAAGCTCTTTGCCGAGTACAACCGGACGGTGGCCCAAATCCTCCTCACCGGCGAGGACGTGGAGTCCCCCGTCCGCTCGGAGCATCTGCACAACACCTTTGAGGCCCTGCTGGAGCTGGGGGTGATCCCGGTGGTCAATGAGAACGACTCGGTGTCGTCAGCGGAGATCGAAACCGGCCAGTGCAAGGTGCTGGGCGACAACGACACCCTGTCCGCCATCGTGGCCCGGCTGTGCGGCGCGGGCCTGCTGGTGCTGTTCAGCGACATCGACGGACTGTATGACGCCGACCCCCGCACCCACCCCGACGCCCGGCTGATCCACCAGGTGGAGGCCATCACCCCGGAGCTGCGGGCCATGGCCGGCGGTGCGGGCACCTGGCGCGGCACCGGCGGCATGGCCACCAAGCTCAACGCCGCCCAGCTCTGCCTGGAGGCGGGGGTGGACATGGTCATCGCCAACGGGGCGCGGATGGAGGCCCTCTACGACATCGTGGAGGGGAAGAACGTGGGCACCCGCTTTTCTGCCCGGCGGGGCGCGCTGCAATAGAAAAGAAGGAGGAATCCCATGACTGTACTGGAGACCCAGGGTCTGGCGGCCCGGTACGCGGCCCGGGCGCTGGCCGTGGCGGGTACCGCCAGGAAAAACGCCGCTCTGGAGGCGGCCGCCAGGGCCATCGAGGCCCGGCAGGGGGAGATCCTGGCGGCCAACGCCGCAGATCTGGAGGCGGCCAGGGCCGCCGGACTCCGCCCCGCCCTGCTGGACCGGCTGGCGCTGGACGAGGGCCGCATCGCCGGCATTGTGGAGGGGGTGCGGCAGGTGGCCGCCCTCCCCGATCCCATCGGGGCGGTGACCAAAATGGACACCCGGCCCAATGGACTGACCATCGGAAAGCGCCGGGTGCCCCTGGGGGTGATCGGCATCATCTATGAGGCCCGGCCCAACGTGACGGTGGACGCCGCAGCCCTCTGCCTCAAGTCGGGCAACGCGGCGCTCCTCCGGGGCGGCAAGGAGGCCTTCCGCTCCAACCAGGCCTTTGTGGCCGTCCTGCGGGACGCCCTGGAGCAGGCCGGCCTGCCCCGGGACTGCGTGGCCCTGGTGGCCGATACCAGCCGGGAGAGCGCCAACGAGCTGATGGGCCTGACGGAGTACCTGGACGTGCTCATCCCCCGGGGCGGGGCGGGGCTGATCCGCAGCGTGGTGGAGAACGCCCGGGTGCCGGTCATCCAGACCGGCGTGGGGGTGTGCCACATCTACGTCCACGAGAGGGCCGACCTGGACATGGCAGCCCGCATCCTCTACAACGCCAAGACCTCCCGCCCCTCGGTGTGCAACGCCGCCGAGTGCGTGCTGGTGGACCGGGCAGTGGCGCGGGACTTCCTGCCCCTGGCGTGGGAGCTGCTCCAAACCAAGGGCGTGGAGCTGAGGGGCTGCCCGGAAACCCGGGCCATCCTGGGGGACTGGGTCAAGCCCGCCGCTGAGGCCGACTGGGACACCGAGTTCGGCGACTACATCCTGGCCGTCAAGGTGGTATCCGGCTTTGACGAGGCGGTGGACTTCATCGCCGCCCACGGCACCGGCCACTCCGAGGCCATCGTCACCGCCGACTACTTTGCCGCCCAGCGCTTCCTGGACGAGGTGGACGCCGCGGCGGTGTACGTCAACGCCTCCACCCGCTTCACCGACGGCTTCGAGTTCGGCCTGGGGGCGGAGATCGGCATCTCCACCCAAAAAATGCATGCCCGGGGCCCCATGGGCCTGGAGGAGCTGACCAGCTCCAAATATGTAATCTACGGCACCGGACAGGTCCGGTGAGCATAGGATTCTAGGGGGCCGCCCGGCCCTCCGCGCGGCATAGCCGCTGCGGTTTCGCCTGCGCCCCGCGCCTCCGCGCTTCTTGTCACGCTGCGGCGGCTGCGCGACGGTGTCTAAGCCCCTCCGGCTGTGCAAGCCGGCCTGCGGCCCCTTCGGGCCCTCCGGTCCGTTCGCTCCGCTTTGGGTCTTACCCGCCTGCGCCCCGCGCCTCCGCGCTTCTTGGTACATACGGCTGCCATGCCGTATGAAGGAGGTGCTGACCATGTTGGAATACCGGCTGGAGCCGGAGGGCGGGCTCCTCGTCTGTGCGCTGGGCACTCTGGAGGTGGGGGGCGGTCAGATTGTGGAGTGCTCCCTGTGCCTGTCGGATATCCTGCCCGAGCGGCGGGTGGCCCTGGCGGTGGAGCTTCTGGAGGGCGAACAGCTCCGGGGCACGCGGCTCTATACCGTGCCGCCCCACCATGAGGACGGCCCCGCCGACGTGCGGATAGAGGGCATCCGCTTCTACCTGCCCGGCGGCGCGGGACCGGAGGGGCTGACTCTCCGGTCCGACGCCCACTATATCGACCGGGGTGACCGCTGCGTGTTGCCCTGACCCCTTTGAGGGCCCCTTTGGGGCCCTCAAAATTTATGCTTGCATCTTTCGCCTTCTTTCCCTATAATGTCACTCACTGCGCAATGCGCAGAATCGGACATTGAAGGAGATCGAGAAATGAAACAACAAGTCACTCTGGCGCTGAGCCTCACCCTGGCGGCCGGCCTTCTGGCCGGCTGTGCCGACACGACGGGCGGGAGCCAGCCGACTGGGGCGGCCCAAACATCCCCTGCGGATGCCACACCGAGCGCGGCGCAGAGCGCCGCCTTTACCGACGAGATGAAGATCCCCCATGCCGTGGATCTCTCCCCCGAGGACGGCGCCGACTCCGTGGAGCGGCTGGGCGACCACGCGGACTCCCCCTACTTTGCCCACCCCGACTACTACCACATGCAGTCCAGCGACACCCTCACGATCCTGACCGGCTTCCAGACCATGCAGCAGACCAGCGAATGGGCCTGCGGCGTCACCAGCACCCTGATGGTGCTCAACTGGTATGACCGGCTGGGCGACTGGAACGAGGAGAGCCTGGCCGCCCTGCGCCACTCCCTGGAGGGCACCGGGCTGGCCGGCTACCCCGGCACCACCCTGCGGCAGGCCATGGATATCTTTGACGGCGTGGGCGGATTTACCTATACCACCAACCTGGACTACGAGGACCCCTCCTCCGAGGTCTGGATGGACACCATCCAGGGCTGGCTGGCCGAGGGCAAGCCGGTCATGGTCTGCTGGAACGACTGGGGCGGACACTGGCAGGTGATCATCGGCTACGACACCATGGGCACCGAGACCCAGCAGGACGACGTGTTCATCGTGGCCGACCCCTACGACACCACCGACCACTGTCAGGACGGCTACGGCGTGCTGATGGCGGAGCGCTTCCTGTATAACTTCTCCATGTACGGCGCTTTCCCGGAGGAGGAGGGCGGCAGCGACTTTCTCTTCCTGGTGGCTTCCCCCGTGGAGTAAACCAGAAAATCCCGTGCGGCACACACCGCACGGGATTTTTTTAGAACTGGAAGACCGCGCCGATCACCGCCGAGGCGGCGATGAACACGATGGGATGGAGTTTTTTCAGGGGCTTCACCTGGAGGCACACGAAGATGGCCGCCGCCAGGGCGATCCCCTTCCACTGGAACAGGGCCGCCGCGCCGCCGGTCTGGAAGGCGCTCAGATTCAGCAGGGCGATGGAGCAAACCTCCGCCAGCGCCGCGGCGATAAGGGCGGTGGAGGCGGGGCGGATGCCGTAGAACACCGCGTCCACCCCCCGGCTCTCCCGGAACTTCTTCAAAAAGCCCGCGATGACCAGGATGACGAGGATGGAGGGGCACACCAGGCCCAGGGTGGCGATAACGCCCCCCGCGATGCCGCCGGTGTGGAAGCCCACGTAGGTGGCCATGTTCACCCCCATGGGTCCGGGTGTGGACTCGGAGATGGCGATCATGTTGGCCAGCTCCCCGGAGGTGAACCAGCCGGTACGCTGCCCGATGTCGGTGAGGAAGGGGATGGTGGCCAAGCCGCCGCCGATGGCGAACAGCCCCGCCTTGAAAAACTCAAAGAAGAGCTGAAGATAGATCACGGCCGCAGCCCTCCCTTCGCCGCCCGGATGCACAGTCCGGCCACGCCGGCGGCCACCACCAGCACCATGGGGGAACAGAGAAAGCTGAGCACGCTCCCCGCCCACCCGGCTGGGAAGGACACAAAGCTACCGAGCACCGCCAGCACCAGCACCACCGCGAAGACGCCCGCCGTCGGCCCGTCCACCACCGTGCTCTTGCGCAGCTTGAGTACGCTGGACAGGATCAGGGCGCACACACAGGCCCGCACGCCGTTGAAGGCGTGCACCACCACGGGCTGCTCGGCAAAGTTCTGGAGGAAGGCGGCGATGAGCATGATGATGACCAGGCAGGGGAACACCAGTCCCAGGGTGGCCACCACGCCCCCCGCCGCTCCCTTCCGGCTGTGCCCCACAAAGGTGGCGGTGTTGACGGCGATGATGCCAGGGGTACACTGGCCGATGGCGAAGTAGTCGGAGAGCTCCTCCTCCGTGGCCCAGCCCCGCTTCTCCACCAGCTCCCGCTGGAGGATGGGCAGCATGGCATATCCCCCGCCGAAGGTGCAAACCCCGATTTTGGCAAAGGTCAAAAACAGGTCGGCATAGATGTTCACGTCACTCCAGCCCCTCCAGCTCCTCCAGCCACAGGGCCGCCACGGCGTCGGAGGGCATGCGCCAGTCGCCCCTGGGAGAGAGGCTGACCGAGCCCACCTTGGGTCCGTCAGGCAGGCAGGAGCGCTTGAACTGCTGGGCGAAGAAGCGGCGGTAGAACGTACGCAGCCACTGGAGCACGACGGCCCGGGGGTAGGTGCGGCCGAAGGCGTGCTCAGCCAGCCGGAGGACCTTCCGTGGCGGGAAGGCCCAGCGGATGGCATAGTAGAGGAAGAAGTCGTGCAGCTCGTAGGGGCCCACCAGATCCTCGGTCTTCTGGGCGATCTGCCCCTCGATGGCGGGCAAGAGTTCGGGGGAAACGGGGGTGTCCAGGATATCACTGAGCACATGGGAGAGGGCCTCGTCCTCCTCCGCCTTGTCCCCGGCCACATAGGACACCAGACGGCGCACCAGGGTCTTGGGGATGGAGGCATTGACACTGTACATGCTCATGTGGTCGCCGTTGTAGGTGGCCCAGCCCAGGGCCAGCTCAGAGAGGTCTCCGGTACCCACTACCAGGCCGCCGCACTGGTTGGCCACGTCCATGAGCACCTGGGTGCGCTCCCGGGCCTGGCTGTTCTCAAAGGTCACATCGTGGTCGTCCATGGACTGGCCAATGTCCTTGAAGTGCTGTCGAACCGCCGCGCCGATGTCGATGCGCCTGAGGGTGGCCCCCAGCCGCTCGGCCAGCTCCACGGCGTTGTCCCGGGTGCGCTCGGTGGTGCCGAAGCAGGGCATGGTGACGGCAATCATGTCGCTGGCCGGCCGGTCCATCAGGCGCATGGCCACGCTGGTGATGAGGATGGCCAGGGTGGAGTCCAGCCCGCCGGACAGGCCCACCACCGCCGCCTGTGCGCCGCTGTGCTCCATGCGCTTTTTGAGGCCCAGCGCCGCCAGGAGGATGATCTCGTCGCAGTGTTCGCTGCACTCGGTGCCGTCCTCCGGGACGAAGGGCAGGGGGTTGACATGGCGGGTGAGGGTGGTGGTGCACGGCTCCAGGGTGAAGGATACCCGGCATACCCCCAGGCAGTGGGCCTCCGCCATGGGGTCCCGCTCCGGAGCGCCGAAGGTATTCATCCGCCGCCGTTCATAGGCCAGGCGCTGCACGTCGATCTCACTGACGGTGAGTCCGGTGGCAAACCGCCGCTCGGCCATCAGGGCGCCGTTCTCAGCCACGATGTCATGGCCGTTGAAGACCAGGTCTGTGGTGGACTCCCCCTCCCCGGCGTTGGCGTAGACATAGCCGCACACCAGCCGGGCGGACTGGCCGCACACCAGCCGGCGGCGGTACTCGGCCTTGCCCACCAGCTCGTCGGAGGCGGACAGGTTGAGGATAACGGTGGCCCCCGCCTCGGCCAGGGCCACGGAGGGGGGCGTGGAGGCCCACAGATCCTCGCAGACCTCCACTCCCACCACCAGCCCGGGCATGGTATCGCAGGCCCAGAGCTGCCTGCTACACAGGCTGACCTGCTGGCCGCACAGCTCCAGCGTGACGTCCAGATCCTTGCCGGAGGCGAACCACCGCTGCTCATAGAACTCCCCGTAATTGGGCAGCCAGGTCTTGGGTACCAGGCCCAGGATCTCCCCCCGGTGAATGGCGGCCGCGCAGTTGTAGAGCTTTCCGTCCCAGGGGTTTTTCACCGGCAGGCCCAGCGCGGTGAGCATATCCAGGTGCTTGGTGGCCTCCAGGATGGTGGCCAGCCCCTCCTCCGCGCCCCGCAGCAGGGTATCCTGGAGGAACAGGTCGCCGCAGGTGTAGCCGGTGAGGCACAGCTCGGGCAGGGCCAGCACCCGCACCCCCTGCTTATCGGCCTCCCGCATGAGGGTGAAAATCTGTTCGGCGTTGTAGCGGCAGTCGGCCACCCGGATCTGGGGCGTGCCGGCGGCCACCTTGATGAATCCATCGCGCATAGAAAGGCGCCTCCTTATGGCGTATCATGATCTGTGCCTTTATGATACCCCAAACCGCGGTGGATTGCAACGCCCGCCCCGGGGATTTACCCCAGCTTGCGGGAGAAGTCGGCCATAGCCTCGGAGATTTTGAGCTGCTGGGGGCACACCGCCTCGCAGCTCCGGCAGCCGATGCAGGCGGCGGGCCGCTTCTCCTCCGGCAGGGCCTCCACCGCCATGGGGGCGATGAAGCCGCCGCCGGTGAAGGTGTGCTCGTTGTAGAGGGCCAGCAGGCCGGGGATGTCCAGGTGCCGGGGGCAGTGATCCACGCAGTAGCGGCAGGCGGTGCAGGGCAGCACCTGCTCCCGCACCATTCCGGCGGCCACATCCAGCAGGGCGGCCTTTTCAGCCTCACTCAGAGGCCGGTCGGTTTCGAAGGTGTCCAGGTTGGCCCGTAGCTGCTCCAGGCTGGACATGCCGGAGAGCACCATAGTCACGCCGGGCACCCCCTGGAGGAAGCGGAAGGCCCAGCCCGGCATGCTCTCCTCCGGCCGCAGGACGGCCAGGCGGGCGGCGTCCCCGTCGGACAGCCTGGCCAGCCGCCCGCCCCGCAGGGGCTCCATCACCCAGATGGGGATATGGCGGCGGTTCAGCTCCTCCGCCTTGGCCCTGGCGCCCTGGAAGTCCCAGTCCAGGTAGTTGAGCTGGAGCTGGCCGAACTCCATGTATTCCCCATAGGCATCCAGGAAGCGCTGGATCACCGCCAGGAAGCCGTGGGCGGAGAAGCCCAGGTGCCGGATGCGCCCGGCCTCCTTCTGGCGGAGCAGGTACTCCAGCACGCGGTTGGCCGGGTCCAGATAGGGGCCCACGTTGCGCTCGTATACGTTGTGAAAGAGGTAGAAGTCGAAGTAGTCCACGCCGCACTTCTCCAGCTGCTCCTCGAAGATGGCCTCCACCCTGTCCGGCCGGATGTTGGACACGTCGTAGCCGGGGAATTTGGAGGCCAGGAGCCAGCTCTCCCGCGGGTAGCGGGACAGCGCGCGGCCCATCACCCGCTCGGAATTGCCGTTGTGATAGCCATAGGCCGTGTCAAAGTAGTTGGCCCCCCGCTCCATGGCCAGGGCCACCATCTCGGCCACCGCCGCCTCGTCCACGTCGCCGTCCCCACCGCCGGGCAGCAGGGGCAGTCGCATGCTGCCGAAGCCCAGCATGGGCAGGCGCAGGTTTTGAAAGTCCTTGTAGATCACGGAATGTCACTCCCATACATTGATTTCAATTTACCTTACTCCCTGGAGTACACTCCAAGTCAAGCCTTTTTTCCAAAACCGCCGAAAAGCCCCGGCCAAAGGCCGGGGCTTTTCGGGTGTGTGTTGTGTGTCTTGCAAAGGTGTTGGAGAGGGATAAGAGAGGAATTGGTTTGGGAGGATGGTCTCATTCGATTCATCTCTGAATCTGTCTGTATCATACCGTGTAAATAAGACTAAATCGTGTCTTTAATGTGAATAAACTGTAAATATCAGTTTTTTATGTATTGGAGGCGGGATGTCACCCGGTCAGATCGGCGGGCGGGGACAAGCCCCGCCCATACAGTGCCGCGTATCATGCGGAACTCGATATGCCCCCAACCAGGCAGGGGCGGCCCTTGGGGCCTCCCGCGGGCGGGGACAAGCCCCGCCCCTACAGCGCCGCGTATCATGCGGAACTCGATATGCCCCCAACCAGGTAGGGGCGGCCCTCGTGGCCGCCTGCGGGCGGGGACAAGCCCCGCCCCTACAGCGCCGCGTAT
>ERZ838827.1866-NODE-1866-length-14197-cov-2.825414_pt1 | contig 14197 bp, 13 predicted proteins | sample MGYA00519881_ERZ838827 | MGnify/ENA primary metagenome ERZ838827 (study PRJEB31850, sample SAMEA3708842) | human gut metagenome | biome: human gut; feature: human-associated habitat; material: faeces | place: China | collected 2014 ...
AATTCCCCAGACCGTAGTTAAAGCCCAGTCTGCGTGATCCTTGATTTTTTCCCGCAGCCGTTTAATGTGTACATCTACCGTGCGGGTGTCTCCGATGTATTCATAGCCCCAGATGTGATCCAGAAGCTGTTCTCTGGTAAATACCTGGTTGGGAGAGGACGCCAGAAAATAAAGAAGCTCCAGCTCCTTGGGGGGCATTTCCACGGAACGTCCCCGGTAAGTAACAGAGTAGTTCGTCAGATTGACAACCAGATCCGGATATTCCACGTATTTGCCCTGGTGGCTTTCTGTTGGAACAGACGGAGCCGGAACGGCCTGATATCGCCGCAGGACAGCCTTTACCCGTGCAACCAGTTCCTTAGAGTCAAAGGGCTTGATCATATAATCATCTGCTCCCAGCTCCAGTCCCAGAACCTTATCAAAAATCTCGCCCTTTGCAGAAAGCATAATAATCGGCACCTGAGAAATGGTTCTCAGTTCCCGGCAAACCTGATAGCCGTCAATTCCCGGCAGCATCAGATCCAGAAGAATCAGATTGGGACGGAAATGATCACATATGATCCCATATACCGGACAGGAATTCAGCTGAAAAACCGTGTGACAGACGGAAGCGATCCCTATGCGCCGTACTACAGAAAGGGTTCTGCAGCCTCCCACATCTCAAAGGCGGAGATAGACGCGCTTGACTTGACCGATGTGGAGCTGATACATGTGACGGGCATTCCCCCCGCGCTGTCAGAAAGCGCAAGGGAGGCGTCCTTCTGCCTGATGAAACGGGCCAGAGAGGCGGGGATTTTTCTCACCTTTGATCCGAATCTCAGACCGGCGCTGTGGGAAAATGAAGAGACCATGATCCGGGTCATCAACCAGCTTGCGTCCATGGCGGATGCGGTGCTTCCTGGAATCGGCGAGTGCAGAATTCTGGCGGGAACCGATCAGCCGGAAGAGGCGGCAGATTTCTACCAGAATCTGGGCGTGAAGACGGTAATTGTGAAGAATGGGGCGGACGGAGCTTACGTCAGAGAAGGAGAAGCCTCTTACTGCGTGCCTGGATACCGGGTGGAGAAGATCGTAGATACTGTAGGCGCGGGAGATGGATTTGCAGTGGGAGTGCTCAGCGGAATGCTGGAGAGACTGTCCATGAGAGACAGTGTGCTTCGGGGAAATGCCATCGGTGCCATCCAGGTCATGAATATCAGCGACAATGAAGGACTTCCCACACAGGAGGAGCTTCGGAAGTTCCAGACTGGCACAAAAGCTCAGATTTTGTGACCTGTCATTTCCCTTGTTGGCAAATGCTCCCCCAGGTATTATAATGAAATCATAGATAAATGCCAGACAGGGGGAGAAAACCATGCTTCAGAGCAGGAGGGAAAAAATAGCAGAGATGATCCAGGCGGATCGGGTGCTGAAGGTCAGCGATCTGATGAGACAGTTCGACGTTTCCATCGAGACTATCCGCAGAGATTTAGAATATCTGGAAAAACAGGGGCTTTTGACACGGGTATACGGAGGTGCGGTTCTGAATCAGAAGAAGGGGAAGGAACCCCTCTATGAGCAGCGGGAGATTAAGCATTATGCGGAAAAGGCGGCCATCGCCCAAAGAGCGGTGGAGCTTATCGAGGACGGCGACGTGCTGGGAATCGACATTGGAACGACAGCCAGAGAGTTTGCCAAAGCGCTGATTGGAAAGAAAAAAGTGATTGTGCTGACCAATTCCATGCCGATTGCAGAAATTTTAAGCGAGGATGAAAACATCCGCGTCATAATGCTGGGCGGAGAGGTCAGGAAGGGAGAATTTTCCGTTTCCGGCTTTGTGGCAGAGCAGGTGATGAGCCGGTTCAACCTGGATAAATACATTCTGGGGATCGGAGGTTTGACTGTGGAAAACGGCATTACAGACTATCACATTGAGGAGACGAATCTGAGACGCGTCATGCTGGAGCGGAGCCAGAAGGTGATCGGGCTGACGGACTACAGCAAATTCGGCGTGATTGCCATGAACGAGGTGTGCCCCCTGTCCAGGCTGGACGTGCTGATCACCGACAGCCGGGCGGATCGGATGATCATAGGAAAAATGCACACAATGAAGACAGAGGTCATCCAGATTGAAGCGCCAGGAGAACAGCCGGATACGGAACAGTAAGAGATGTGATTCCTTCCAGGGATTTCTGTCAAGGCGGCGGACTTCTGTCACGGCAGCAGAAGGGAAAAGCCGTAATAAAAATAAAAAGAATAGAATAAAATGAGAAAGAGAAGAGCGTTAACAGGCTGTGTGCCAGGTGAAACGCGCTTCTCTTTTTTATTTCTTCAGAAAGTGGGTCTGATGAAATAAAATGTGGAATTAGTTGTATTTGCGAAAATAATCACAACATAAAGAAAAAATGTGCACAAAAACATGGCTTTAAAATCGGTTATTTTGTGGTATTGATTTTAAAAATGGAAAGCAATACAATAAAATACAACAAAACACGGAGAAATGTGTGGATTTTTACAACAAAGCGCTGGGCAGAGCGCAGGAAAAGGAGGAAACTGCATGACATTTGACCAAATCATTCTTTGGGTGATGGCGGCCGGAGTTCTGATTGGAGCGGCTGACAAGATTTTTGGGAACCGGCTGGGACTGGGGGAGAAGTTTGACGAGGGATTCCAGGCTATGGGGCCGCTGGCTCTGGGAATGGTGGGAATCGTCTGTCTGGCTCCGGTGATCGCAGATTTGCTGGGCCCTGTGATTATTCCGGTATTTGAGGCGCTGGGAGCGGATCCGGCCATGTTCGGAGCGATTTTAGCCAACGATATGGGCGGCTATCCTCTGGCTGTGGAGCTGGCCCAGGATCAGGAGGCAGGACTTCTGGCGGGGAATATTGTGGCGTCCATGCTGGGGTGCACGCTGGTGTTTTCGATTCCCGTCGGACTGGGACTCATTGAAAAGGAGGACCGTCCTTACTTTTCCAAAGGACTTTTAATCGGCCTCATTACGATTCCGGCAGGAAGCGTCATAGGAGGCCTGATTGCAGGCTTTGATCCGTCCATGGTGCTGTGGAACACAGTTCCGGTTATCATCCTGGCAGCAGTTCTGGCTCTGGGGCTTAAATTCATTCCCGAGGCCATGGTGAAGGGATGCATGGTATTCGGACAGTTTATCACGATTGTCATTTACATAGGACTGGCGGCGGCTGCCTTTGAGCATCTCACCGGAGTGGTGGTGATTCCGGGAATGGCAGATATTATGGAAGGCATGAGCGCCATTGCGGGAATCGGCATTGTACTGCTTGGAACCTTCCCGGTGCTCACCATTCTCACCAAGATGCTCGACAAGCCTCTGAACCGGGCGGGACAGAAGCTGGGGCTTGATAAGACCAGCGCGGCAGGTCTTGTATTTACACTGGCCAACTCCGTTCCTGTTTATACCATGATGAAGGACATGAATAAAAAGGGAATTATCGTGAATACAGCCTGGCTGGTTCCGGCTACGGCGGCTCTGGGAGATCACCTGGGATTTACGGCTGGGGTAGAGCCGTCCATGATTACGCCGGTTGTAGTGGGAAAGCTGGCGGCAGGCGTGATTGCCGTGTGTCTGGCGCTCTTTATGTGCAGGGGCATGGAGCAGGAGCATAACAGGCAGCAGCCGGAGTAACTGGCGGGAGAACATTCGGGGTGTTTGAAAGTGTTTATCAGAATCGTCAGAATAGATAGAAAGCAGTAAAGGAGGAAAACAGTTGGAGAAGTATTATTTAGGTTTGGATCAGGGGACAACAGGTACGACAGCGCTTATTTTTGATTCCCAGTGGAATCAGATTGCCAGAGGATATAAGGAGCATACCCAGTATTATCCGGAACCGGGATGGGTAGAGCACGATCCCATGGAAATCTGGAACAGCATTTTGGAGACCATAGCCATGGCGGCCGAAGAGGCGGGGATCCAGGTGGCGGATCTGACCTGTATGGGGCTTGACAACCAGGGGGAGACGGTGATGCTCTGGGACCGCTACACAGGCGTTCCGGTGTACAATGCCATTGTCTGGCAGGACAGACGAACCGCGAAGATGGCAGACGAGCTGGCGGAGAAATACGGAGATCTCATCCGGGAGCGGACGGGACTGGTGGCGGACGCCTATTTCAGCGCCACGAAGATACGCTGGATTATGGATCATGTGGAGGGAGTCAGGGAGAAGATAGAGAACGGCCATGTGATTGCAGGCACGCTTGATACCTGGATGATCTGGAAGTTGACTCACGGCCATGTGCATGTGACGGATTACTCTACCGCTTCCAGAACTATGCTGTTAAATATTCATACAGGAGAGTGGGACGATGACATTTTAAAGGCTCTGGGCATTCCAAAGAAGATTCTGCCGGAAATCCACGACAGCGCAGAGGTCTATGGATATACGGATCCGCTGGATTTCTTCGGAGCCCTGATTCCGATTTCCGGCTCTGTGGTAGATCAGCAGGCCGCTCTGTTCGGCCAGGCCTGCTTCAAACCGGGAACAGTGAAGACTACCTATGGAACAGGCTGTTTTATGCTGATGAACACGGGAGATAAGCCGGTTTATTCGGAAAACGGCCTTCTGACCACCGTTGGCTGGGGATTGAACCAGAAGCAGATGACCTTTGCCCTGGACGGCGGCATTTACATATCAGGAGCGGCAGTCCAGTGGCTTCGCGACAAGCTTCACCTGATTGCCAGCGCGGCTGAGACGGAGGATCTGGCCAAATCTGTGCCGGATACAGGAGGCGTATACTTTGTGCCTGCCTTTGCCGGACTGGCGGCGCCTCACTGGGATCAGTACGCCAGAGGAACCATTGTGGGAATCACAGGAGGAACCACAAAGGAGCAGCTGGTGCGGGCCACGTTAGAGAGCATCGCTTATCAGGTGAAGGACAATCTGGACGTGATGGTAAAGGATTCGGGAATTCCCATTGAGGTGATGCGCGTGGACGGCGGAGCGGTTGTCAATGAATTTTTAATGCAGTTCCAGGCAGATATTCTGGGAATCCCGGTGGACGTTCCGGTGATTACCGATACGACGGGTCTGGGAGCCGCCTACCTGGCTGCCTACGGAATCGGAGAGTTCCACGATCTGTCAGAGCTTGAGCACAACTGGAAGCTTTATAAAAGATATGAGCCGCACATGGAGGAATCAGTCAGAGCAGAGCTTCTCAGAAACTGGCACAGAGCGGTAGAGCGGGCCAAGAGCTGGGCAGAGAAATAAGAGTGAGACAGGAGGAACGAGGGTTATGAGGACAAACGTAGTAGTAATCGGAGCCGGCGCAGTGGGCTGCGCTGTGGCCAGAGAGCTTTCCAAATATAAAATCGATGTGGTTGTGGTAGATAAGAATGAAGACATTGGAGGGGACGCCTCAAAATCCAACAGCGCCATTATCCACACAGGCTATGACGCTTCTCCGGGAACGCTGGAATCCCAGCTGGTCGTGGCGGCCAATCCCATGTACGACGAGCTGGCGAGAGATCTGGACGTGCCGTTTAAGCGGATCGGAGCGATTCTGCCGGCCATTACCCAGGAACAGTATGAGAAGCTGCCGGAGATTAAGGCCAAAGCCTTCAAAAACAGGGTGTATGACGTAGAGTATAAGACAGGCGAGGAGCTTCTGGCTATGGAGCCGAATCTGAATCCTGAGGTAAAGGGAGGCCTTTACATTCCAAGAGAGAGCATTATCGACCCGTTTATTCTGGTGCAGGCGCTGGCGGAGAATGCCAATGAAAACGGCGTCTCCTTCCTGCTCAATACAAAGGTGACGGGGATTCAGACAGAGAATGGAAAAGTGAAGGCCGTGGAGACTACAGGAGGAATCATAGAGACCGACTATGTGATCAATGCGGCGGCTCTCTACTGCGACGAGATCGCGGCTATGGTGGGCAAGGCAGATTACAAGGTGGTGGCCAGACGAGGACAGTTCTATATTTTAGATAAGAATACCAGCTGCCAGGTAGAGCACATCGTGCTTCCGATTCCAACCAAGGTGACAAAGGGCAAGCTGATGTGTCCTACCATTCACGGAAACATGCTGGTAGGCCCGACTGCGGAGGATCTGGACAATAAGACGGATAAGAGCGTGACGCCGGAGGGCCTTCAGAGCATTGTGGACGATGTGAAACGGCTGATTCCAAACGTCAATGTAAGAGATACCATTACCCAGTACAGCGGCCTGCGGCCCAACCGGAATCCTGAGGGACTCCATGTGGATATGTGGGAGGATCTGGAGGGCTTTGTGAATCTTTCCGGCGTCCGCTCCACAGGCCTGACTCTCTCTGTGGCCATGGGAAAATATGTGGCGCAGCTGCTTATAGATCATGGCGCGCCCCTTGTATTTAAAGAAAATTTTAAAAAGACCAGAAAGGGAATTGTCCGGTTCCATGAGCTTAGCAGGGAGGAAAAGGAGAAGCTGATTAAAGAAAATCCGGCCTACAGAACCGTTATCTGCCGCTGCGAGACCATCACAGAGGGGGAGATTTTAGACTGTATCCGCCGCCCGCTGGGAGCCAGAAGCATGGATGCCGTGAAGCGGAGAGTGCGCGCTGGAATGGGACGGTGCCAGGGCGGTTTCTGTGGTCCCAAAGTGATTGAGATTCTGGCTAAGGAGTGGAACATTCCGGTGGAACAGGTGAACAAGAATAACGCAGGTTCCTACATGGTAACAGGAAGAATGAGATAGCAGGAACGGTATCGGTCAGAGACAGCAGACAGAAGGAGAGGTTTGTATGTATGAGATAACATGTGATGTGGCGATTATAGGGGCAGGCCCGGCAGGACTTTCCGCAGCGGTGGCTGCAAAGAAAGAGGGAGCAGAAAGGGTGCTTCTTATTGAGCGGGACGAGAGTGTGGGAGGCATTTTGCAGCAGTGCATCCACCCGGGCTTTGGACTGACCTATTTTAAGGAAGAGCTGACGGGGCCGGAGTATGCCGGACGGTTTGAGGACGAGGCAGAGAAGCTGGGCGCGGAGGTTCTGCTGAACTCTATGGTGCTGGAGGTTGTGCCGGAGGAAAATGTAGTGTACTGCGTCAATTCCAGGTATGGAATGACGAGAGTGAGGGCAGGAAGCATTGTCCTGGCCATGGGATGCAGGGAGAAGACGAGAGCAGGAATCCAGATTCCCGGAACCAGACCGGCAGGCGTCTACACGGCGGGAGCCGCACAGCGCCTGATTAACCGTCAGAACGCCATGGTAGGCAGGGAAGTGGTGATTTTAGGTTCCGGAGACATTGGAATGATCATGGCCAGGAGAATGAGCCTCGAGGGAGCCCATGTGAAGGCAGTAGTGGAGATTATGGATTTTCTGGCAGGCCTTACCAGAAATAAGGTACAGTGCCTGGACGACTTTGACATTCCGTTAAAGCTGTCCCACACAGTCACCAGAATCGTGGGAAACGAGAGAGTAGAAGGCGTGTATGTGGCTGCAGTAGATGAGAATAAAAAGCCCATCCTTGAGACAGAGGAATTTATCTCCTGCGACACGCTGCTTTTGTCCGTCGGACTTCTGCCAGAAAACGAGCTGACGAGGCAGGCGGGAATTGAGATGAATCCGGTGACAAACGGGCCGTCTGTGAACCAGTATATGCAGACCTCGGCTCCAGGCGTTTTCGCCTGCGGAAACGTGGTGCACGTCAATGATCTGGTGGACAATGTGACGACAGAGAGTATGCAGGCAGGAGCCTGCGCTGCCAGATACGCCGCCCTCTGGAAAGACAGACCGGATCATACCGAGAAGCCGGCAGAAGGCCGTTCTGTAAAGGCGGTTCCAGGAGCAAACGTGCGCTATCTCTGCCCCCAGTCTATCTGTCTGGACCGAACGCTAAGCAGACCAGAAGCAGATGAGAAAGAGACCGTCCGCCTGTTTTTCAGAGTGCTGGCACCTGATACAGAAGTAAAGATTACTGCCAAGTGCGGCGAAAAGGAAATTAAGGCGAAAAAGGCGCTGCGGGTTAATCCGGGAGAAATGGAGTCTATTGAAATCCCCTTACATCTTGTGACAGGCGATGTGACGGTTGAAATTGAGAAGGAGGCGTAAACCTATGACAAAGGAAATCATCTGTACAGTCTGCCCCATGGGCTGTCATATTCTGGTGGAGGGAGAGGGAGAACAGGTAACCTCCATCACAGGATATACCTGCCGCCGCGGCGAGGAATACGGACGCCAGGAGTTTTCCCATCCAGTGCGGATTCTCACCACCACAGTGAAGACAGACAGCGAGGCTCATCCCCTTCTCCCTGTCCGCTCCAGCCGTCCAGTTCCCAAAGAACTTCTGGCACAGTGCATGGAGGAGAACAGAAAGAAGAAAGTAACTGCCCCTGTGAAACGGTATGATGTTATAATAGAGAATATATGCGGATGCGGAGCAGATATTGTGGCGTCAGGGGAGATAAGGTAGGGCACCATACGAAACAAGCAGGCATAAAGACTGTCATCAAACAGTCTGTGCCTGCTTTTTCTGCGCCTGTTTATCATAATCGTTTTCCTGCGTGCTTCCTGATATTACTTTACCCGTTTTCCCTCGTCCAGCCAGCTTTCCAGCTCACGGTGGCTAAGCGCCAGAACCATCTGGATATCCTGCTGTTTTTTCAAAATAAGAGCCAGGCCGGCGATGACGCCGCACAGGACGGCAATTATAACTGTTTTCATATCTTTCATCGTATACGCACCTCCATTCTAGTTCATTATAATCAATATAAGGATAATATTCAACTGCTAGAGAGCGAAAAAAGAGAAATCCACAGAAAGAATGAGCTTCTGTCTGTGGATTCCCCATATAAGAGAGTATTTACTTAGCTGCCTTTACAGATTCTGCGATGGCGTCTGCCAGCATATCCAGCTCTGCGGCCTTATCAGGCAGAAGGGAGGAAGCTAAAGATAAACGCTCGTTCAGAACCGTCATATTTTTTAACTCCTCGTTGATGAATTTCTGCATCAAATCGCCGGACTTGCAGGCCCAGGAACCATTTTCGATGAGGGCGAAGGTACGGTTCTGGAGATTCAGCGCCTTCATATCCATCAGGTAATTGTGCATCACCGGGTAGATGCCCAGATTGTAGGTGACGGACGCCAGCACAATGTGGCTTAAACGGAAGGACTCGGAAATCAGCTGGGAAATGTGAGTGTTCGACACATCGTACATCCACACATTTGTACAGCCTCTCTCGCAGAGGCGGGATGCCAGGGCCTGAGCGGCAGCCTCTGTGTTGCCGTACATGGAAGCGTATGCAATCATAACGCCCTTCTCCTCCGGCTCATAGCGGCTCCACTTATCGTATTTATCGATAAAATAGCCTAAATCCTTTCTCCACACAGGTCCATGGAGAGGACAGATATAGTGGATCTGATCTAAAATTCCAGCGGCTTTCTTTAACAGAAGCTGGATATGTGGACCGTATTTTCCCACAATATTTGACAGATAGCGGCGGGCGTCGTCAATCCAGTCGCGGTCGAAGTTGACGGCAAAGAGCTTTCCGTCTAAAGCTCCGAAGGAGCCGAAGGCGTCGGCAGAGAAGAGAACGCCGTCTGTCGAGTCAAAGGAAACCATGACCTCAGGCCAGTGAACCATGGGCGCTGCAATAAACTGAACGGTGTGTTTTCCAAAGGAAATGGAATCTCCCTCTTTTACCTCCATGAGAGGGTGGGAGTCTACGGCAAATCCGAACTGGCGCATCAGCATAAAGGACTTCTCGGTGCTGATAATAGTCACATCCGGGTAGCGGAGCAGCACCTCTTCGATGGAAGCCCCGTGATCCGGCTCCATGTGGTTAATAACCAGATAATCCAGAGGACGTCCGTTTAACAGGTGATCCAGATTTTCCAGAAGCTGGCGGCATGCCGCCCAGTCCACCGTGTCAAACAGGGCGGTCTTCTTGTCTAAGAGAAGGTATGCGTTGTAGGAAACGCCTCTTGGAATCGGGTGAATATTTTCAAACAGATGAAGGCGGTGCTCGTTGGCTCCTACCCAGTAAATATCATCTGTAACCTTGCGTACACAGTACATAATCTTACCTCCTTTGCCTTATGCCTCAATAAACATTTCTTTTGATTCTGCACATTCCGGGCAGACCCAGTCTTCCGGCAGATCGGCAAAAGCTGTTCCCGGCTCGATTCCGTTGTCAGGATCACCGACTTCCGGATCATAAACATATCCACATGGTTCACATACATATTTGTTCATGTTAAGTACCTCCTGTTTGTTTGATTGAATACCAGTTTATTATAGAAAAAAACGGGATGATAATCAATATTTTTTTCGAAATTGTCACATCCTATACGGAAATGATGTGAATAACTCGGTAAAAATCAGCGAAAAGGAGGATAACACTATGAACGTGGAAAATGGATCTTTATGGATAAATACAGTGGGATTGCCATGTTATCCTGCATGGAACGGCGATCGGGAGGTGGATGTTGCAGTGATCGGCGGCGGTCTTGCCGGAATCCTGACGGCGCATTTTCTGGAACAGGCAGGGAGAAAATGCGTGGTTCTCGAAGCGGATCGAATCGGATCCGGGCAGACAAAGAATACGACGGCAAAAGTGACTTCCCAACATGGTCTGATCTACGGGAAACTGATGCGGATGGTCGGACGCGATATGGCACAGCAGTATGCGGATGCCAATCGGGAGGCGATCGAACGGTATCGGATCCTGATCCGGAAATATGGGATCGAATGCGAATGGGAAACTTGCGGGGCGTATTTGTATGGAACTGAAAAAGAACGGGAATTGCGGGAAGAGTACCGGGCAGCTGTGGAACTGGGGATCTCTGCGAGAATGATCGATCATCCGGAAAAGACGGAGTTACCGTTTCCGGCAAAAAAAGCGCTTCTTTTTGAACGGCAGGCGCGGTTTCATCCGTTAAAATTTTTAGAACGTATACTCGACGGACTTGAGATTTATGAGAGAACGAGAGTTTTACGGGTAGATGGGAGGACTCTGATCACGGACCGTGGAAGTATAAAGGCGAACCAGATCGTATTTGCGACCCATTATCCGTTTTTGAATATGCCGGGATATTATTTTCTTCGGATGCATCAGGAACGCAGTTATGTGATCGGGCTGGAACATGGACCGCGGATTCAAAATGTGTATCTTGGGGTAGATCCGAATGGACTGTCGCTTCGGCAGGCTGGAAATTTTTTGTTGCTTGGAGGAGGAAATCACAGAACCGGAGACGAAAAATTGGGAGACCCATACGAAGCGCTTAAGCGTGCGGCAGAGCAATATTTTCCACAGGCAAGCGTGCGGTATGCATGGTCGGCACAGGACTGTATGACGCTGGATGGTATTCCTTATATCGGAAAATTCGGGAAACAGACCGATCATTGGTTTGTGGCTACCGGATTTCAGAAATGGGGGATGACGACATCGATGGCAGCCGCAACGATCCTGACGGATCTGATGTGCGGACGAAAGAACCGTTATGCCGACGTATTTTCCCCGCAGCGGAAAACGATGCTGGCTTCTGCAAAGACATTTTGTGAGGAGGGTGCATATGCGGTAGTCAATCTGACAAAAGAACTCTTTGCGTTTCCGAAAGAAAAGCTGGAGGACATCCGTCCCGGCACAGGGGGGACCATAGAATATGAGGGGAAGAAAGTCGGAGTATATAAAACAGAAGAGGAGGATTTCTATTTTGTATCTGTAAAATGTCCGCATCTGGGATGTCAGCTCTCCTGGAATCAGGCGGAAAAAAGTTGGGATTGTCCATGCCATGGCTCACGGTATGATTACAGCGGAAAACTGCTGGACGGTCCCGCACAGACCGCCTCTGTGGCATGTAGCCTGCAAGATCCTGTCAAAGGTACAGACAGATGAGTGAGCAAAATGGGCAGTCGGAGAAATGAGCCGCGACTGTAAAAAATATTTTGTATTCAGAGGAAATTCAGTGTAGAATAAAGAAGAAGCTGCGGCGCAGGCTGTTCTGTTCGTGAAGCGACGGCATGCCGCAGTGAGGAATCTTACAGAAAGAGGGACGTGTAATGAATAAGAAAGAGGTGCTCGAGATCCGAAAGCAGTTTTCTCCGGCAAATTGTGCGATCACAAGAATCTGCGGCTGCTATGTCGATCACGAAAAAAGCAAACGTCTGCAGTCCAGGGAGGCGTTTTTGTCGCTGCCGGAGGAAGAGGCGTTCAAATATTTTGATATTTTTAAGAAGACGTTATCGGGAACGATCGGGAAGAATATGCTGAATATGGAGTTTCCGCTTGAGCAGGAGATGCCGGGAGGAACGCAGGAATTTCTTCTGAAACTGAAAAACAGCAAGCTGCAGGACGATATGCTGTTGGAAGAGTTTTACGATAAGGTGATCGAGAATTACATATATGAAGAGAATTATTATATTATTTTGATCCATGCAATGTATGATGTGCCGGGAAAATCTTCGGATGATCTGGAAATGTATGATGCGTCGGATGTCGTTTACGAATATCTGCTCTGCAGCATTTGTCCGGTCTCCCTCTCAAAAGCAGGACTTTGTTATAATGCGGAGGATAACCGGATCGAAGACCGGATCCGGGACTGGATTGTCGATATGCCGGACAAAGGCTTTCTGTTCCCGGCGTTTAATGACCGTAATACCGATCTGCACGGCGTACTTTATTATACGAAGAAATCTTCGAATCTGCAGGAAGAACTGATCGATCAGGTACTGGGCGCAAAAATGCCGATGTCGGCGGATACGCAGAAAGAAACGTTTCAGGCGCTGATCGAAGATACGCTGGGCGAGGACGGAGATTATGAGACGGTGCGGAATATCCACGATACGCTGAACGATCTGATCGAGGAACACAAAGAAGAGTCGGAACCTCTTGCATTGGACAAGACAGATATGAGAAAAATTTTTGAGAACAGCGGTGTTTCTAATGAACAGATGGAGTCGTTTGATCAGGTGTTTGAAGAAAATGCGGGAGAAAAGACGTCGCTTCTTGCCGCAAACATTGCCGAGACAAAAAAGTTCCATATCGAAACGCCGGATGTGGTGATCAAGGTTAATCCGGAGCGTTCCGATCTGATCGAGACGAGGATGATCGATGGCAGGCAATGTCTTGTGATCCCGGTAGACGATCACATTGAGATCAACGGGATCCATGTCAGAACGATGAAACGTCCGGGAAGTATCGAACGCACACAGGACACCGATCCGGCGGAAGTATAAATAAGGAAAAGAGGAATACAGGAGGCTGAGAAGATGCAGCTGAAAAACACGATCGATACAAACATGTTTCCGCAGTCGATCGGACTTGAGGAGATTGTAAATGCAAGAGAGCTGGGCGGTTATGTCGGAGCAGACGGGCGCAAAGTGAAACGAGGTGTGCTGCTTCGGACGGGCGCGCTTTCGGAAATATCGGAAGCTGACAGACGCCGGCTTCTGGAACAGTATCATTTGACGGATATTATTGATTTCAGGACCAGTTTTGAGTGTGAGGCAGCGCCGGATCCGGAGATGGACGGTGTCGTCTGTCATCCGATCCGGATTCTGGATGAACAAGGAGATCAGACGGCAGGTATGGCAGCGTCGGCATCAGGAGATGGATTTCCGTTGGAAAAGCTGGTTGAAGCAATCCGCAGCGAAAAAATCCGGATTGCAGATATGTATGTGGATATTGTGATGAATCCGGTATCGATGCGTGGATATCGTCAGTTTTTTGACTGTCTGTTGGAGCATAAAGAGGGCGCGGTCCTCTGGCACTGTTCTGCGGGAAAAGACCGGACCGGATTGGGAGCGGCATTTTTACTGGCGGTTCTGGGGGCGGAACGGCAGACGATCATGGAAGATTATCGTTTGGCGAATGTGTATTTTCAGGATATTTTGAAGAAAATGGAAACAAAGCTTGAAGGTCTTGGATTGACAGAAGAGGAGATGGCAGATATGCGTGCGGTTGCCGGAGGCGTTAATCCGGCTTATCTTGAAAAAGCGCTGGATGTGATCGAGGAGCGTTATGGATCTCTTGAGGGATATCTGGAAAAAGAAATCGGAATTACAGAGGAAAAACGATTCCGACTGCGGGAGATGTATCTGGAAGCATAGGATCACAATGAACTTGATACAGACATTTGAGACAGAGGAAACCGACCAAATGGTCGGAAAGCCCTCTGTCTTTTTTGATGTGTTTCCCCTTGTACATCGACGCTAGGAACTCTTTTTGTATAGGCGACGAGCCAAAGTCCGGGCTTGCCCGAGACCTTGGCGACTGC
>ERZ838827.1874-NODE-1874-length-14160-cov-2.644381_pt1 | contig 14160 bp, 8 predicted proteins | sample MGYA00519881_ERZ838827 | MGnify/ENA primary metagenome ERZ838827 (study PRJEB31850, sample SAMEA3708842) | human gut metagenome | biome: human gut; feature: human-associated habitat; material: faeces | place: China | collected 2014 ...
CAATTCCGATATCTACGGGATACACATCTGCTCCACTCATGGAGGACATAATACAGATTGTCGCATTATGCTTTGTCATATTTTCTGTTACTGTCTTTGTCACTTCCTGCCCTGTCTGGGTAACTCCTTCCGCTACAACACCGTTATCTGCTGCCATGACAATAACCGCTTTTTTCCTTAAATGCGGATTCTTATCGCGGTAAATTCCAGCGAACTGTGTCACCATTTCTTCGAGTCTTCCCAGACTGTGAAGAGGCTTCCCAAGAGTATTCCATCTTGCACGAGTGTACTCCATTGCCTCCTCATCCAGCGGCTGAATTTTTTTGATTGCTTCCTCCAGAGTCATAACCATCTTCCCTTCTGCTACTTTAATACCAACATATATTGTTCATATTTTTGTATAGTCTTGCTTCCACTTCATAAATTTATATATAAACTTCTATTTTTCCACTTTCATATATAAATAGATATCAATAGTTTTTTCTACAACCTTCCCCTATTATTATCTCATTTTCAAAAACTAAAATGGAAATAATGATAATGGTGTCATTCCCGTATACTTTGTAAGAACGATAACAACAAGCAGCAATAATACTTCCGCAAGCTCGCTTCCTGCTCCCATAACATCTCCGGTGATTCCACCGATTTTCCTTGTGATATATACACGGAAAAGGTAAGCGAATCCAAAGAGAATCGCAAAGATAAGGACTCCCCAGCAGGAGAAGGCAAGTACCATTGCGACAAGTCCAAGAATAACGGTTCCGATTACTGTTCCAAGACTGACAGTTCCTACATAAATACCGATTCCTTTTTCACGAGGATAAATTGCTTTATACACAATCGCTCCCTGTACCATTTTTCCGGCGATTGGCATAAGAAGAATCATCAGCCATCTTATATCGCTGTAGTAAATTCCGGCAAACTTTAATGCCAGATCAAAGCACATCGCTACCGCACCGTTTGTTCCGATGCGGCTGTCTTTCATGATTTCAAGCATACGTTCTCTCGTTCTTGCAGAGTAGATTCCGTCTGCGGTATCCGAAAGACCGTCTAAGTGAAAGGCTCCTGTCAGACAGAGGTTCGCAAGCATTGCAAAAAGGATTCCGAATACTTCTGGTAAAATAAGACTTACAAGAAGAAATACTGCCATGTCACAAAGTCCGAGAATCAGACCGACTATCGGATAATATAAAAATCCTTTGTGCATGTCTTCATCTTTTACTTCGCCAAGATTTACATTGACAGGAATCCGTGTCATAAAGCCAAGTGTTAACAAAAAACGTTTTATCTGAGTTTTCATTTATTTCTGACCTTCTTCCACTGCATCCTGAATCATTGTTTCTACCATACCTCTTGCTGTATATACAACAGCAGTTTTTTCGATGGAGAGGCCATTCTCTTCCGCCGTCTTTGTTGTAACCGGGCCAATACTGATATATTTTCCTTTGACCTCGTCAAGATTATCTACCATAGATACAAAGGCTCGAACTGCACTGGAACTTGCAAATGTTACATAGTCAGCCATCTTAATCAAACGATTCAATTCATCTGCTTTTCTCTCATCCGTTACAGTATGATAAAGAGAAATGCATGTGTGGGAAATGCCAGCTTCTTCTAATGCATCTGGCAGCACTCTGTTTGCTTCCTCTGCACGAAGAAGAAGAACACTTTCATCTTTTCCGATATGAGGAACCATTGCTTCTGCCATATCTTTTGAAGAATATGCTGTCGGAATAAAATCACAGAAAATTCCATGGTCTTCCAATGCCTTTTTCGTTCCGTCTCCAATAACAGCGAAGCGGATATGCGCTAAATCTCTGATATCTTTTCGGATTTCCTGCATTTCCTCAAAGAAACATTCCACACCGTTTGCACTGGTAAATACAATCCAGTTATACTTATCTATTTCTTTCAATGCAACATCCAGCTCTGGAAGTCTCATTCTTTCCGTACGAATCAAACTAAAGGAAATGGCCTCTGCTCCCTCCTCTTTCAGAATTGGAGAAAGTCGGTCTACCATGGAAGTTGTTCCTGTCACCAGAACACTCTTGCCGGATAAAGGTTTGTGTCCATACCAGTCAAGTACCTGACGTAAACTTACGACATCACCTACAACTGTAATGGCAGGAGTCTTAATTCCCTCGCGCTTTACAACTTCTACAATATCAGCAAGTGTTCCTGTTGCAACACGCTGTCTTGCGGTTGTTCCCTCCTGAAGCACACCGACTGGAGTCGCAGGATCTTTACCATTCTCAATAAGCGAAGCTACAATATTAGGAAGATTTTTGAGTCCCATAAGGAAAATCAATGTTCCTTCTTCTTTCGCAAGTGTCTCGTAGTTTAATACACTCACACCATTTTTATGATTGCCTTCATGACCGGTAATCACATGGAAAGAAGATGCGAAATCACGATGTGTCACTGGAATACCGCAGTATGCCGGAACAGAATAAGAAGAAGAAATTCCCGGTACAACTTCAAAGTCAACACCAGCTTCTCTAAGTTCCTGTCCTTCTTCACCGCCGCGGCCGAAGATATATGGGTCACCGCCCTTTAAGCGGACAACATTTTTTCCTTCTAATGCAAGCTTCACTAAAAGCTCGTTTGTCTCATACTGTTTTAAATGATGATTTGAAGAACGCTTTCCTGCGTAAATAAGCTCTGCGTCATCTCTCACTTCATTTAAAAGGGAACTGGATGCAAGATTATCATAAACAACAACATCCGCCTCTCTTAAAAGCTTAAGTCCTTTTCTCGTCATTAGATCTTCATCACCAGGGCCTGCACCGACAAGATATACCATGCCTTTGTTTACTTCATGAGCAACGCTGATACCAAGTTCGGCTGCTATTTCTACCTTGCTTTTTCTTGCCGTATCTTTCTCTGTTATCTCTTTGTCTGTTTTAACAGCTTCTTCGACAGAAACGGCTGCTGCCACAGCCGTCCCAGCTATCGGCTTGCTGTCTGCATCTTTTTCCGCTATAGCATCTTCTATATTCACTGTCATATACGTCTTTCTGCTATGAATTCCATCTTTCACATACATGGCACGCATGGAAAATTCACCATTTTCCTCACGACAAAGTGCTGCCGCCGGTGCGTTACAGCTTCCACCGATTGTCTTTAAAAATGCTCTCTCTGCCATTAAAAGACATTCTGCTTTTTCACTGTGGATCGCCGCAAGGATTTCTGCCATCTCCGCATCTTCTACGCGGCTTTCTACTGCAAGGATTCCCTGACCTGCGGCCGGAAGAAATACATCCGGCTCAAGATACTGATAGTGAAGTCCCTCTTCCTTTTCATATCCAAGTCTTTCGATTCCTGCCGCCGCAAGAATAATTCCGTCATACTGACCGTCACGAAGTTTACTTAAACGAGTCTGTACATTTCCACGGAGAAGCTTAATCGTTACATAGGGATTAATTTCTTTAATTAATAATTCTCTTCGAAGAGAGCTTGTTCCGACAATGCTTCCTGGCTCTAATTCTTCTAATTTTTTACCAGTTGTAGTAACAAAAGTATCTCTCACATCCGCTCTGTCAAGGACTGCACCGATTCCAAGCCCTTCCGGGAAATCCATCGGCATATCCTTTGCACTGTGAACTGCAATATCTACTGCACCAGAAAGAAGTTCGGCTTCAAGTTCAGCAGTAAATACACCTTTTCCACCAAATGAAGTAAGGGATTTATCAAGGATCTGATCTCCCTTTGTGTCAATCTTTACGATTTCCACTTCTATTTCAGGAAAAACTTTTTTAATTTTATCTTTTACAATATCGGTCTGAATCAGAGCCAACTTACTCTTTCTCGTTCCGATTTTGATGATATTTTTCATCTTATTCCTCCACTCGTATAATAAGTTTGTAAGCAAAAAAACGCTTACATACTCATCTTATTCTACATTCGCGAATCCGTATTTGTCTTCATATCCTCTTGGGGTAATCATCTTACCATCGCGTACATATGTGTTGGAATTTCCGACAATAACGATACTGAACATATCGATCGGTGCATCTTTTACTGCATCAAGTGTTGTAATATAGGAAGATTCTTCTTCTCTGCCCGCATGGCGAACAACACCAACCGGAGTCTTGCCGTCACGATATTTCATAAGAATTTCTGCAGCCTTTTCTACATAATCCGCTCTCTTTTTGCTCTTTGGATTATAGAGACATACGATAAAATCACCCTGTCCTGCACAATCCACTCTCTTCATAATAAGAGAGTAAGGTGTCATCAGATCACTTAAACTAATAATCGTAAAATCGTGCATTAACGGTGCTCCAAGAATAGATGCCGCTGCACTCGCTGCTGTCACACCTGGAACAGTCTCAATCTCAACATCTGCCTTTTTCTCATTGGCAATCTCTAAAAGAATTCCTGCCATTCCGTAAATTCCGCTGTCTCCGGAACTTACCATTGCAACTGTCTTCCCTTCGGCAGCTAAATCAACTGCCATACGGCAGCGATCCATCTCTTTTGTCATCGGTGTTGCCACGTACTCTTTCTCTGGGAAAAACTTCCTTAACATCTCTACATATGTAGTGTATCCTGTAATGATGTCTGCATTTTTAATTACATCAATTGCTTTTGCTGTCATGTGTTCATATCCACCTGGACCGAACCCAACTGCATATAATTTACCCATTGTTTTCTCCTTCTAAAACCGATATTCTGGTCTGTTTTTAATGATCCAGGCACTGAAAAAATGTCTCCAAATCTTCCGGTGTGTTATTCTCTCTCACCCAATAGAAGAAATGGTCAAATGCCTTTTCCACACCTTTATGTTCTGCTACTTTTACAAAGTTATCTCTGACCTTTCCCATAACGGATAAAGACTTCTGGAATACCATCCACTGTTCAAACTGAAGTTCATACTCATCAAGAATTCCTGATGCGGCCTCTGCTTCTCTCAGTTTCTTCTGGTTATTCTCCCTTGCGATTCTTGTAAAATCATCAATATTATAGTAGCAGGTATCGTCCACCGCACTGATTTTTGCTTCGATGTCCATCGGCACAGCCAGATCGACAAAGACTCTTCTCTTCGCTGTCGTAAGCTGCTTTTTCATCTTGCTATATGTCAGTGTGTAATGCGGACTCGATGTCGCACTTATAACGACATCCATCTGATCTAAATATTCATAACGATCTTCATAATCAATTGTCGTAAACTCGTCATTTCCATGCTTTGTCTGGATGAGCTTATTCTTACGCGTCGTAACATAAATATCTGCCTGATGAAGAGATTGAATATTCATCAGAACAATACCGCCAATCTTACCTGTCGCACCGATGATAAGAACCTTTTTATCTTTTAAAGTTCCAAGTTCTTCTTCGGCTACTTTCAGTGCAAGTGTCGCTGTTGATACAGAAGTTTTTGAAAGTTCTGTTTCGGTCTTTACTTTCTTCGCTCCTGTAACTGCCATACGGAAAAATGTATTCAAATACACTCCCGTTGTTCCAGCCTCTCTTGCCTGCTTATGTGCGGTCTTTACCTGACCGAGAATCTGGTCTTCTCCAATTACCATGGAATCAAGCCCTGCCGCCACCTGAAACAGATGATGAATCGCCTTTTTTCCATAATAAAATAAAAGATAATTTCCGATGTCTTCCTCATCCTGTGCGCCTGCCTCGCCAAGCAGCACATCTTCCATCAGATTAAATACACATCCCTTGCTTTCCGAATCAGAATACACATACATTTCCGTCCGGTTGCAGGTAGATAACACGATACATTCTGAAACTTCCAAATGCTCTGTGATCTCCTGCATCATATGTTTTTGCTGCTCCTCTGTAAATGCAAACATTTCCCTTACATGAAGAGGTGCGATTTTATGACTGATACTAATTATCTGTATACCCATTTCTTATTTTCTGCCTCCAGCAAAACCACACGGCTTACTCTTTTGCCTGTCTGAATTCGTGTGTAAATGTCTTGTCATAAAGTTTAGAAAGTTCATACTCGTCTCCAAGAAAATCGCCTACAACTGTAAGAGCCGTCTTTGTGATTCCTGCCTCTTTTACTTTCTGTGCGATATTTGTCAGATTGCCGATAACAATCTTCTGATCTTCCCAGGAAGCTTTGTATACAACAGCAACTGGTGTATCCTCTCTGTACTCTTCTTTTAAAGTATCTGCAAGCTGTTCAATCATTCCTACACTTAAGAAAATAATCATTGTAGAATTATGTTTTGCTAAATCTCTTAATTTTTCCTTTGGCGGCATTGGTGTTCTGCCTTCCATTCTTGTAAGAATAACTGTCTGGGAAACTCCCGGTAAAGTATATTCTTTCTTTAAAGCTGCCGCAGTTGCGAGGAAAGAACTCACACCTGGAATGACATCATAATCAATTCCAAGACGGGAAAGCTCGTCCATCTGCTCTCTGTGTGCACCGAAAACTGCAGGGTCTCCTGTATGAACACGAGCTGTCATCTTGCCTTCAGCCTCAGCCTTTTTCATCACCTCAATAACTTCCTCTAAAGTCATTGTCGCACTGTTATAAATCTCTGCGCCTTCTTTGGCTCCGGCAAGAACTTCCTTATTTACTAAAGAACCAGCATAGATAATTACATCTGCCTGATCGATTAATTTCTTTCCCTTAATTGTCAGTAACTCTGGGTCTCCAGGACCCGCTCCAATAAAATGTACCATTTTTTCTCCTTTGACTTTCTGTCTCATTTACTATATTTATAGTTATATTCATTTTTATAAATATGTTTTAAGACGTGTTTTATTTTTAAAATTTCGCCCCTGTTTCCAATACAGACTGCTTATTTATAAATTATTTCTATTTGCAATTATTCAGAATAAGTATAGTATCTTTTATTTAATATCTTTCCTATTTTGTAAGCACATCAATAGTTCTCTGAATATCCTCATCAGAATGAGCTGCAGAAATAAACATCGCCTCAAACTGTGATGGTGCTACATATATACCATTCTCTAACATATAGTTAAAGTAATCTGCGTAAGCCTTAGTATCAGAAGATGTTGCTCCTGCGTAATCTTTTACATTTTCCCCTGTAAAGAAAGCGCTCATAAGAGAACCAATCTGGTTAACATGAATATTGATACCCTGTTTCTTCGCTCTTACTTTGTAAGCTTCCGCAAGCTTCTTTGTATTCTCTTCAATCTTTGTATAAAGTTCTGGATGGTCTCTTAAAATTTCAAGAGTCTTGATTCCGGCTGTTGTCGCAATCGGATTACCAGATAAGGTTCCTGCCTGATAAACCTTTCCTGTCGGGGAAATATTTCTCATAATATCCTTACGTCCACCATAAATAGCCATTGGCATTCCACCGCCGACAATCTTTCCGAAAGTAGATAAATCTGGCTTAATTCCAAACCACTCCTGTGCACCGCCGACACCAAGACGGAATCCTGTGATAACCTCGTCAAAAATAAGAATTGTTCCATTCTCTTCTGTAATCTCACGAAGGAAAGGAAGAAAATCATCGTCAGGAATAACAACACCCATATTTGCTGCAACCGGCTCCACAATAAGGGCTGCAATCTGGTCTTTATTATTCTCGAATAACTCTCTGACAGAATCTTTATCATTATAAAGAGCAACTAAAGTCTGCTCTGCAAAAGAAGCAGGAACTCCACTGCTGTCCGGTACAGACTGTGTTAATGCTGCAGAACCAGCCTGCACTAATAATCCGTCGGAATGTCCATGATAACATCCCTTAAACTTAATGATCTTATCTCTTCCGGTAAATCCTCTGGCAGCACGAATCGCACTCATCGTAGCCTCTGTTCCGGAACTTACCATACGCATCATTTCCATAGATGGTACACAGTCTTTGACAAGCTGTGCCAGTTCATTCTCCTTACCAGTTGGCGCACCAAAAGTAAGACCGTCAAAACAGGCCTTCACTACTTCTTCAAGAACCTCTGGATGAGAATGTCCAAGAATTCCAGGTCCCCAGGAACAAACATAGTCAATAAACTTATTGCCATCCACATCATAAACATAGGAACCCTTTGCATGGTCAATAAATAAAGGGTTCCTTCCCACAGCACCAAATGCTCTGACCGGTGAGTTTACACCACCCGGCATCAGGTCAAGTGCTACTTTATATAACTCTTCTGATTTTACTGTGTTCAACACTTTTTCCTCCTTATTAAAAAATGAGATTATATTTACTTATTTTTTATACTTTTCGTAACCTTCAGAACAAGCCCTCCTATACTGCCTCATTCTGCCTCGTTCGATTATACCATGAATCTCTTTTTCACTAAAGATAGTTTTCGTAAAAAGAAGACAAAAAAACACCATTTGCATAGGAAACTTTTTGCTAATGGTGCTTTTTTTCATGAGAATATATCGAAATATGATTATTATTTGTGCGGAATATTACAAGTAGTATGAAAAATTCCTGTTTTGCTGCAGGCATAGAGGGAGACGCTCCTCAAGGAGATAATCGCCTATATTTCCTGGCTTCTCCTCAAATCCTTTTCAATTAATTTTTAGGATTTAGAGAAAACAGCCGCTGTAAAAATTTTCAGGCCGGATTGCACAACGACTATAACCAAAAGAGTTTCTATAATTTTTCCGGCAATCCAGATACAGACTCTTCGCAGCAGCGTCCGTCTTATTCTCCCTGCAAATTGGACAAATACTCTCGGAGTTCTCCCAAAATCATCTCCTGACTCTCCCTCGTATGAACTAATGCGTAATACTTTCTTCCATATTTGCCATATCGTTCTTCTTCCTGTATCCCTGCTTCTTTTCCTTTTTCTGTTATATGTTTTACTTTTTCTTCGCCTTCTGTTGCTTCTTCAATATATCCTTTTTGTATCAGTAAGGTATTGACAAATGCTGCGGTTAGCTTTTTGCGGTTTTTCTGGTCTTCTTCGTCACAAAGTTCGTTAATCCGGTTCGTAAGTTCTGAAATCATACAGGTATCGGTCAGTTCCACTTCGTCTAATTTTCCCGGTGCGATATAAAATGGCAGTTTCTTTTCTCTTGCAGGAGAGGCTGCTACTGTTATTCCTGTTGTTTCCTCTATTTGCTCTGGTGTTAACTCTGTTGTTAATTGCAGAGTTTCTGCATCTGCTCCACCGGCTGCACTCTGTTCTTCTAAAAAGTCTATAATGATTTTGGTAAAATGTTCCCCATAACTTTGAATTTTCTGCACACCCATTCCGTACACTGTTTCCATATCTTCATTGTCTGCAGGACATTTTGCACACATATCTGTTAATGTCTTATCGGAACAGATTATATATGGTGGAACTCCTTTTTCTGCAGCAAGTTCTGTCCTGCACTTACGAAGCTGCTCGAACAATTCCTGCCCTTTCGGAGTCAGATTGGCAAGCTGGAACGCTTTTTTCTTTTCCTTTTTGGTCTGGATGTAGTTTTCCTCTTCCTCATCTTCCACAACCACACAATTACTACATTTATCGCAGGTACATGGACTGTTATCCCCGAAATATGACAAAATAAACTGGCGCAGGCACTGTTGTGTTTCGCAGTAATCAATCATCCGATTTAACTTTTGATAATCGTTTCTCCGTACCTGCGGGTCACTCTCTATACTTTCTGTACTCTTATATTCTAAAAGCCGCTTATTTATCATGATATCCTGCTTAGAAAAGAATAATACACACTCTGCTTCTTCCCCGTCACGACCAGCACGCCCTGCCTCCTGATAATAATATTCAAGACTCTGTGGCATATTATAATGCAGCACATATCTCACATTTGACTTATCAATACCCATTCCAAATGCATTTGTCGCTACCATAACACGAATTCGGTCATAGGTAAAATCGTCCTGATTTTTCTTCCGTTCCTCTAAGGATAAGCCCGCATGATAATGCCCTGCCTCAATGCCATACTGCTGCAAAAGTCCATATATTTTGTCTGCATTTTTCTTCGTTGCACAATAAATGATTCCACTCTCATCCTCATGCTTTTTGACATAATTAAGAACACTGTTGTCGGTCTCTTTTCCACCCTTTCGGGTCACTACGCGAAAGAACAGATTCGGTCGGTCAAATCCTGTCACAACTGTCACTGGATTTTGCAAACGCAGACTTCCCATAATATCCTGTTTTACTCGTTCCGTTGCTGTTGCAGTAAATGCACTTACAACCGGACGCTTTGGTAACTGTGCAAGAAAATCCGCAATTCCAACATAACTTGGACGGAAATCCTGTCCCCACTGGGAAATACAATGCGCCTCATCCACCGTCACCATAGAAATATCCACCTGGCATGCAAACTCCAGAAATCGTATCGTATTCAGCCTCTCCGGCGCCACATAAATAATCTTATATCTTCCCTGCGCTGCATAGAAAAGTGCAGTCCTTATCTGGTTTTCCGTAAGAGAACTGTTAATATACGCCGCATGCACACCGGCCTGATTTAACGCCTTTACCTGGTCTGTCATCAGAGAAATAAGCGGTGAAACTACAATCGTAATTCCATCTAACATCAGTGCTGGAACCTGATAACACAGGGACTTTCCTGCACCTGTTGGCATAATACCAAGGACATCCTTTCTTTGTAGAATTCCTTCTATCAGTTCCTGTTGTCCTGGACGCAGACTGTCGTAACCAAAGTAGTGTTTTAATGTTTCATTTATGTTCAAGAACTTCTCCTTTCCATTTTATTTTTGAAATAAAATCAAAATCTATAATTGCTGGTTCCATGATTATAGTAAGCAAATCGTTGTTTCCATTTTATTACAATCTTCGTACAAAAACAAGAAAATTCTACTAAAATAAAATTGCTGTGCAATGGCTATTTAAGCTATTGCACAGCAACTTTATCCTTTTCAAACACTCTCTAGTCCTCTAATTTCCAAATATCTCTGTTATATTCTTCAATCGTTCTGTCTGAAGAAAAATATCCTGCTTTTGCGATATTCACAAGCATTTTCTGTACCCATTCTTCTCTGTTTTCATAGTCAGCATATGCCTGCTCTCTTGTCTTTACATACTCATCGAAATCAGGGAAAGTCATAAACCAGTCTTTAGAAACAAGTTCATTAAATAATCTTTCTAATCTGTCTTTATCGCCAATTGCTTTTAATTCTTCTCCTGTTATGAAGTCTACAGCTTCTTTGATTGCTGCATTTTCATTATAATATTTTGCTGCATGATAGCTTCCCTGCGCGTATCTTTCAACAACCGTATCACTGGAATCTCCAAAAATATAAATATTATCATCACCTACGAGTTCATGAATCTCAACATTCGCTCCATCTTCTGTTCCTAATGTAAGCGCACCGTTAAGCATAAACTTCATATTACCTGTACCACTTGCTTCTTTAGAGGCAAGAGAAATCTGCTCTGAAATATCGCAGGCTGGGATTAATTTTTCTGCCCATGTTACATTATAATTTTCCACCATCACAACATTAAGATACGGACTTACTTCCGGATCATTATTAATAAGCTGCTGCAGACAAAGGATAAGATGAATGATATCCTGAGCGATTATGTATGCCGGCGCTGCCTTCGCTCCAAAAATAACGGTTATCGGTGTTGATGGTTTCTTTCCTGCTTTAATCTCCAAATATTTATGGATGACATACAACGCATTCAACTGCTGTCTCTTGTACTCATGCAGTCTCTTAATCTGAATATCAAAAATAGAATTTTCATTAATCGTAACATTCTGTTTTTCCATCAATGCCTTCTTTAATTCCATTTTCTTAGCAGACTTTATCTCAAGAATCTGTTTTAATACCTTTTCATCATTTTTATAATCTAACAGCTTTTCTAACTGCGTTGCATCTTTTTTAAATCCATCCCCAATAAGAGAAGTGATAAGTTCTGTCAACTGTGGATTGCAGTGCAGCAACCATCTTCTAAAAGTAATACCATTTGTCTTATTATTAAACTTCTCTGGATAAATTTCATAAAAATGATGCAGCTCATTGTTTTTAAGAATCTCTGTATGTAAAGATGCCACTCCATTAACACTAGAAGAATAATGAATATCAATATGAGCCATATGTACTCTTTCTTCTCCATCAATAATATACACTGCCTGATTATGATATTTTCTTCTTACTTTATCATCTAAAACTTCGATGATCGGCATAAGCTGCGGCACTGCTTTTTTCAGGTAATAAATCGGCCATTTCTCTAATGCTTCTGCCATGATGGTATGGTTGGTATATGCACAGCATTTTGTTGTAATATTCCATGCATCCTCCCACTCTAAGCCTTCTTCATCCAGTAAGATACGCATTAACTCTGCAACTGCTACGGTTGGATGGGTATCATTCATCTGGAATACTGCTTTTTCAGGAAGCATATGGATGTCTGGATGATTCTTCTTAAATCTTGCAATAGCACGCTGCAAGCTGGCAGATACAAAGAAGTACTGCTGTTTTAAACGAAGCTCTTTTCCTGCGATATGGTTATCATTCGGATAGAGAACTTCTACTAAGTTCTTTGCAAGGTTTTGCTGTTCGATTGCACGATGATAATCACCTTTATCAAAGGAATCCAGCTCGAAGCATTCCATTGGCTCTGCATCCCAGATCATCAATGTATTTACTACATTATTGTTATAACCTACGATTGGCATATCATAAGGAATTGCTTTTACAGACTGATAGCCTTCCTGTACGAATCTGGTTCTTCCATCTGGCTGTGCCTCTGCACGTACATATCCACCAAATTTTACTTCGAAATTGTATTCCGGACGTTTTAATTCAAATGGATATCCATTCTGTAACCAGTTATCCGGCTCTTCTACCTGATAACCATTTTCTATTTTCTGACGGAACATTCCATAATGGTAACGGATTCCACAACCATATGCCGGATAGCCCAGAGTTGCCAAAGATTCCATAAAGCAGGCAGCAAGTCTTCCCAGTCCACCATTTCCAAGCGCCGGGTCCGGCTCCTGATCCTCTATGGCATTTAAGTTGATTCCCATTTCCTCTAAAGCTTCTTTCACTTCATTGTATACCGTTAAGTTAATCAGGTTATTGCCTAATGCACGGCCCATTAAGAACTCCATGGACATATAGTATACAATCTTTGGATCTGCTTTATCAAATTCCTGCTGGGTTGCAAGCCACTGGTCAATGATTACATCTTTTACAACGTAGGATACTGCCTGGAAAATTTCCTGCTCGCTTGCTTCATCCATTGTCTTACGATAGAGGTATTTTACGTTCTCAACTACCTCTTTTTTGAAGGTTTCCTTTTCAAACATTTTGCTTTTCATAATGTTCTCCTTTTGTTTCGATTCCGGTGTTTTTTGTGCAAAAAGGGAGCAAGCCACTGTCGGCTCCGCTCCCTTATCTTTATTCTGCTTATTTCTTTTCCACGCCAAGCACAACCGTTTCACCATTAATGTTCCATTCTTTCTGATATCCGCTCACCGTATCAGCCACAACACTCTCAGCCAGAACTTCTTTTGCAATTTCATCTCCATATTTTGCGAAGATGTCTTTTACTTTCTGATCTGCCTTATAAGAAACAGTAATTTTATCCATTACTTCAAATCCTGCTTCCTTACGCATTGTCTGGATTTTGCTGATTAATTCTCTTACCATTCCTTCCTCTAAAAGTTCCGGAGTAAGGTTCGTATCAAGAACTACGGTCACTTCATTATCACCTTCTGTCATGTAACCTTCCTGCTGTGTCATGGTGATAAGTAAATCCTCTTCATATAATACAACTTCGTCGCTTATACTGTCAAGTTTCAGTGCACCTGTGCTCTTAAGCTCAGCCATTGCCTTGTTGCCGTCTAATTCTGCAAGTGCTTTCTGAATCTGACCTAAATATTTACCGAATTTCGGTCCAACGGTACGAAGCTGTGGTTTGAAGGTATAGCTAGTATATGCACTGACATCCTCTGTAAATGTCACTTTCTTTACATTCAGCTCATCTTCGATAATCTCTGTAAAGTATTCGGATAATTCAAATGGTGCTTTTACAAACATATTTCCAATCGGCTGACGGTTCTTGATATTTGCAGTATTTCTTGCTGCACGGCCAAGAACAACCACCTTCAGAAGAGCTTCCATGTCATCCTCAAGCTCTTTGTTGATCCATTCCTCTTTTACCTGCGGGAAATCACAGAGATGGATACTTTCCGGAGCAGACGGATCTACGCTTCTTACAAGGTTCTGGTACATATCCTCTGTCATAAACGGAATCATAGGAGCTGCAGCCTTGGAG
>ERZ838827.1878-NODE-1878-length-14153-cov-8.346574_pt1 | contig 14153 bp, 8 predicted proteins | sample MGYA00519881_ERZ838827 | MGnify/ENA primary metagenome ERZ838827 (study PRJEB31850, sample SAMEA3708842) | human gut metagenome | biome: human gut; feature: human-associated habitat; material: faeces | place: China | collected 2014 ...
CACCCTCCTTTTCGCATAATTTTAACACAATATTATATATTAGTCAAACTATTTTATTGCTGTTTTATGCGTTGCCTACCTAATATTTTCATCATTCAAAGCAGTCCGTCTTATATTATGTTTTGAGGTTTACTTGTATTCTATTCAAGCATTAAAAAGGAGGCTCTTTCGAGCCTCCTTACCGCAAATGTTCTACTCTACCTTATTGTAAAAAGTGTCTTAGTAAGTTAATTGATGTTATATATTTTTGCGTAGTAAGCCTTGACAAAGGCATCAACCATGTTGACAATTAGGCAAACTGCAATTAAATACTCAAAAAATGCAATAAAGTCATTAAATGTAGCTGTGCTAAGACCACCATTTTGACCTAAAAGGCTAATAACAGGTTTTATAGCAATGGTAAGAGCACCTGCTATCATTCCTGCAGGAAACGATCTTCCATTGTGAACTATCTCCTCAATTTTTGGCAACTTTTTTCAAACAAATACTTTACATAGATAAAATAACAAAGAACATATATTGCAATCTTAAATATAGCATATATCGCATTAAAAGCAGTAAACTCAAACGCAAAAAACACGAAAGCAAAAATAATATTATAGAAACATAAAAGTAAGTTATAGCACTATTTAGTATTACACTCCATTTTGTTTTGTAATGATACACAAATACCGTTACAACTGACATAATACAAGACAAAATTCCTGCAATAATAAGAAATGGTACTACACGGTCATCAAAAAATGAAAAACCTTCAAGTGGGTGAGCTTGCATTGTAAAAATTTGAAGTGTTATAACTGATACCATTAAAAAGTTGTATGCAAAATAGCTTAACATTTTAAATATTAAGTCAGGAATTCGCATTGATAAATACCTGAGATTCACAAATGTTTTAATTTTGCTATAGCTATATGTTTTAATATCAATATTCATAATCATCTATGCTACCTTTTAATACCAAGATTTTATATGTTCTCTTCCTGTTTTTCCGTTCCACTCAATTCCATCAACTAGTATGGAAACTCTTTCGAGCCTCCTTACCGCAAAATGTTCTACCAAATCAAAAGTTATATTTAGTTAAAAGCAACTTTTGATAGTGTTTAACAAATCGTATTACTTTTTGGACTTTGATTTTGTTTTTGTAACTTCGTCAAGTCCGATAAAATACATACCTTTTCTTTTTGTTTTTTCAAGATGGATTTTTTCCGAATCAACAATCAAATCCGTATAGGAATTATTTTCAGGTTCGATAAAACAGAATATTCTGAATTTACCGAAAGTTACGGTTTTGTCAGCTTTATGTAAAGAATCGGAATACGCAAGAATATCAGTTTCACGATTTGGTACTGCTACAAAAAGAACCTGCTCACCTGTCTTTATATCCCGTATTTTACAAGCTCTGATAAATGTATATTCGTCTGGACAACGAGTGTCAGAAAAATCAATATGTTCAAATACAGTATATTCGGCATTTCTGTTTATCATAGAAATTTTATTGTTTTTCTTTGTGTAAACGGCAGGTATAATTATTTTTGATTTCTTATCTAAAGAAACAACAAATACATTGCTACAACCCACCATAAACTGAAATAACACCGAATGTTCGTTCACTCTTCGATTATTTTTAGAAAATAGAACTTCGTCACTAATATCAGCAAAATATTTAAATCTGTATTTGTGCCGATCAATATATTTATATAACATACAAATCATCAAAACAATAGGTGAACAAGCAAGTATGATTATGTAAATAGACGAATCTCTTGTTTCAGCTGGACTAATAATTTTATTACTGTTTCTCTCAATCAATGTCACAATAAACATGATTACATAAAAAACGCCAACAACTATAAAAGTTATTACCGCATATTTTTTATTATTTTTCATATTTTTAACCTCGATCAATAATAAGACGGACTGCTGCATTGCCAAGAATACTTATTTCCTATTGGACGTCCACATGCCCTGCATTGTGTTTGTCTTTTAGGAAGGTTAGCCACCGGTTGCTTTTTTTGGGTCAAAGGAGGCTCTTTCGAGCCTCCTTACCGCAAATGTTCTACCACATTTTAGTATTGTAAAAAAATGATTTGTTGTAAATTTATTGTGACAAATTATTTACAAATTATAATTTTGTGATTATCAGCAGTTACAACATAGTTACTAAAGTTATTAATACAAGTATAGTAATGATAATCTTTCTCGTTCAATGTTGGGATAGAATCAGCTACTATGCTAAAATGAGAATTTTTATTATCGCTCACATTCATTTCACCAAAATTATTGGAACTGATAATAACATAAAAATCATTTGTATCAAGATATCTTCTCACCAATACTCTGCATTCCTTAGTATCTATATCAGCTAACATATGCGTCGGATTATTTGGAGCGAATTGATAACCTTTGTCTGTTTTAGAGTAATAATACACCCTATTATTGCCCACGCACATTACTGAATTTTCACCCTCAATAACGGCATTTAAATTATCATTTTTATTAAAAGCAGTGAATATTTCCTCAACGGAATTATAATATACATTTGAATGCACGGGAAAAGGTACATTACATGCTAAATAAAAACACAATTCAGCTACTATAAATGCACTAATAATCAAAGTAGGGACTTTATGCTTAATTTTAAGTTTGATAATTATGCAAGCAACAATCAAGTATAATAAAACAATTCCTACGATAACAAATATTAATATTGTAGAAACCACAAACATCATCCTCCTAATGCAGGTATTAAAACTTTAAACACAAGACCTGCACCAACAATGCTGGGTATCGATGATGCAGCATACATCAGCATACTACTAGTAACAGAATTAGAACTACTTCCCAAATATACAGTTGTACCAGTCGAATTATCCCATTTCGTAAAACCAACTTCTGTTTCTGTCACAAAATTATTGCATTTTTTGTAGGAAATATACATTGAGATATCACCGTTAATTTTAGCATAACTGAAACCAACACCATCACTACCAAAACTCATACTTATATCAAGAGATAACGACTTAACGCCAAAGGTGTGTGTTATGCCAGAGTTCCTATTACCATAGTTATCACTATAGCTATACAAATCTTGATTATAGTATGCTGTAGGCGAACCCAATGAATATGTATGAGTCGATATATTGGTGGTAGTTTTTTCCCCGTATCTAAAATTCACTGGTGCATAGTCAGAATTAATCAGTTTAGTTTCACTGGTATGCGATACAGATGTAGAACTATTTGAACCCATCCATGGGCAAATCGCAGCCATTGCTGTTAACACACTTTCAACTACAGCTGCAGTAATATCCGAAAACCAACTATCTCCACCCGTATCAGCACGACTTACAGGATTATTACCACAATAAGCAAAAGTATTAGCATCTAAAATGCTTCCGCCTGACTGGAAATAGCCGTCGGCATTTATAAATCTGTGGGTTACGGGGTCATAGTAACGGCTCATCAGGTAGTAAAGACCTGTTTCTGTGTCCTGATAATAGCCTCTGTAACGGAACGGATTCAGGTTACCGATATGGTTCGGGTTTGTAATTGCATTTCCGTTGTTATCGGTTATTGAAATCACATTACCCCAAGCATCATACTCATAGTGCGCTTTGAGTTCGCCTGCTCCGTTGTAAATTCCGACAATATCGCCACGGGAATTATGGGTGTAGTAGTATGAATACTCGGTACCTCCGTCAGTCAGGGTGTATCTGACATTATACAAAATTCCGTTTGCATCGTATGAATAGTAGAATTTTGCATCGCCACGGGTTTCATACATAAGCTGTCCGTTAAGATAAGCATATGTGTATTTCACACCATTTACGGTTTTAGTTGTACGAACACTGTCGCTGTCATAGCCATAGCTTATGCTTGTATCGCCGTTTGTGAGCGTTGTAAGCTGTCTGCCGTTTTTCCATGTCATTGACATTCCGTCACGATATGTAAGCGGATTGCCGATTTCATCGTAGGTTATGTTCTGACCGTTATATGATGTGAGAACATCTCCCCAATTTGAATTGTTGTATTCATACGCATTGCTTGTTGTACCGTTTGAATCGGTAACAGTTTCATTTATCAGGTTTCCGCCTGCATCGTAAGTATAGTTATAAACTTTGCCATTCAGCTTGTCATCTACGCTAACAAGCTGATTCATCATATCGTAACCGTAATGATACTGTAAAACTCCGTCTTTGGTAACATCGGTAATATTACTGTGTGCATCATACTTTTTGGGGTCAACGGAGGCTCTTTCGAGCCTCCTTACCGCAAATGTTCTACCCAATATCAAAAATCAAGTGAACAACAACGTTATACAATATGTGCAAAATATCAAAAAAACTAATTTCAATTGCAGAAAAATAGATATTTTTAAATTCTTTCTTACAATTATTTCGACACCTCTATATTTTACAATCTGGCGATATTTTATTAAAGTTGCAAGCAGAAGGCATAAACTAAAAAGCACACAGAAAATAAAAATCCAAAAGCTAATTGCATAACTGTCGATAAAAACATACCTAATATATATAATTGATAAGACTCCTATACAGGAAAATATATAATTAGGAACGGTGTAACAAAAAATAGTTTTTTCAGTAAAATACTTTTCAAAAGGTGGAACGATTGAAATATTGGTTGCGTCATATGCTTCTCTAGAATCATACAATCGTATTAAGCCTATAATGATTTGATATATTGCAAAAATAACTATTGAGTTCATGTACTGTAACTCTTCACTTTCATGAAATTCAGCGACAGACAAATAAATATAATTTTGCAAATGTGAATCAGCCAGTATCCACAAAGACAATATTTGAGTTATACAAAACCACAAGAGTAAGCTCGTATAACACAACGGTCTTTTGCTTTGATCATATTTTAACACATCATATTTTACGGTAAAAAATATGAGCAGAAAACTAATCAAAAACAACAATATTGTTAAAACGATACCAAACACATCTGTTGTTTTAATAGATTTATAGCATGGCAACATAAAGCTTAAAGTACTAAAAATGTATAAATGAAAACTACCAGTAATAATATTAACAATCATATTAACAACTGTAGTCAAATAAGAAATCAAAAAAAGCAAAAGAGAAAGTAGATATACTTTCTTTTTTTTACACACCACACCACTTTCTTTCATTTTCACTACTCCATACATTACTCAAATATGTCGATACGGAAATTGTTACTAAAGAAGCTGCCACTGAACACACTATACCTCCTATTCCGGGAAAACATGTAGAAGCAAAAATACCTACACCAGCCATAAGAATATCAAATCCAAATAATAAACCTTTTTGTGAGTCGGTTAATAAAGGATTAGAAAAATTAACTGCTGTATCAACACTAATTGAAAATATACTGAATGGAGCTGAAAGAGCCGCATTGAATTTTAACGCTGCTAAAAAAGGTTTTGGTGCTTTTGCAACCGCACCTGCTGCTGTACTAAGCCCAGAATTAATCGTACTAACTGCATGTGTAGCTCCAGTCGAACCTGAGGATTGTTTGTACTTTATAAAATCCCCTTTGTCATTCACTCCATAATAATTTGTACCATGACACTTATTATATAATTTTATTCCTTTTTCGGTTTGTAAAAAAGCTCTACGTGTAGAATCGCATTTTGGGCAAGTAGGAGCACCGCAAGAATGCTCTCCATTTGGATCAGAAAGATTAACTGGATTATTACCACAATAAGCAAAAGTATTAGCATCTAAAATGCTTCCGCCTGACTGGAAATAGCCGTCGGCATTTATAAATCTGTGGGTTACGGGGTCATAGTAACGGCTCATCAGGTAGTAAAGACCTGTTTCTGTGTCCTGATAATAGCCTCTGTAACGGAACGGATTCAGGTTACCGATATGGTTCGGGTTTGTAATTGCATTTCCGTTGTTATCGGTTATTGAAATCACATTACCCCAAGCATCATACTCATAGTGCGCTTTGAGTTCGCCTGCTCCGTTGTAAATTCCGACAATATCGCCACGGGAATTATGGGTGTAGTAGTATGAATACTCGGTACCTCCGTCAGTCAGGGTGTATCTGACATTATACAAAATTCCGTTTGCATCGTATGAATAGTAGAATTTTGCATCGCCACGGGTTTCATACATAAGCTGTCCGTTAAGATAAGCATATGTGTATTTCACACCATTTACGGTTTTAGTTGTACGAACACTGTCGCTGTCATAGCCATAGCTTATGCTTGTATCGCCGTTTGTGAGCGTTGTAAGCTGTCTGCCGTTTTTCCATGTCATTGACATTCCGTCACGATATGTAAGCGGATTGCCGATTTCATCGTAGGTTATGTTCTGACCGTTATATGATGTGAGAACATCTCCCCAATTTGAATTGTTGTATTCATACGCATTGCTTGTTGTACCGTTTGAATCGGTAACAGTTTCATTTATCAGGTTTCCGCCTGCATCGTAAGTATAGTTATAAACTTTGCCATTCAGCTTGTCATCTACGCTAACAAGCTGATTCATCATATCGTAACCGTAATGATACTGTAAAACTCCGTCTTTGGTAACATCAGTAATATTACTGTGTGCATCATACTTATACTCATACTTCTCACCGTTGATAGTTTCGGATTTCAACTTTGTAGTTGTATAACCCGAACCACGATTACTTGCAAAATAAGTGTATGTTGTATCAATAGGTTTGTCAGCAGAAGTAGTCAATGATGTTTTTGTAAGGCGGTTAAGTCCGTCATAAGTATAATCGACCTTTTTGCCTGTGCTCAATGCGAAAGTTTTGAGCAGGTTATCTTCAACGAATGTGAACTTGTTCTTTACAGTTTTATCCGTTGTCTTTGTAACAACCTGTGTAATGTTATTATTAAGGTCATATGAGTACTCAAAGCCAAACAAGAGCTTGTTGGAACTTCCTGTTACAGATGAGTCAGCAACAGTCTGACGAACAAGTCTGCCTGTTGTATCGTATGTGAAATCAGTCAAGCGTTTATTAAGATAATCGTTTTCACGAATTATATTACCGCCACGGTCGGAATACCAATTAAATGCGGTTTTGCCGTTATACTTTCTGGTTTTCACATTACCAAATTCATCATAAGCATAACTTACATTTTGACCTGTACCGTAGGTTGAGCTTAAAATAGGTCCGTTGTTTGCACCGTAAGAATAGCTTGCAAGCGACTGTGAACCAACCTTTGAATCAATCTTATTGCCAAATTCATCGTACTTAATTGAATAATCAGTTCCGTCACGAGAAATTTTTTCAAGTAACTTTGATTTTGATGAATAAGAGTATGCAATTGAATACTCGTTGCCATTACTGTCGGACTGCTTAACCGACTTAATTTGATTGGTATTGCTGTCATAAATATAGTCTGTTACAACAGGATTTTTACTGTCAAGCTTATCTGTTGTCTGCGTGAGGGTACCTTTGTTACCGTCATACTTATACTCAACCTTGTTGCCATCCTGATCGGTTGCACTTGAAAGCAAGCCGTTTGAATCATAAGTAACTTCACTTTTTAATATACCTACATCTGTTACTTTAGAGCCACACTTTACTTCAAGTGATGTAGCCAAGCCTTTAGCGTAAGTATAATTATAATTCATATGTGTTTGGCTTTCGATTTTAGTTACATTATGATTATCGTCATATGTGTACTCATAAGCGTAGCCTTTAGCGTCAATATTTTTTGTTAAGTCAGAATTTTTATATTCCATAGTTGACTGCTTTTTAGAATTATCAACTACACTGATAACTTTTCCGTCTTTATCATAAGTATAACTCATTGCATTGTCTTTTACAAGACAAATATTATCAAAATACGCATAATTTTCCTGATTTTGATAACTGAGATATATTGTTATGGTTTTAGGAGTTTTTACTTTATCTGTTCCGTCACTCAAATTAAAAGCTGCAGATGTGTATTGCCAACCTGAAATCGAGTAATTAAACGGTGCAGGTGTTTTGTACTTTGTGGATTTATCCGAATAAGTGATTTTTACGGAAATTTTAAACTTCCTCGTATCATCCTCATTCTTTGGAACAGCATTTGCATATGCCCAACCGCTGACAATATATGTATCTTCTTCTTTTCCTGTGATTTTTACATTCTGACAGATACTTTTTACTTTGCCGGCTTCACCTTTTATACGGAAAGAATATTTTCCTTGTTGGTGTGCTTCGCTTTTACAATCAATTGCATTATTCAGCGTAGAATATCCGTCATACCATGATGTTGGCAATCCGTTTGACGAATATTTTTCAAATCCTGAATTTTCAAGCATATTGTAGTTATTTGCTACTGTGTAGGATTCAAGCTGAATTCCATCAAAATACACTGTACCTGTTGACTGCATTAAAGCAAGATTAATTCGTGTTTTGGTGGAATTTTCAGGGACTTTAAAGGTTGTACTAACTCTTTGCCAACCGTTATCTACGGCTGAATCGGTATTTCCAACTACAAAATCAGAATATGAAGGTGTAAATGTGCCGTCAGAATTATGTGATTCAGCACAGATAAACGCACCTGCATTATCAGACGAACCGTTTACAACACCGACTGTTTTTATATAACCTGAAAGTGTGTAAGTTTTTCCCGGCTCTAAAACTGTGTTGCTGATGTCCTGATGTACTCTGCCTCTTGATGTTCCTTCATATTTCGATACTGTGATTGCAAGTGAGCGTTCGCCGAAATAATGCTGTGATGTGTCATATTTATTCTTAAATGTATTTGATCCACCCCAAGCACCGGCAGTCCAAGACGAATCGGTTTCCATATTGGAATTTGAAATAAGGTTAACTGAATTTGAACCTGTTGAATAGTTTGAGTTAATCTTATTTAACATTTTGATATTGTCTGCAACAGAATTCTTTACACCGTCTGTGTAAGTATAAACAGACGCACCTAAATCTCTTGTTTTTGTCTCGTTTTTTATGGAGATTGTTCTACCAAACTCATCAAACTGATATGTTGAAGTTAAATCGTCATCCGTGTTTGCGATTCCATCCGCACCGTATGTCTTTTTAACCGTTGTATTATACTTTGTACGGTCAAATGTAATTTTCTGACCTGCTGTGCCGTCTTTGCCGTATTCCTGAATCGCAGATACTTTCTTGCCCGATGCTGTACTTGTGTACTCAAACACTACTTTGTATCCGTCGATATCTGTAATTGATTTCAACGCTTTGTCATTGTCGTATGTAAGTTTTATTTGACTACCGTCAGGTTTATTGATTTGATATAAAAGACCGCTACTATCTCTAAATTCAGTTTTCCTTCCTGCCGGATCAACCGTATATCTAATATATTTAGTATCACTTCCTGCTGTCTGCTGAAGTAATATTTTCTTATTACTTCCGTCTGTAACAGAATTTATTGTAGTACCGTCTGAAGCATAATTTATTGTCGTTTTATTACCATTGGAGTCTTTTGTACTTGTAAGAAGACCTTTGGTATTAAAGTAAATATAATTATCTTTCTCATCTTTAATAGCATACTTGCTATTTCCACTACCTGATGTAGTAAGTTCAAGCTTTAAGCCGTCTTCATCAAGATATTTCGTTTTCCCATTTTCAGTTTTCTTGTAAAAGTAATGTTCTGTACCGTCTTCATCAGTATATACATATGGATAATTATCCTTACTTGTACCTGTTAAACCATATTCACTTGACGGTAACAATGTTTGTTGTATATTAAGTCGCCAACCTCGACCGACATACGGTGTAGTTTTTGAATACTTATCTCCTGCCATATATCCGTTATATACATGCTGTACCGACGCAGGAGCATATCCGCTTGCTGTTGATGCATCAGAAGTTACAAATGTCAAATTACCTGAATAATCGTTTACATATGCTGTTCCGGCTGAACCAACAGAAAAACTTGAATATGTCCAATAATCTTCAAGACCTTTGTTGTTTCTGTAAACAATAGTAAATAACGGACGAGGAGTTGATGTTGATGGATAGTTAGATGAATAGAACTCAGCACACTGCATTTCGTTACTTTCATCAAGTGATTTTAACATAATGCCGTTATTTGCTTCGCCGTTATACCAACGCTTAACACAAGAAGTTACATTCCAACTGTGCCAGGCATCTGATTCATTTTTAGTAAATGTTTCGTAATCAACAACATTTGAATTGTATGACGGCTGATTTTTCCATGTTAATTTATCCTGTGACCAAGAACCGTTTGGTGAATACGCACCTATATTCATATCCTGATAAAAGTCCTTATTCATCAAATGAATATTCAAATGAGCTTCAACTACCATATCACCTTTATTAAGCGTTGGCAATGAATTCATTTTAAAATATGTACGGTACATTCCGTTACCCCATGTTCCGACATTAACAGTACCTGTATAGCCACTGGTACTGCCATAGCCGAAACAAGTTGACGGCTTTGATGAATCAACATATGTACACTGGGATTTCTGCCAGTTTTGACTTGTAGTAAATTGCGGATCAATAGTTACAGGATAGCTACAATCCGAAAGGAACTTTTTATCTGCAGAAACTTTGAGCGTAAGCTTATTTTTCTTCTGTTCTGTAATTGATAATGTTAAGTCCGTACTTTTTTTGCCGTCATTATCAAACATAAAAGGTGCTTCAATTTTATACACAGCGTCACCTTTAGAATTCAATAATTCTACTGTTTTGTCATCTACAGATTTTGCAGTAAGATTATTAAATTTATACTGAATATAAAAATCGCTCCTTGCATTCTTATTCTTTAATATAATATTTTCTTTTACACCTGTTGTGGTTGTAAAATACTGAACATCTACATCATCATAAATGTTTTCGTATGTAATTTCAGATGTAAGGTTTTTTAATGTTGTAAATTTGTCATTACCTGTCAGCTTTTCATCATTGTTAACGATAGTTGACCTTACTTTGTTTGTATCCTTATATCCCCAACTGATTTTTTGGTTATCGCCCTTGATTTTAACCATAGAGTTCTCTTTGGATTTTTTAGAATAGTTAACCTTAAAATCGCTCTTTTTATTAGTATATTCCTCTGTAACTTCATCAGGGGATGCTGAATTTACGGTTTCATTTTTCAAGCTGTTATCATAATCAACCCATTCTCCTGCCGCATTTTTGTAATGGATAGGTTCCTGATAACTTACAGCCATTGTAGTGCCGTCATCCAAACGGAACTGCTTTGAATATTCATCTCTCTCGTCTTTGATTTCTGAAAGAATGTTTCCGGTTTTGTATCCATCAGAAGATTGTTCTTCATTCGGAGTTTGAGTTTTAACTTCTGTATTTATCGGCAGATTTTGTGCAAACACTTGTGTTGGCAATGAAAATGCAATCAATGCACATAAAGTTACCGATGTTCCTGAAACAAGTTTTTTTAATTTTTTATTCATACTTTCCTCCTTAAATCTAAATCTTGTTGTCAGTTTCCGCAATTAAATTACAACTATCACCTCATTTTAATTTTTTAATTAATGATATTTTTCACCTCACTTTCTCACAATTTAAATACAATTACCAATCTCAAACGAATATTTTTGTTATAGTGATTATATATCACTTTTGCATCAAAAGCAAATTATTTTTTACATTATTTTATTTTTGGCGAAATAGCCAATAACTCACAAATCAATTTGTATACTTTTCTTTACAAAAAAATCAGCTGATTAGAAAATACTACTCAACTGATTTTTCGTCATTATAATTTTAATGTTTATACTGTTTATTTCTTACTTTATAACTGCCTAATTCTTTATAACTTTTTACCTAAAAAATAAGGCACTGTGTCAAGGAAATCAATGATACTTTCGAAAGCAGATTTTGGTAATTCATCTACATAATTCTCATAAGATATATCCTTAGAATGGACAAAATTAAAATAATCATGGCCTTTTATATTTGTTTTTATCCAATTAATGTTTTTCTTAGGATCAGAAATCATTGAATCATATTCGTTCTTAAATGAATCAATTCTGTCTTTCTCTTTTGTATTTTGTTTTTTGAAATAATTTATTGATTTATCCTTGCTTTGGATTAACCTATTTTTCAGTTCATCATATACTTGTTTCTCTTCAGAATAAATGCGATGTTTAACAAGTAAATCAGGTGAAAATAGATAACCTTCAATTGAACTAAATTTAGTGAAGTGTGTTTTTGAAACTGCTTTCGATGCAAAAATTTTGTCAATATTACTTGTCAATTGATTTGTCAAATCGTTTTTTAATACAGTTTCGCTTTTTGTATCAGAATCTCTGATTATTATAAAGTCATCACTCATTGTGGTTTTTGTCAAGAATCTTAGAGTAGCATAAAACCCAATATTGTTACATGATTTTGTATCAATAACAGATATTTTTTCCAGGTCAACATTATAATATTTATTCAACATATGTTCAATTATATTTTTATCATCAGGACCTTCTACAAAAATAATGAAATCTGTATTTAATATATCTTGGCTTGAATATCCTATTTCAGCCAACACATCATCTATAGTTGTTTTCTCGGTCATACTGCAACAGTTTGCTTCATCAAGCCTAACTTTCCTTATATTTGATGTACTAAACTCTCTCAGCATTATAGGTGAGTGTGATGTAAATATAACTTGATTATCACTTGAAATTTCAGATAGCGTTTTAGCCATCGCCTTTTGCAGTTGTGGATGTAAATAAAGTTCAGGTTCTTCGATAATAAAAATTGTATGTTTGGCACTTACAGCTTGATAAGATTGTAATAAGGACAATATGTAAATACTACGAACTCCCGCACCAACATTTGAAAGTTCAACTTCAGCTTTAAGTATAGGATCGTACAACTTTGTCATAATTGAAAAGGACTTATCAATATTGCTCGTTGCCTTAATATTAACCTTAAATCCACTTTGATAGTTATTAGAGAATCGTTCGGATACACTATCAGTGAAACTCGAAGATGCATTTTTGGTTTTAAAGTTAATTAATTTTTGCAATTCTTCAATATTTAAATCTTGAGGTGCTTTCAAATATATTTTGTTGATACAATTAGTTTCACAATCAGTCTGATTACAATCATCACAACTAATATCTCTATTTGTAAGCAATTCGGATTTTAATATATTATTAAAAATATTTGCAGTAATTGTCCTCGATTTTCCTGTTTCTTCCTCCTCAAAATTTCGAGAATCATCTATAAAAGCTACTACAGGTAAAAATGAGAACATATCTTTTGGAGCATATTCCACTTTACCCCCTTTCTTTAAAATCAAAGAGACATTAAATTCATGATTTTCAATTCCGAACTTCTTTTTTAGAGCATTTGTCCATATAGGTTCAAATGTTTTCCTTGTAGTTACATCATCAAGCATGTCAGGAGAAATAGCACTTCTCTGAGTTTTAAAATCATTAAATAATATATTTTCGAACGCAGTACCTTCTTGCACTTCTTTATAATTACTTACAGTTGAAGGAATTTTGAGAAAACCTATTTTGTTGTCCAAGAAATAATCAGATATATATGTATCATCACAAACTAATACCGCATCAATTTTTAATTCATCACAACCGTTATATATATCTTTATCCTGTGGAGTATAATCCCCAAACAAAGTTCTTATAGCTGCTAAAAACGCACTTTTACCCGCATTATTCTTTCCAATAAGAATTAGTGCATTCTCAATTGATTCTATTTCTTGATCTTTAATTCCGCGAAAATTTTGAATATGTATTTGTTTTAATTTCATAACATCACCCTATCTTTCATACATAATATATTGTCTTAAACCAGGTTTTCCAATTTATGCTTATTACTTAAGATTCATGCTAAACAATAACTATTACAGAAGTAGAATTACATTTTTTACTTATTTCATATTTACAGCCTAATCATATCATAATATTAAATAGATTTAAATATAAAGATGAGAATTTTAGTGATGAAATTTCACTATTAATTTTGGTTATTATGCCCAAATTAAATGAATTGATTACAAGAGTATTCAAAAACAGACGTAAAAAAAGAGCCCAACGGCTCAAAAGGTAAAAAATAATTATCAGTAATTATTATTGATTATTTTAAAACAGGATATTATAATGGGATTATTTTCATTTATAAGAAGGTACCGTTTTATTCTCTCCATGTTGTGGAGGGAAGTCGATCACTTGCTCTTTTAATGAAACCTTTTTTGAAATTTT
>ERZ838827.1879-NODE-1879-length-14141-cov-13.121894_pt1 | contig 14141 bp, 7 predicted proteins | sample MGYA00519881_ERZ838827 | MGnify/ENA primary metagenome ERZ838827 (study PRJEB31850, sample SAMEA3708842) | human gut metagenome | biome: human gut; feature: human-associated habitat; material: faeces | place: China | collected 2014 ...
ATTGAGCAACCCTCATCTGTGAATCCCTACTTAAAGCGGAAACCTAAGAAACGCCAACTTTCAGTAGCAGAGTTTGTAGAAGGTATCGTAAAGGGGGATGTCACTATATTGAGTCAGGCTGTGACATTGGTGGAAAGCGTAAAGCCTGAACATCAGGCTGTCTCACAGGAAATCATCGAGAAATGTCTGCCATTTTCCGGCAATTCGGTTCGGATCGGTATCAGTGGTGTTCCCGGTGCGGGAAAGAGTACGTCGATAGATGTATTCGGTCTGCATGTACTCGAAAAAGGGGGCAAACTGGCAGTATTGGCTATCGACCCCAGTAGTGAACGCAGTAAAGGCAGTATCCTGGGAGATAAAACGCGTATGGAACAGCTTTCCGTGCATCCTAAATCGTTCATCCGCCCTAGTCCGTCAGCCGGTTCATTGGGAGGAGTGGCACGTAAAACACGTGAGACGATTATTCTTTGTGAAGCTGCCGGATTCGATAAGATTTTTGTGGAGACCGTAGGAGTGGGACAGAGTGAAACGGCTGTTCACTCGATGGTCGATTTCTTCCTGTTGATTCAGTTGTCCGGTACGGGAGATGAATTGCAAGGGATTAAGCGTGGTATTATGGAAATGGCGGACGGTATCGTTATCAATAAGGCTGATGGAGATAATTTGGAACGTGCCAAGTTGGCAGCCACTCAATTCCGTAATGCATTGCATCTGTTTCCTGCGCCTGAATCCGGGTGGACTCCCAAAGTATTAACTTACTCCGGCTTTTATAACCTGGGAGTGAAGGAGGTCTGGGACATGATTTACGAATACATTGACTTCGTGAAAGGAAACGGCTATTTTGAATATCGCCGCAACGAACAAAGTAAATACTGGATGTATGAAAGCATTAATGAACAACTTCGTGACAGCTTTTATCATAATCCGAAGATTGAAGCAATGCTCTTAGAAAAAGAACAGCAGGTATTGAAAGGTAACCTGACTTCGTTTATAGCTGCAAGAAGTCTGCTTGATACTTATTTTGAGGATTTGAAATAAGATTACCGGGAAGCACGCTACGTTCGTTTGGCTGCCCTTCATTAATTGATATCTGAATTGAAAAATGTGGTAAAGGTACCCCATTTAATATTTTATTGCCTATATTTGCCGTCATGTAATAGCATGGTTAATTCCTTAAAATCGTAAAAACTAGATGGATAAATTGGTGATGACAGAAGATTTTGAGCTTTATTCTCAAATGAAAAAAGGGGATAGGGAAGCCTTTAATACCTTGTTTTTGAAATATTACCCTGTGCTATGTGCTTTTGGCAAATATTATGTGTCCATGGAAGATGCGGAAGAGATCGTTCAGGACATAATGGTTTGGTTATGGGAAAACAGATCGTTTCAGGTGATAGAAGTTTCTCTAAGAAGTTATTTATTCAAGTCTGTTAAAAACAAATGTCTGGCATTGATTGATAAGAACCAGACTAAAAAACGTTTCTGCGAACATGTATTGGCAACAGAAATGCAGGGGACTTTTGAAGATCCTGATTTTTATATTGCCGAAGAATTGATGACGAAAATAGAAAGAACAGTCGCACAGTTACCGGAAACGTATCGTGTTGCTTTTGAAATGAGTCGTTATCAAGATAAAACCTATAAGGAAATAGCGCAGGAGCTGAATGTATCTACCAAGATTGTAGATTATCGTATTCAGCAGGCTTTGAAGATTCTTCGAACAGAACTCAAAGATTATTTGCCACTGATTGCAGCTATTTTCCCTTATTTCCTATCTAAATAAATTGTATTGATTTCCAGTGGTTTAAGATAAATAATGCAGCTTTTTCTAAAAAAAGTTGCATTTTCGTTTAGGAACTATCGCGAGTTTCCAGTCATATTAGTAAAACAGGGAAAAATGAATAGAGAATCAAATATAGCAATGGATGAGGCCATGTTACTCCGGTATTTTTCCGGAGCATTGGAGAACGAAGAAAAAGAACAGGTAGAAACCTGGATTTCTCTCTCTGAAGAAAACAGGAAAACTGCCAAACAGATTTTATACCTATATCGTGCAACCGATGTTGTACAAACTTTGAGTCAGGTAGATGCAAAGAAGGCATTAGTAAAGGTTGATAAGAGATTGTCTAAACGGATGAAAAGAGGTTGGTGGGAATGGACAATGAGAGTTGCAGCTATTTTGTCCATCCCATTGCTAATCTCTTCTCTTTATTTCTTTTTCAGTCAGGATGCCGATGTAGACCAGTATGTTGAGATCCGTGCAAATCCCGGAATGACTTCGCAGATTACTTTACCGGATGGCTCTCAAGTGTGGCTGAACTCTGCTTCCTATTTGAAATATCCGGTTCGTTTTACCGAGAGTGACCGACAAGTCGAACTGGAGGGCGAAGCTTATTTTTCAGTAAGGAAGGATGCCGGAAGGCGATTTCTGGTTAACGTGGGGGATAATGTGCAACTGGAAGTTTTAGGTACGGAATTTAATGTGGATGCTTATCCGAAAGACGATTTCGTAGCGGCCAGTCTGGTAACGGGTAAAGTGAACTTCCATTGCCGCCAACAAGGTCAGGAGACGGTGCATGTGATGATTCCGGGGCAGAAAGTGGTATATGACTTCGGGAGTGAAAAGCTGGTATGTACGGATGCTTCCATCGAATCGGATATAGCATGGAAAAGCGGAAAGATTATTTTCCGCGACACTCCGATTGAAGATGCTTTAAGGATTTTAAGCAAGCGATTTGAAGTTGATTTTCAGCTTACGAACTCATTGTTGAAAGAGTATTGCTTTACCGGTACTTTTATAGATCAGCGTTTGGATAGGATTCTGGAACATTTTAAAATAGCTTCAGGAATAAAATATAAGTATATTGAAACCACCAGGAAAGGAGAAGAAGTCGTAAAAGGAAAGAGCGTTATCGAAATTTATTAACTAAAAAAGACTATGATATGAAAACACATCCGCCTTAAAACAAAAATATGGGAAAAAATATTGCAGTATTTTTCCCCATATAAAAATTCATTAAACCAACTTGTTTGCAGACAAGTGCAGTTAACTTTATTTTTAAATTTAAAAGTCCAGCAAATTTATGCAAAAACATTGTAGTATCCAATTTTTTTGGATAGGAAAGTTACTATGCGTAACCTTAAATAAAATTCCACTGCCTATGAGATTATTAATTATTATGTTGTGCATCTCCGTGGGATGTATCAGCGCAGCGAATACCTATGCTCAAAACACAATTTTGGAATTGAATGTGGAGAATCAAACTGTTGAAAGTGTCTTGAATAAAATAGAGGCACAAACTGAATTTATGTTTTTCTATAACAGTAAACAAGTGGATGTCCACAGACGTGTGTCCATAACCGCTAATAAGCAGAATGTCTTCAAAATACTTGACGAACTTTTCAAAAATACAGATGTAGCTTACTCTGTATTGGATAAAAGCATTATTTTATCTAACAAGCAGTTGCTTAAAACGGAAAACCAGAAGAAGATAACCGGAAAGGTGGTAGATGCCAATGGAGAGCCTATTATTGGTGCAACAGTTGCTGTTAGAGGTGCCACTGTGGGAACAGTCAGTGATATCGATGGAAATTTTGTATTGTATGTCGAAGCCGGAAAAGAGGTATGGTTGGATGTTTCTTATATCGGCTATAAAAAGCAGGAAATCAAAACTGACGGAAATAAGCCTCTGGCAATCACTCTGATCGAAAACATGGCGATGTTGGATGAAGTGGTGGTGGTTGGTTATGGTGTACAGAAAAAAGTAAACCTGACAGGTTCCGTAGCCAATGTAAACTTTGATAATGATTTGACGAGCTCCCGAACTATCACTAATGTTTCCAGCGCCTTATCTGGTACGATGCCCGGTTTGAATGTGCGGCAGGGTTCGGGTATTCCCGGAGCGGATGGAGCTACTTTGCGTTTAAGAGGGGTCGGCTCCTTAAATGCCGGACAGGACCCGTTGATTTTGATTGATGGACAACCTGGAGAAATAGGACAAATCAGTGCCAATGATATTGCTTCCGTGACCGTTTTGAAAGATGCCGCATCTGCTGCTATTTATGGTTCCAGAGCTTCCAATGGCGTTATTTTGATAACCACTAAAACCGGTGAGAACACAAACGGAAAAATAGAACTCGAATATAGCGGAAGTGTAGGATGGAATGGAGCGACAAAACTTCCGGAATTAGTTAGTAATACGGCCGATTATATGGATTTGTCTAATCAGGTGGCTAGAAACTCGCAAAGAGGTGAATTATACGGAACTGATTTTATTAATTTATGGAGAGAGCAGTCAAAGACTGATCCGATAAAATATCCGAATACAGATTGGTGGGATGTGTTGTTGAATACCAATATGGTGCAGACTCATCAAATATCATTGAGAGGTGGTAATAATAAAGTGTCTTCATATACCTCTGTCAATTTCCAGAACAATGATGGTTTGATGAATAATACTTCTTATAAGGTGGTAAATTTGAGAACCAATACCGATTTTACTGTAAATGATTGGCTGAAAGTAGGTGTAAATGTATCGGGCATGCTGGGTGTGAATGATGCAGGTGATATTAATGGAGCTTTGGAGTGGTTCTACTCTACAACACCGGGTATGGTTCCTCGTCATCCGGATGGGAGATACGGTACAGGGCAGACAGGAACGGGAGATAAAAATAATCCGTTGTGGATATTGGAAGCCCGGCAAGGTGATAAAAATAAGCGTCGTTTCACAGGTAAGGTATTTGCGGTATTGACTCCTATGAAAGGTTTGGTTATCAATGCTAGTTATTTTAGGGATCTGTATAACTATAAAGAAAATATAGTCGACACGGATTCTCCACGTTGGGATTTCCGTCTGGATCAACAGACTACCACAGGAAAACAGGGAATTATAACCAATATGGATAGTAATAGCGACAGATATGTGATTGATTTATTTGCCACCTATAATACGACGTTTGCTAAAAAACATAATGTAGGTGTATTGGTTGGTTATAATCAGGAGTATTGCAAAAGCTGGTGGTTTAATTCCCGTAAAGCAGGTTTGATAAGTTTGTCTACTCCGGTATTGAGCGCTGCTTCAGATTTGCAGAGTTCGGATGGTGGAAAGGACGACTATGCCATGATGTCTTATTTCGGACGTATCAACTATGACTACGCCGGTAAATATCTCTTTGAAGCGAATGTACGTTTGGACGGTTCCTCTCGCTTTGCACCGGGAAATCGTTGGGGAACGTTCCCCTCTTTCTCTGCTGCATGGAGAGTATCGGAAGAAGCATTCTGGGAAGACCTTAAACCGATTGTGGATAATTTTAAAATCAGAGCTTCCTGGGGACGTTTGGGTAATAATGGCATTGGCAATTATGACTGGCAGAATGTATATAGTCCGGCAAATACAGCTTTTGGGGATGTTATTCAGCAAGGAGTATGGACTACGGCAATTGCGAACCGGGATATTTCTTGGGAAAAGACGGATGTCGTTGACTTGGGATTAGACGTAAACCTGTTTGGGAGTCTTTCTTTGACTTTTGATTATTATAATAAACTGACGCATGGTATTTTGTATCGAAATCCTATTCCGTATGTGAATGGTGGTTTGGGAGCTCCGATGATAAACAGTGCAAAAGTCCGTAACAGAGGTTTTGAGTTTTCTGCTTCTTATAATAAGAATTTTGGTGATTTAGGATTTTCGGTTTCTGTAAATGGAGCTTACAATCGCAATGAAATCATAGATTATAAGGGTGACTATCTTGAAACCAACGGGGCTACTGTATGGACTGAAGGACAACCTATTGGAAAATTCTATATCAGAGAAGTTGACCATATCGTACAGGATAAGGCTGAAATTGATAAATTGGTGAGCGAGGGATGGACATTCTCTCCGTCTCGTCCCGAACCGGGTGATTTCTTGTATAAAGATTTGAATAATGATAAGAGAATAGATGATAAAGACCGGGTGCTGAAAGGACAGCCGCTTCCTCTATTCACATTTGGTGGCTCGATTGCTTTTTCTTATAAGAATTTTGATTTCAGTGCCTTGTTTACAGGAGTGGCAGGATGGGATCGATACCTTAGTACTGGAATTTTCAGCCTGACAAATGCAGAAACGGAACGTTTGTTTTTGAAGAAGTTCCAGAATCAATGGTCGGAAACGAATCGGAATACCAATATTCCTAAACTTTATGCAAGTAATGAGAAGAATAATCAGGTGTCCGATTATTATTTGTATGACGCAAGTTTCTTAAGATTGAAGACACTTCAGCTGGGTTATACTCTACCCAAGAATTTGATTCCTAAAGTGCGTATCAGGGCTTATTGTAATTTGGAGAATTATTTCACCATTACTTCTTATCCGGGAATGGATCCGGAAATGAATGGAGACGTGGGTTATCCTATATTGAAGACTGTATCTTTAGGTGTTAACATTAAATTTTAATTAGTTATGAAATCAATATATTATATAATATCGGCTTTTACTCTTTTGTTGACCGGTTGTACGGACTTCTTAGACCGTTCGCCTTATAATGATTTGTCGGGTAATACAGTGTGGACTTCGGATGCCAATGCGCTCATGCAATTGAATGGTGTTTATAAGCAGACTAAGAACGGATGGTCGATGCAGGGATATTGCTATCATTTCACTTGTTTTGGACCTGATGGATACGATTATTTCCGTAATTCCAATATCGAGATGGCCACGGCGACTACTCGTGATGGTATTTTCCTGGCAGCTTATCAGGATTATTATAAGGTGATTAATGCTGCCAACGATGCTATTGCCAATCTGACGGATAATCCTAATATCACTCCCAAACTTCGGGAAAGGATGATTGGAGAAGCCCGTTTTCTTAGAGGATTTTCTTATTTCATGCTTTGGCAGCTTTATGGCGGCGTTATTATTTTAGATAAACCTACCCAGCCTATTGATACATATTTGCCCCGCAATACGGCAGATCAGGTGAGGGATTTTGTGATTGAGGATTTCAAAGATGCGATTGAACGCTTGCCATTGGAGTATAGTGAATCTGAATACGGTAGAATTACGCAGGGAGCAGCGGTCGCAATGTTGGGACGTACTTATCTTTACGACCAGCGTTGGGGAGACGCAGCTACGGAATTGCACAAGCTGATGGAAGAACCTTATAAGTATGATTTGGTAGAGGATTATACGAAGCTTTTCGACTGGAAATACGAAAGAAATACCGAATATATTTATGCATTATCATTTATAGCACAGATTGGTTATGGCACGGCTTATGATAGCTGGTATGGAAACCGTTCTTCTTTTATAAACGGAGAATCTTACAGTTTAGGATCACATATTCCTTTTGAAACCAGTACGTATGCTGATGGAAGTCCTATTGACTTGAGTACACGGCCTAAAAGAAGTAATTATCAGGACGAGGTATCTTTTGGAAATGATTTGATACAGTGGTATGCTAATGTTATCAATTCTCCTAAAAAACTGGATAAACGCATTGGGGCTAATATGATTTTACCCTCCGCTACGTATTACGGAAAAGATAGTAAATATTTTAAGGTGTATTGGCCTTATGAAGCGCATGTCAATGATGACCCGCAAGCACTAGGGGTGACTTTTAATGATTTTGCCACTTACTCATGGCGTAAGTTTGTCTGTGTGGGTGATGAAGGTTATTGGGCTTATCAGGGACCGACAGATATCCCTTTGATTCGTTTTGCCGACGTATTACTGATGTATGCCGAAGCTAAAAATGAAGAATTGGCAGCACCTACTGATGATGTGTATGATGCGCTGAATCGGGTTAGGAAAAGAGCGGGGCTGAACGAACTGTCCGGATTGGATAAAACGGCTATGCGTAAAGCCATCAGAATGGAGCGTTTTCATGAGTTCCCCGGGGAGGGACACTTGTTCTTCGACGTAAGACGCTGGAGAACTGCGCATACCAATGATCCTGTTTTTGGATTGAATCATGATGTATATCAGTTTACAGGTGAGAAATTATTCACTCGCTCTTTCCCCGAGAAATTCTATTTGTGGCCTATCCCGGAGGCGGAAAGAGATCTGAATCCGAAACTAGATCAGAATGAGGGTTGGTAATTGGTTTAATTTTAAATGAATATAATATGAAAAAGATAGTATATATAGTCTTTCTGTTATTCTGCGCTTGTTATATTTCAGGTTGTTCGGAAGACAGATATTTCCCCGGTGAGATTTATCAGGATGCAGATAATAATGGCGATGATGATGGTGGTGATGTGGTGGAGAAAATCAATGAAAATCTGGCAAAAGGAGGAACTGCCTTGTCGGGTAGTGAGCAGGATGGTGACCATGGGGCTGCCTTGTTGATTAATGGATTAATTCAGGGAAATGAAGAGTATTTCGGAACTTATCAGACTGGTGTGGACCATGAAGAATGGGTACAGATAAAACTGATACAAAAACAAAAGATTAACTCTATCTGGCTTTATCCGAGAGCTGCAAATGAGGGCTTTCCTAAAGATTTTAAACTGGAGGTTTCTACGGATGCTAAAACATGGACTTCCGTAGTGGAGGAAACTGGTTATGAAGCAACGACTGCTGATCCGCAGAAGTTTGACTTTGATCCTGTGGTTGCTTTGTATGTGAGATTGACTGCCACCAGACTGGCTATAGCCAATAATATGTGGACGGGTGATAAAGATGTATATTATATACAGTTGAAAGAGATAGAGGTCTATTTGAGTGATGGAACGAGCGTTGATCCTGAACCGGAACCAGAGCCGGAGCCAGACCCGGATGAGCCTAATCTTGCATTAGGAGGATTTGTTCAGGCTATTAGTGAAGAAGATGGACATGGGGTTCAGTTCCTGGTTGATGGAAATTTTGCGGAAAGCAACACGACTTACTTTGGTACACGGTCTTCAACTTCCAGTGAGCCTCAATGGGTGAATGTGAAGTTGACGCGTGAAGATGATTTTAATGAAGTATGGTTGTATCCTAAATATGGTGGAGAAGGGGTAGAGGGTTTTCCTATTGATTTTAAGATAATGGTATCGCTGGATGGTGAGGAATGGACAGAGGCTGTGTCAAAAACAGGTTATCCGGTTCCTGCCTATACTCCCGAAACTCCACAACCGGAAATCTTTAAGTTTGAAACGGTGCATGGTGGATATGTCAAGATTATAGCTACTAAGTTATATTCAACTTCTAACATGTGGACAGGCTGGCAAGAAGTGTATCTGATGCAATTTGCAGAGCTCTGTGTTTACAATACCAATGTTGTTAATTAGAAAAATATGGTGAATAGAATCTTGAATTTTATGTTTCTTGTGTTGATTTCGCTGCAAGTTCTGTCTTGTTCGGATAACGATGTGATTGAACCTGCACCGGAACCAACGCCGGAGCCACCCATTGAAGAAGAAGTGCCCAGTGTGAATTTAGCACTGGGCGGTGTGGCTACCGCTTCCAGTTTTGATGCCGGACGAGCTCCTTTCTATCTGATTGACGGAAAGATTGAGGCTGCCCAGAATCAAGGGTATTATAGTAGTGTCGGTTCTACGGAGAATCATACTGAATGGGTTCAGATTGAGTTATCTAAGGAATCGGAGATTAACTCGATTTGGGTATATCCCCGTTACGACGGTACTCATGAGGGGTTTCCTATAGATTTCACCTTGCAGACATCTGTTGATGGCAAGCAATGGAATATCGTAGCTACTGTAGAAAAACATACGGAAGTAACCGATGCGTTACCTCGTAAGTATGTCTTTGCTGATGTGAATGCAAAATATGTTCGTCTGGTCGCTACCAATCTTTATTCTACGAATAATGAATGGACGGGATATACGGATACTTATATTTTGCAATTAGCTGAAATAGAAGTTTATAAACGTGTGCAATCTGTATCGTCCGTAAGATTGGGCTCTTATTTTTCTGTGGTGGGTGAGTCGGTGGAAGTTAATGTCGATGTTGAAACTGAACTGGTGAAAGAGAATGCAAGTGCTACGATAGAATTGGTTACGGCTGAAGACGGACATTCGTTGGAAACTCCGGTGAAGCAGACAGGGAAAGTGACAGATAATAAGGCTGCTTTTGTTTTAAGGTTATCTTCGACTTTACCCGAAGGAGAATATAAAGTAAAAGCTATCGTGGAGGGGGATAAAGGAACATCGGTTGGTTATTCGGCTCCATATACGGTATCGGCTGCTGATGGAAAAACTTATTATATAAGTTCCAGTCGCGGAAATGACGCGAATGACGGATTAAGTGAAGATACGCCCTTCAAGACATTAACCAAAGCTTCTCAATTGGATCTGAAACCGGGAAGTAAGTTGTTGTTGCGCGCAAGCGATGTGTGGCAAAGGCAAATGTTGATGCCCAAAGGAAGCGGAACGAAAGAAAAGCCGATTGTGATTGGAACGTATGGAACAGGGGCCAAGCCTATTATCAGTCCGGGATATAGTAACAATACGATATATGGTATCCGGATTGTGAATGGAAGCGGGTATGAAATTCGTGGGTTGGAGATCATGAATTGTTATGGTGGTATTGTATTCTGGTATGAGAATACGTATAATCACAAGTATATTCTGATTGAAAATTGTTATGTGCATCAGGTTACGGGGACTACTACCGGATGGGGTGGTGGATGGGATCAGAAAATGCCTGTGGATTTGGTAATGGCTTCGGGTATTTGTATCAATGGTTCTGACGCTTACGGTAATAGCCGGATTTGTGAGGATATCACGATCCGTAATACGAAGATCGACCGTTGTGATATTGGTATTCAGTTTATTTCCCGCGATCATGATTTTTCAGGAAAGTGGAACTATCATGGAAAGGATAAAACGACATCGAACAGTTTTCATGATGTGAAAATAGCCGATTGTGATGTTACCCGTTCTTATCGTACCGGAGGAATTTGTATCAGTTGTGTGAGTAAATTGGATGCCCGTGATTTGCTGGTTGACGAAACCGGATATCAGGGAGTCGGCATGTATTGGGGAGTGGCTGGGTTCCAAGTGTCCCGTGTTAGTGATTCCTTGATTGAAAATTGTACATTCTCTAATACAATAAAGGGCAGCAGTCCCGACGGACAAGGGTTTGACTTTGAGTCGGACAACCAGAACGTGACGGTTCGTAAATGCAGATTCCTTAATAATGATGCTGCAGGGTTATTGTGTTTTGGTGGAACTTGGCCGGGAGCTAATGCGGGTAATGTGGTGGATGATTGCTATTTTGAAGGTAACAATAGAGTGGATGATAATCGTATTTTTAATATAGGATATCCCGCTAATAGCGGCATCGTGAAGAATTCTGAAATTCACATGGGAAATAAAGCAACTACTTTTTATTCTTATCCATTGGCTTTTGATGAGTCTAACAGGGTTTATGATGCTGCTGGAAAGTTAATATACAGTGGTGGTCCGTCACGCACTAATCCTATGTTTGAGGAGCGATTTGGCTCTGATTTATCAAAATGGAAAGATAATGCGGCAGGTAGTTCAGTAACCAGTGGCAAGTTATCCGTCGAGAATAATAGGGTTGTTTTTGCAAAAGGAGGAAGTGACTGGAAAAATTATTTCCTTGAGGCAGAAGTAACTTGTAAGTCGGAGGTTGCCATTCCGGGATTGGTGTTCTGTGCTGACGATAGTGGAAAGAACTATTATATTGCAAAAGTTAATTTGCTTCGTAATTACCGGAGTACAATTGATATTTATAAAGTGGTAAACGGTACTGAAAACACTTCTCCGTTGGCTAGTTATCCATGTCATAGTATGCTGGAAGAGACAGCTTATAAGATAAGGGTAGAGTTGAAAGATTCTTTGATTCAGGTATATATGGATGGAAATTTGATGGGGACATTGACAGATGCTACCTTCTCTAAAGGTACTGTTGGTTTGGCCAATGGTCATTCAGGAATGGCATTGTTCGATAATTTAATCGTTTGTCCTCTTTAGCTGGGATCTTTTTTCAATAGGTAGCTGATTAAATGATTGGGAATAAGTGGGCAGGCTCATATATGATGAGTCTGCCACTGATCCTGTTGTTTTTTCAATTACAATGTTTAATGATTGAAATGTAAAATAGTATGATAAACCGTACACTTGTAACACTGTTATTGATAATAATGCACTTTCCGCTCTGTGGACAAATTCGGTTGCCGGGATATCAGGGTGAAAAGGTGAATCCTGCATTGTATATGGGGCAGTGGCCGGCACGTTGGATTTCTATGACTGATGAGCCTGCGGATATTTATGGAGTATATCACTTCCGGAAGACTTTTGAGTTGGATACGCTTCCACAGCATTTCTGGGTACATGTTTCTGCTGACAACCGGTATAAGTTGTATATAAATGGAAGTTTAGTATCGTTGGGACCTGCCAGAGGAAATGTATTTAATTGGAATTTTGAGACTGTCGATCTGTCTTCCTGTTTGAGGCAGGGAAAGAATGTGCTGGCCGCTGTGGTTTGGAATTATGGTGATAAAAAGCCTTTGGCACAAATGAGTTTCAATCGGACAGGTTTTATAGTGCAAGGTAATACGGCGGCGGAAGCTGTTGTTAATACAAACGATACGTGGGTTTGTATCAAAAATGGAGGATACAGTACTTGGGAAACTCCCGTTTGCGGATATTATGTGGCTGGTCCCGGAGAATTGTTGGATGCAGCATCATATCCCTGGGGATGGGAACAATCGGATTATGATGATTCCGGTTGGGTAAAGGCGCGGCAGGAATTAGCTGGTTCCATGAAAGGGGGAGCAGATTATCCGGGACGTCTTTTGGTTCCCACTCCGATACCGCCAATGGATTATAAAGTGGAGCGTTTCTCTGAAGTTAGAAAAGCGGATGGAGTTAGGTTACCCGGAAAATTTCCATCTCAAAAACAGGCATTTACTGTTCCGGCAAATAGCAAAATTCATTTGATATTGGATCAGGGGCAACTGACTACCGGTTATTTGTCGATGTTTTTTAGCGGGGGAAGAGGGGCGGAAGTTCGTTTGGGTTACACGGAGGCCTATTATTCGAATCCCGCTACAGGTGCTAAAGACAACAGGAATGAGTTGGATGGAAAAATGTTTGTAGGTTATGAGGATAAAATAATATGTGACGGTGGGAATGACAGGGAGTATACTAATTTGTGGTGGCGTACTTGGAGATATGTGGATGTACGGATTGAGACGAAAAATGAACCTCTTGTCATTGAGGATCTGTATAGCACTTATTCGGCTTATCCGTTTGTAAGAGAAGCCCGTTTTGTGGCACCGGAGAATGAATATCTGGAGAATATATTGGAGATAGGATGGAGAACAGCCAGGCTGTGTGCGAATGAAACCTACATGGATTGTCCTTATTATGAGCAACTGCAATATTTTGGAGATACACGTATTCAGGCAATGATAACATTGTATAATACGCGTGATACTTGTATGGTGAAGAATGCATTGGAACAGGGGCGGCAGTCGATTGTAGCAGATGGAATAACGATGGGACGGTATCCTACCAATTCTCATCAATTTATATCTTCGTTTTCACTTTGGTGGATAGGAATGGGGTATGATTACTGGATGTACAGGGGGGATGAGGCATATTTGAAAACATTACTGCCTGCTTATCGTACTATATTGGCCTGGTATGAACAATGGTTGAAACCGGATCATACATTGGGGTATGTACCTTATTGGTTTTTTGCAGATTGGGCGGAAGGGTTTCCTAATGGAGGGCCTGTGCGCGAAAAGGATGGAAACTCTGCTTTACAGGATTTGATGTATCTTCTTACATTAGAGTCTGTTGTCAAAATGGAAAAGGCATTCGGACTTCCGGCTATGGGAGAACATTATGCGAAGATAGCATCGGCTGTAAAAGTTGCCATACGGAAAAAATATTGGGATGTTTCTCGTGGGTTGTTTGCTGATACGTATAAACACAATAGTTTCTCTCAACATGTGAATTCGTTGGCAGTATTGGCAGGGGTGATTACAGGAGATGAAGCCCGGCAGGTGATGCATTCTGTATTGACTGATACTGATTTAATACAGGTTACTATCTATTTTCGCTATTATTTGAATCAGGCTTTAAACAAGGCGGGTTTGGGGGATGAACTGCTGGAGCATCTGGGAGTATGGAAAGAACAAATGGCATTGGGATTGACTACATGGGCGGAACGTCCTGAACCCTC
>ERZ838827.1880-NODE-1880-length-14116-cov-9.291942_pt1 | contig 14116 bp, 9 predicted proteins | sample MGYA00519881_ERZ838827 | MGnify/ENA primary metagenome ERZ838827 (study PRJEB31850, sample SAMEA3708842) | human gut metagenome | biome: human gut; feature: human-associated habitat; material: faeces | place: China | collected 2014 ...
GAAAAGATAATAAAGAAATCCCTGGAACCGCTGTAGACACTCAGCATTCCAGGGACTCTAACACACAAAAGTTATTATTGAAATTGAAAACAGTTTCTAATTAAAAGCGTAAACCTAAAGTCATCATCACTTTACTACGGCTATTCGTCACATCAGTCTTTTTTAAAGCTCCATCATCAAATGGATAGAAATCTTCCTTATAAGTACTATACATATAAGCTAAGTCTGCGTAAAAAGTCGATCCTCTATAACCGATACCTAATGTATAATTATTATTTGCTTTTGCATTCGCAAAATCCGTATCCGTATTAATTGAATTGTAGCTCAAATCCTTAAAAGCTGTTTTTTTGAATGCTGCTGACATATAATTATAGCCTAAACGAAAAGCAAATTGAGGAATAACTTTCCACTCAGCACCGATACGGAAAGTATTCACACCTTTCAACATTTCTTTTGCTGTAGGATTCTGCCATCCCATTGCTTCTCCATCCGAATAACTAAAATGCATAGCGGAGTAATCCTGATATTCATATTCTGCTCCAATAGCGAAAGATGATCCATAAGTATACCCAAGACTTAGGTTATATTTCCATGGTGTACGGAAACGGAAGTCATATCCATAATCAACACCATTCGTAAAATCATAAGAATCTACAACAGCCTCACTTAATTTTTTAGAGTCAAAATCAGGGGTATATGTCACTGCTCTAACATTCGTTTTAATTTTCAAATTATAAAATGTAGGAGTATGAACAGAAACACCAATACGGAATGGAGAGTCTTCAAATGGACGCACGATAGCTCCAAACTTAAAATCCACACCTGAACCATCTATTTTATTCTCAGTAGTCATTTCATAACTTGGAGTACCATAATTCACATTTTCTACAATATATTCCCCATACTCCTCTCCATAAGTAGAAGTCTTTGAATAATTAACATCGTATGCACCAATGGTCAATCCTAAATAAACACGATCACTGATATTAAAAGCAACATTAAAATCATACTGATTGATCCCTCCTTTTTCATGTCCATCATACCATGAATATGGCTGAGGCAAATAACCTATATAACCATCCTTATTTTTATTTAGATTATATAAATACCCGTTCCAACCAGTAGCAGCAAGCCAACCAGTCTGACTATCAGTAAACAGATTAATCTTATCATCAGCTAACTTACTGATAAAGTCACCGTTCGCTTCAATCATAGTGTTCGCTTGATTCGTCATTTGATTAGTCTGAGAAAGAATTGTTCCTCCAGGACCCAAATTTATCAAACCTTCCATTGTCATATACTTATCAAATGACTTGGAACGAGTGTAACTGAATCCAAAATTCACATAACGCAAAGCGGTCTGATTTCCAATTTTAGAAGAAAACACAAATCCTATATTATCAAATGATCCACGAGTCTTATCAACATTAAACTTTGATCCTTCATATTTACTCTCCGAACCAAAAGAAGAAAAGCCGAAAGTTCCCATTATATCATTACTACGATATATACCAATACCAGCCGGATTTGTCCCCATAGTAGAAATATCTCCTCCTAATGCGCCCATTGCTCCTCCCATTCCTACAAAACGGGCAGTTCCATTCAAATCCTTCTGCGTAAACTTAGCACCATCGTATATTGTCTGGGCGCCTGCACTTGCCACCATAATAAGAGCAAGTGCAGCTATATTTATTTTCTTTTTCATACGTTTCCTTAAATATTATTATATGCTATAGTTTTATCTCCTGCTACCACCTCTAGCTGAACCTCCGCCACCGGAAGAACTTCCACGACTACTGCTACTGCTTCCGCCGCCATATGAAGAACCACTAGAACGAGAAGAACTGCTGCTAGGAGAATAAGAACTGGAACTACTAGAACGACTACTGCTACTAGGAGTATATGTTCGAGAGCTACTAGAGCGACTAGGTGTATAACTACTACTTCCTCTTGAATAAGTTCCGCTACTTCTAGAAGAAGATCCCCTATTATAAGTACCTTCACTTCTTGAAGAAGAGGTACGAGTGCTACTACTACGATTGATTCCTGAAGATGTACTAGTACGAGTACTACTCGGGCGAGTATAAGTATCTCTACGAGAAGAGCTAGTTCTTGTACTTACCCCTGTCCGTGTACTATTTTCTCTGGTTCCTACTACACGTCCTGAAGTTGTTCTATTCGAAGATGTACGAACAGATGAAGGACGAGAAGACTGATATCGGTTAGAAGTATATCTAGTACCACTAGTTGTACGGTTAACACTCCTGTTAGGAGAGCGACGATTGGTGTATAGCATGTCTCGATGACCGCCTCCACCGCCCCAGCCCCAGCTAGGACCACCACCCCAGTGGTGATGATGTCCCCAATAACCGCCGCCATAGAAGCCACCCCAGTAGCCACCATACCAGCCGCCCCATGAACCCGGGTAATATCCCCAGCCATAGTAAGGACGATTCCATCCCCAGCCATAATTCCATCCCCAACCGTAGGAGTTGTAACGCCAATCCCACCAAAGCGGATTACTAAATGTCGGGAAAGCATAAGCGTACATGCCATCGGTATATACATTCCAGTTCCATGAATTAGGTCCGTAAACTACGTCCCAATAGAGTGGGCTGCTAATGCTGATAGCAAAACGTGGATTACGGAAACGGATAATACGTTCGGCATATTCATAGTCCTCTTGCGAACCATCAAATTCACCGGTTACCCATTCTCCTTCCAAGTCTGGCTGAGCTTTCTCTTTTATATATAAGGTATCGTTTTCCATTACGAATTCATTCTCACGAGCGTCATAACGGCGGTTATATTCATCCACATCCCGTGTTTTTCCCTTGCGGTCCTGAACTACAACGGTAGTGCCCGGTGATGTATAGATGTTGGTCGTGACTTGTCTTTTCGGTTCCTTCTTTTCCGGAGTCGTTTCTTTCTTCTCCTTTTTGTCTTTAGAAGGTACGAAATAAAGGTCGTCATCAACGCTTTGTGCCATCAAGCCTATAGGGAGGCATAAAGCAATTAGCAAGAAATAAACAATCTTTTTCATATCATCTCGGTTTATGTAATTACTTAAACTTATTCACGTTACAAAGATAAGGAAGAGATTTTTTGTTCAGGGGAGATTTTCCCCAAAGGATAATAGGGATTTCCCTATTTCACCACTGTTATGCAGGAAAAAGGGTACTTTTACTCTATCAAAATGAAGGTATTTAACTTACGGTATCAATGGTATAGTAAACTTCACATATTCCTGATCTACGACCTCCCAGCTTCCTCCAAAATATTCCACAAGCATACGATTCATCTCACTTTGAATCACAATACTCTGATTAGGATTGGGCGTTAAAAGAATAGAATGATAAGTAGTGACTACAATCTTTCCCTGCTCTTTATCCACTTCTATACTCACAGTCAGTGCGTTGCCTCCCTCCATCGGAACAAAAACGGAACGCATCAGTCTGAACAACCAATTCCCATCGTAACGAACCTGATAATTAACACCCTGCTCCAACTGATTGTTTACCTGCAAAGTGTGATTGGTAGAAGCAGCTGCAAGTGCTTCCTCCAGATAAGTATGAAAGAAAATATCCGCTACCTGGAATTTCATCATTCCAGCTTCCAAACGGGACAGATCAAGTATATCATTGATTAGTTGAGACAACTCGGTAGCCGTTTTAGATATCACGCCGGATGCCTCGTCTTTCTCTTCTTTTGTGAATTCCTTATCAGAAGCCAGCGCTAAAGAACAATTCACCACTTCAGTCAGCGGTTCGCGTATCGCATTATTCATATTGGAGATAAACGATTCTTTGACCTTATTTATTTTAACCACTTCCTGCGTTATCAGCCGCATCTTCTTCTCCGATCTGCGAAGCTCTCTGTTAATGCGATATTTAAATATGGAGAAAATAAGCAGAACTACTATAATGACAGCAATCAGCACCAATACGGAAAGATTGATATAATAACGGAAGCTCAATGTCTGCAATTGCATTTTCTCCGTAGCATGGGCATTCTTAATGAAATCCACCTGCTTATTGTATATAGACACCAGAATGGAGTCATTAGCCTCCAATGCTTTTTCATACAACGGTATAGCCTGCTCATACTCATCCATATTCAGAAAGATATCCGCTTTATTGAGCAATGCGTTATTATAATAAGAATACTCTACTTTCAGGTAACCGGCAATAAGTGAATCCACGCTGACCAGTGCCTTGTCCCATTGATTCGTAGCCACAAAATAGCTTTTGTTCACCTCATAGTATCTCAACTTATTAATGAAATACTCACCGGAATAATATTCATCGGTCAACCGGATATACTTCTTTGCATTCTGCAAGTCTTTGATTGCCAGATAATATTCTGCATAAGATATATATAAATAGAAGAAGTCGATCTTTAACTTTAATTTCTGTTCAGGTCGTTTGCTGACTTCCTTTAAGAGCATCTCCTCCCGCAGCTGTATGGCTTTCAGGAAGCCCGGATAATTTTTAAGTTCTTTGTAGGTAGCTATCAAACTATTATTTATATCGGCAAAAAAGACATAATCATTAAATTCCAAGGATGTGGCACATGCCTTTTCCAACATATCAGCAGCCTGTTCAAGTCTGTCAGTCACACGATAAGCACGCGCAATACTTTGATATGCAAGCACAACTCCCTTTTTGTTTTTCAATGCTTGTGCTTCACGCAACATATCTTCCGCCTTGTTCCCCAATTCCTCAAAAGCTTCATTTAGAACCAGCAAATCAATAGCGCACTGTTTCCCCAAGAACATCAAGTCGTAATACTTTTCTTTTTGTGCCAGAGGAACCAATAGATCAAGCCATTTCTGAAGACTGTCACGATCGTTTGCATTAAAGCACATATAGATCTGATACAGATAGGCACGACATTTATATAAATTGTCATTCTGTAATTCTGCTTCCTTCAACAGTTCATCTGTATATTGTTTCCTCAATAGAGGTTCGGGCTTGCAGATGTCAATCAATTCACACAAGGTCTGCAAGCGTAAAGTGTCATGCTCCTGTGTTTCCAATCTTTGAACCAATGCATTTTTCACATCACTGTCTCCTGCATACACATACGTCAAACCGCCAAGAAACAGCCAGCACAACAATACTATCAGTTTATTCTTCATTCTCATACTTCAGGCTTATTGTCATATAACGGATGTGTAAATATAAATCTTGCTCCGGAGGTGTATTTAGAGTCAATCCAGATCTTTCCATTCAGATGCCCTACAATAAACTCACAAAGGGAAAGGCCGATACCACTTCCTTGAACTCCCTCATGCAACTTCTCGAAACGGGAGAATATAGAAGATTGTTTATCCAAAGGAATGCCACAACCTGTATCTTCTACCGTAAAAACTGCTTCCTTTCTTTCTGCATCTACATCAAGCAAAAGAGTAATCGTGCCCGAAGGAGTGAACTTCGTCGCATTAATCAACAGATTAATAAGGACTTGCTGTAGACGAGTACTGTCTGTATACAGTTCCAGTTTATCCAATGAAGTTCGAAACACTACCTCCGCAGCCGTTTTCTTTACTCTCTCAACGGTTCCAATCGTATTCCGGCACAATGCCACTATTTCATGTTTCTGCAGATTAAATGACATGTTGCTTTCCTCCTGTTCAGACAATTCCATCACATCATTAATCAGTTTATGAAGCATCTCTGCATTCTGCCTGATATTCTCTCCACACATCTGCCGGGTTTCATCATCAATGGCATCTCCCATGGATGACAACACCTCCGAGAATCCGACAATAGCATTCAACGGTGTCCGGATTTCATGTGTCATATTTGAAAGAAACATACTCTTGGATAAAATAGAGCGTTTCGCTTTATCATTTGTTTCAGACAACCTCACCCGCGATTCGGCCAACTCCTTATTACTTCTTTTTATGATAAAAATCAAAACTCCCACGATAATCAGTGCGACCAGAGAAAAACACATTATCCGTATCAACAACCCATTATACGCTTCGGCATTCTCCAAATTTGTACGGTCGGCAATATAGGTAGAGCGAATGGAATCCAAAGATTCTACAAACTGTTCTGTATTCAAGGACTGCCCCAACTCTTTCACCTCATGATAGAGAAGGCAGGCATCTTTCAGGTTCCCCATTTCATGCAATAAAGCTCCCTTTGACTGCAATGCGTTTTTATATTCATACAGACTACCTCTATTTTTAGTAGCCACAAGCAGAGAATCATATAATGTAATTGCTTTCGAATATTCTTTCTGGAAAAGGTAATAGTTTATAAATAAATCCAAAGACAAACCGGAGAAATGCCGGTTTTCTTTCTGCAAGCTTTCTATTTCTCTCCAGCATTTGGCAACCTGCTCCTGATTCTTCATCTTGATATAGCCCAATGTGCGGTATGCACAAAGATAGAATTCAAAGTCTTTCTGTCCTGTTTCAATTTCGGAGAAGTATTTCTCCGCTACCTCCAAATATTCCATCGCCAGTTGCACCTTATTCATCTTCAAATAAGTATGTATTTGCTGAATGGTCAGACGAAGTTTTATAAAGACGTCATTGCTATCCTTGAGTTCTGCTTCGGCTGCCAAAAATGTTTCAGCTGCTAATGCATAGAGTCCGGCATGCATATAGGTATCTCCCATAGCCTGCAATGACAAGGCTCTTCCCTCAGAATATTTTAAGTCCTTGGCTTTATCATACATTTCATGCGCCTGAACAATAGCTTCACCGGTCTCTCCTTCCAGACAGGTGGTATTGACTTTAATCTGGGCTACAATGAATGCTGTTTTAAGATCATTCTGTTTCCAGGATTCTTCTCCGATTTCCGCACATAATTTTAGAATAGAATCTGTCCATGCGGAAGTTGTGGAATAAGTAAGGTTACGGTTGGAAAGAGAAAATAATTCCGGTAGTTTTTGTATAGATTGAGCTTTGATAGTATTTCCCTGACCCGCAAACAGATATACGGTGAAAAATAATAATATTAGTATGCTTTGCTTATGTTTATGCTTCATATTTAAAATAGGAACCCTCATTAATCGTCCATGCAGCAAATATACAAAAAAAATAATAGTAACATATACTTCACCCAAATACTTCGTCAATAATTCGTTTTTTGAGTATCTTTGCATCTTCATCATTCAGATTAAAAGAAAGATTATGAAATACTTTGAATTTTCATTCCAGACACATCCTTGCACCGAAACGGTGAACGATGTATTAGCTGCGGTATTGGGCGAGGCAGGGTTCGAAAGTTTTGTTGAAAGCAAAGACGGATTGACTGCGTATATTCAACAAGACTTATGCGACGAGACTGTGATTAAAAATGCCATAGCCGAATTTCCTTTACCCGACACAGAAATCACCTATACTTATGTGGAAGCAGAAGACAAGGACTGGAACGAAGAATGGGAAAAGAACTTTTTCCAACCTATCATCATTGGCAATCGCTGTGTGATTCACAGTACTTTCCATCAGGATGTTCCCCAAGCGGAATATGATATTGTTATCAATCCGCAAATGGCTTTCGGTACCGGACACCACGAAACGACAAGTCTTATCATTGAAGAATTACTGGACAGCGAACTGACTAATAAATCTCTACTGGATATGGGTTGTGGGACTTCCATTCTCGCCATCCTGGCACGAATGCGGGGTGCACGTCCTTGCACAGCTATCGATATAGACGAATGGTGTGTACGTAACTCCATCGAAAATATCGAATTGAATCATGTAGATGATATTGCTGTTTCACAGGGAGATGCCTCGTCACTGACCGGAAAAGGTCCTTTCGATATTATCATTGCCAATATCAACCGGAACATATTACTGAATGACATGAAACAGTATGTTGCCTGTATGCATCCGGGATCCGAACTGTTGATGAGTGGATTCTATGTAGATGATATTGCTGTTATCCGCGAGGAGGCAGAAAAGAACGGACTGACTTATGTTCATTATAAAGAGAAGAACCGCTGGGCAGAAGTGAAGTTCATCTTTAAAGCGTGATATTGATATACACTGACATTCATTTCGGAAGACCGGACGTTTACCTCATAAAAAGAGACATATCTTTCCTCTTAATACAAAGGAAAGGTATGTCTCTTTAATCTTTATTCCGGTCACTATTCGCCGGTTCTAGTACTTATCAGGAATTATTCAAACTCTTTCTTGACCTGTTTACACCATTCTTTTATTTTCTCTTCCGCCTGTTCTGACTGATTATCCAAATCGATAACCAAACCGCACCATTGACCATCACGCAATGCCTTAGAACGTTCGAAGGTATATCCGCTGGAAGAAGTAAAGCCGACTAACGTAGCTCCATCTTCTTCAAACACCTCTGCCAACAGTCCGATGCCATCTGCAAAATTCTCCGGGTAACGTATCTGATCTCCCAAGCCGAAGATTGCGACCTTTTTTCCTTTCAATTTCATTGTCCGTAACTCCGGCAACAGTTCATCCCAATAAGTAGGAAGTTCTCCGTCAAACCAGGTTGAAGCACCGATAATAAAACAATCATAAGCCTCAAAGTCATTTTGCCAGGCCTGTTCAATAGGCACTGTCTCTATCTTTTCCTTACCGAATTCTTTCTGTATTTTCTCTGCTACCCAACTCGTTCTTTCGGCTTTGGTAGCATAAAATAAACCTATCTTTTTCATAATCCACACTATTTAATATTCCAATAATTTCCGGGCAGCCTCGTATATCTTGGCCTCATCCGGCAGAATTTCCTTTTCCAAAATCGGATTAAAACCGACAGGAGTAAAAGTAGAACCGACACGCTGCACCGGTCCATCAAGATAGCGGAACATCTCTCCACTAATCATAGCAGCAAGCTCCGCACCAAAACCGGAGAATACTTTATCTTCATGAACCACCAATGCCTTGCTCGTTTTCTTGACCGACTCGAATATCGCCTCTTTATCCAACGGAATCAAAGAACGAATATCAATGACTTCTACTTTCCAGCCACCTTCTTTTTCTAATCGCTCTGCTGCGTGCAGACAGAAATGGGTGGTATTGCCATAGGTAATAATGCTCAAATCTGTTCCCTCACGACGAATACGTGCTTTCCCGAAAGGTACTTCAAAATCTTCCGGCACTACTGCCGCCGCTTCTACCGAATTATACAATGCTTTCGGCTCAAGGAATAAGGTGAAGCCTTTGGATCGCATACTGGTACGAAGTAATCCGGCAGCATCATCCGCAAAAGATGGGCAAACAATACGTGCCCCCGGTAAAGTAGTCAAAGCTCCCTCCAGGTTTTGAGAATGATACAAGCCTCCACCGATATAACCACCGGAAGCCAGACGCAGAGTTATATTCGGAGCAAATTTCCCATTGCTACGCCAGTACTCATGTGTACACTCCACATATTGTTCTACGGCAGGCCAGAAATAATCGGCAAACTCCGCTCCCTCAATCACCACATGAATTTTAGGATCAAAGCGACTCATTCCATTGGCGGTGCCTACAATATAATCTTCCGCAATCGGTGCACTGAATACACGGGCTTCGCCGAATTCCTGCTGCATACCTTTGGTTACATTAAACACGCCTCCTTTTTCCCTGTTTGCCACATCCTGTCCCCAAATAAAGGTATCGGGATTATAGCGGAATTCAGCTTTCAATGTTTCATTAATGGCATTGACCAGAAAAGTCTTCTCCCCTTCCGCCTCATGTGTACCGTCTTTATATTTCTGTGGCTGATAAGGCTCGGGCATTACAAAGTCATAAATGCTTTTAGGATCGGGATCGGGAGCAGCCAAAGCCTTCCGGTTGGCAGCAGACAATTCTTTCTTTGCATCAGCTTCTATTTGTTGCAGTTCTTCCTCGGTCAGACGTTTATAACGCAGCAGCATCCGGCGGAACTTCATCAAGGGATCAGCATCTTTCACATATTCCAATTCATTCTCATCCCGATACAAGGTGTGTTTATCTGAATTGGAGTGCGAACCGATCCGGACACAATTCGCCTGCACAATAACCGGATTACGGGTACTGATAGCATATTCCCGCGCTTCGGTCATAGCATTCATCGAATCGAATACATCCTTTCCGTTACAATAGATAATCTTCAAGTTCTTGAAGCCTGAGAAGTTCTCGGCCACTTTACGGTTGGCAGTCTGTTCCGATTTGGGTACGGAAATACCATACCCATTATCTTGTATTACAAAAATCACCGGAAGACGTTCGAGACTGGCACCATTGATAGCTTCGTAAACGAATCCTTCGGAAGTAGCCGACTCTCCGTGAGAAGTGATAGCCACGCCTTTATGTCCATAATATACCATTGCTCTGGCCACACCTGCTGCGTGAAGGTCGTGTGTGCCAGTAGCAGAGGAGATGTTTTCAATGTGCCATTCCGGTTTGGCGAAATGGTTCGACATGTGACGTCCTCCGCTACCCGGGTCTGTCGCTTTCGAGATACCATTCAGAATGATTTCTTCCGGAGTCATTCCGGCAGAAAGCACGGTTAACATATCCCGGTAGTATGGGAACAGGAAATCTTCACCGAGGGTGAATACCTGACCGACAGCAAGTTGAATACCATCATGTCCTGCATAGGGAGCATGATAAGACCAACCCAAAGATTGCAACAGGTAAGACGGTGCCTTTTCGTCCAAGGCACGCCCCAATGTCATCAGATGATACCACTTTTTCAGGGTTTCTACATCTGTAGTCTTTATATCATATTTCTTTTTCATGAGTAATGAAGTTCTTAATGAATGAAACAATCAGTTATCAGCCTTTCCAATTTTCGAGATAGTCGGCTATAAAATGCAGGAAGTTACCTCCCAACATTCCGTCTACTACCCGATGATCGTAAGACAAAGACAAGTACATTTTATGCCGGATTGCAATCGTATCACCCTCCGGAGTCTCTACAACAGCAGGTTTCTTCTCAATATACCCTACTCCCAAGATAGCTACTTGCGGCTGATTAATGATTGGCGTACCGAACAGGCTCTTGAATGTACCAAAATTGGTTATCGTAAATGTACCCCCATCAATATCTTCCGGCATTAATTTGTTATCCCTTGCTTTCAAGGCCAGAGAATCGATGGCAACAGCCAACCCGTTCAGATTCAGATGATCGGCATCATGCACCACAGGAACAATCAGATTTCCATCATTCAAAGAGACGGCAATACCGACATTAATATGCTTTTTGAAAAGAATATTGTATCCATCTACCGATACATTCACCTGTGGATAGGCAGCCAATGCTTTTGCCACGGCTTCCGTTATCACAGGCATATAAGTCAGTTTCACTCCTTCGCGACGGAAGAAAGCGTCTTTATTCTTTTCACGCCAACGTACCAATTTGGTAACATCTACTTCTACTACATTGGTCACGTGAGGAGATACTTTCTTAGACATAACCATGTGGTCGGCAATAATCCGGCGGACACGATCCATCTCTTTTACTTCGACTCCAGACATTGCTACAGGAGCAACCTTCGGACTTGCCTGTTCAGAAGAAACAGCAACTGATGGTTTGCTTGCGGCCGGAGCAGCAGCAACAGATGCCGGCTTCGGTTCAACACTACCTCCTCTTTTCTTCTTTTCAATATAATCTTTTATATCTTTCTTACTCAATCGCCCTTCATAACCGGTTCCTTGTATAGCATCCAGCTCTTCTTTCGGAATCTTAGCTTCCCGCGCCAACTGAATCACAACAGGAGAGTACCAACGTTCTTCCTCTGCAACAACAGGTTTCGATGCTGTATTCGCTGATTCGTTCTTAGCAGTTTCCGCTGACGATGGTGATGTTTCAGAAACATTTATCGGCTCCGTTCCTGAAGATTCTTCTCCATCCAAATCAATTAGAGCGACTACTGTTCCTACAGCAACCGTATCACCCTCCTTATATAAAATCTCCACCACTTTTCCCGCTACGGGAGAAGGGATCTCCGCACTTACTTTGGCAGTATTCACTTCAAAAAGCACATCGTCTTCCTGAATCATATCACCTACCTTTACAGACCAAGAGACGATGGTCCCTTCGGTTATACTCTCGCCCAACTTAGGCATTTTTATTTCGAATTTTGACATAGACAGTTAATTTATTATTCAACCTTGATATATTACAACAACGGGCTGAAATAGAAAGTTTTAAGTTAAGTAAATTTTAACCGGATACTGACAAAGCCAGTCCGGGCATCAACGACTATATATCCACTCTTTCTGAATATATTTCCCTTCCCGGAGCTGATTAACAGCCTCTATTTCCTTCCCGGTAAAAGCACTGACAGATTGGGAATCACTGAAATACTGAAAAGCCTTCTCTTTAAAATCAGTTACAGTTCCCTCCGATAAATGACTCCGAATATTGGTTACCTCACTCCGAACGGAAGGAACGGCATATACTGACGATAAAGTTTCATCATCAACCATCGGTTCCGGATTCAAAGCTTTATGCAATGCTGCCAGATCCGTATCATACAATAAAGTGCAATGATACAACACCCGATTCTTATGCAAGCATTGCGCACTTCCTGAAATTTTCAATCCATTCAGATAAATTCCCAATCGTTCATCTCCTTTTACCATCAGACCTATAGAGTTCAGGAAATCCAATGTCCGTTGCAAGTACGTAACAAATTCCGGCAATCGGGGAGCCGTTTCTATAAAAGTCAGATTGACATTGCCCAAATCATGATACACCGCTCCCCCACCCGAAAAACGACGGGCAATATGTACTTGTTCCTGTTCCGCCCATTTCTTATCGACTTCCGACCGCAACCGCTGATGCTTACCTATTACCACAGAAGGAGTATCCTGCCAAAGCATGAAAATATTTTCATTTCCCTGCTTCAACAGATACTCTTCTGCTGCCAAGTGAAAGTAAATATCAGTAAACGGACTATAGATACATCGAATCATAGATCAAGCGGAATAAGAGTTAAAACATAATTTCGTGATAAATCTCTCCAACCGTAGGATGTGGAAACACAGTCTTCTGGAATTCCTCCACCGTATACCCTCTCTGAATAGCAATACCTGCTATCACAATAAGTTCTGATGCCGGATTTCCCAACATGTGACAACCGATAATCTTCCCATCTTCATCCTGAATCAGCTTACAGAGTCCGTTTCCCTGTTCATTCTCCGCAACGAAGCGTCCGGAATAAGCCATCGGTAATTTCGAAATACGGTAAGGAATTCCTGATTTTACCAGTTCTTCTTCCGTCTTTCCCACTCCCGCCACTTCAGGGTTGGTATAAACGACTCCCGGAACACAATCGTAGTTCATCCGATCTTCCACTCCTAAAATATGATTGATAGCGACTTCCGCTTCACGGATAGCAGTATGCGCCAATAAAGAGTAGCCTGTAATATCACCACACGCATATACACGAGGATGCGAAGTCAACAGATGTTCGTCTACTTTCACTCCATTACGATGCAGTTCTATATTTAGCTTGTCCAGTCCTACCTTGGATAGATTTGCCTTACGTCCTACACTAAGCAAGATCTTCTCCGCTTCAATAGTAGACGTCTTACCTTCTTTTTCTATCACAACTCCATGAGGATTTACTTCCACCACTTTCGTATTCAAATAGAAAGTGACTCCCCGTTTGGCATATTCGGCACGAAGCATACCACTGGTTTCCTTATCCATCGCTCCCAGAATCTCCGGCATCATTTCTACCACATGTACTTTCACACCCATACTGTTGAAGAAAGAAGCAAACTCCATCCCGATCACTCCGCCACCAATAATGACCAGTGTCTTAGGGAGTTCCTTTATTTCCAATGCCTCCTTGGAAGTCCAATAACTGATTTCTGACAGTCCCGGTATAGGAGGAATCACTGTATCAGAGCCGGTACATACCAGCAAATATTTCACGGAATAGGTTTCTCCGTCACAAGTGATTTGTATTTTCCCATCTTTTTCTCCTTCTATCAGAGCTTCCTTTTCTACAATAGTCACTCCGTAAGAACTCACAGTCATCTTCACACCGCCCGTCAACATTTTTACTGTTTTATCTTTACGGCTCATAATCTTGGATAAATCGAACGAAGGAGATTCGGCAGAAACGCCGTATTTGGAAGCACTCTTGATGCTATCCAGTATTTTAGCAGAATATAACAAAGTTTTAGTAGGAATACACC